>Ga0194130_10006589_pt1 | contig 13349 bp, 10 predicted proteins | sample TA2KigsurfametaG_FD_160084 | JGI IMG/M metagenome (GOLD analysis project Ga0194130, IMG submission 160084) | Freshwater microbial communities from Lake Tanganyika, Tanzania - TA2015050 Kigoma 12 surface | ecosystem: Environmental > Aquatic > Freshwater > Lake | place: Tanzania: Lake Tanganyika... | reverse complement strand
AGGGACTTTTTTTGGCTCATTTGGTTCTAGGGTTTCTTTGGGAGGGCAAACACAGGCAACGCCTCGAATCGCTTTGTGATCGGAAGGTTGCCATTCTGTCAAGTCCCCCTCGCTTGGCAAAATACGCCCCAACACTGCGATTGCATGGGTTTGAGGAAACCCTACAATCCACGGATTGCTAAGCATTTATGGCTTTCCGCCTCTCGAATCGCAGCGACTCAAGGAACGTTTTTTCATGGCCAGCCCGTTTTCGATTTTTCGCAAGAACCAGCGTCTTTGGATGGCAGGAGCCGTCTTGATTGCGATCCTGTCCTTTGTGGTCGCACCGATGCTCCAGTCTTTCTCAGGTTACGGTGCCACCGCAGGCCGAAATCGGGATGCCAAAGCGATCACGGCGTCCTGGGCCGGGGGCTCGATCACTCGCGAACAACTCGACACCGAACTCACACAATTAGCCATAGCCAACACCTTCTTGCGAAAACTGGCCGTGGATGTGCGAGACAAAGGCGGCTTCCCACAAGTCCCAGAAGTGCGGCCTGATTTCTCCGTCGTCGGAATCTCTCAAGACACACGCGATCCTTCAATCATCGTTCAGCGTAAATTGCTCGTCGCCGAAGCGAACCGCTTGGGGATCCATTTCGACGATCAATCGGTCAAGCGATTCCTGCAAAAGTTTGTCGATGGCAAACTGTCCGGTGATCAAATCCAAAAAGCTCTCCGCGAAGTTTCAGGCGGGCGAATGAACCTGATGGATTTCAATCGATTGATGCGAGAGGAATTGACCAAGAACGCGCTTCTACGCGTTGCCAATGTTTCCGAACGCTTCGAAGAACGAGTCAACTCGCAAGGACTTCCTACCACCGTCCTAGCCCCACCGAGCAAGAATTGGCAATACTTCCAACGCTTCAACAAGACCGCATCGATCGAAGCCTTCCCAGTCTTCGTCAAGGATTTTGAAACCCAAGTCACCGCAAAGCCCAGCGATCGCGAATTGCGCGCTCTGTTCGATAAAGGAAAGAGCCTCACCCGAATCGATGTTCCTATCCAAACCGAGCCTGCCTTCATGACCCCTCAGATGGCTGACTTCCAATTCATTTCCTGCGATGTCGATAAGATCATCAATGAGGAAATGGCCAAAATCCCCGAGAATGTACTCCGGTCCGAATACGAACGCCGTGTCAAAGAAAACCAATACCGTGTTCCAGACACGACCAAACCTGCTGACACAACCATTCCAGATACACCAAAGCCCGATGCCCCGGCCGAGAGCACCGAAAATAAACCTGCTACCGAACCACCCGCCGGATTGCCTCCAACCCTCGAAAATCCATCCGATGCCCCAGCCGATGGGGAAAAACCTCAAGCCAACGTCCCTAGGAATCCAAACTCCACGGTGAAGCTGGTCAGCTACCAAGACCCAGCGGCCGAACCACAGCCTGCACCGGCAACCGAAACACCTACGCTGACCATCCAGGATTCAGCCCCTGCCGACGCCACCAGTCCGCTTCCACCGACAACTCCTCCGACTGAGAGCACGCCGATGCGGACCCAAACCTTCGAAGAAGTCCGCGAAGCCATCGCGCGGGAATCGGCAGCGGGACAGGCCTTCAAGGTTCTGGAACAACGCATTTCTGAAATCCGTGACCAAATGGAGATCTATTCGGTCAATCGACGAGCCTACGAGCGAGCGGTCGCAGAAAAGGATCGCTCCGTCACAGAACCTGAACAACTGAACCTTCAAGAAATCGCCGATAAGTACGGTTTCCAATACGGCCGAACCGGCCTGGTCGATATCCGCACCGCCAGCGCCTTACCCATAGGCAGGTCGCGGGTCGCTCGCGGGATCCGGATGCAACCCTTTGAGTTCATCCAACTGATCGGCGTCGAACCCGATCCCTACGACAGCGAGAACATCGGGAACCTCTATGTTCCATTGATCAGTTCCTCCATGCTGACCCGATTCCTCTTCTGGAAAGTAGACCAAAAATCGGCATCGACCCCGTCCTACGAAAGCGCTAAAGAAGCCGTGGAAACCGTCTGGCAAACCCAACGGGCTGCGGAATTGGCCGAAGCCAAAGCCAAAGAACTGGCTTCACGCGTCGGAGCCTCGTCATTGACCGAGTCGCTCGACTCCGAAACCGACCGCGCTCTTGTTGTTCGCCCAACCCCATTCACATGGCTCAATGCGATGTTCGCAAACTTTGATATCCAACTGAGCAATGTCGATGGCCTCAAACCGATCGGCAATGACTTCATGGAAAAAGTATTCGCGACCGCACCTGGTGAATCCACCGTCGTTGCGGACCTAGCAAAGGAAGTTTATTACGTGATCAAGGTCAACAACTTCGCGCCGAGTGAAGACGATCTACTCGCGCGATTCTCCACGGCCCCAAATACCACCGGGGTTCAAAACGCTGCCAACCTCGAATCTGCCCGGACACTCCCTGCATGGTTCTCCAATGTTCAGAAGCAACTAGGATTCCAGCAAAAGTAATTCGGGTAGCGGCTCAGGATCATGATTCGGCTTCAAAAAGCCGCTCCAAGCGGCACGATCTTGCTCGATGCTCCTGCGACTCGCAATGCACTGTCGCGGGAAATGGTCCAACAACTGATCGATGCTTTTTCGGATTTCCACCGAGACAAAAGTGTTCGCGCGGTAATCCTATCTGCCAAGGGAGACAACTTCTGCTCGGGGATCCATCTCTCCGAATGGCATGAGACTTCCCAAGACGCCGATGCACTCGATAAATGGCAAGAAATCGCCGATGAACTCCAAGAGCTTATCGAATCGATGCTGCGATTGCCAAAACCTATCATCGCCGCCATCGATGGCCCAGCGCTAGGAATCGGCTTGGGGCTAGTACTCGCAAGCGATCTTGTGATCGCGTCGCCGAACGCTCGATTTGGCTCTCCCGCACCGCGATTTGGACTGGTATCAGGCTTAGTCAGTCCACTCCTCGCGTTTCGATGCGGAGCATCCCTCGCCGCCAGAATACTCCTAGGGGCTGAAACCATCGACGGGAACGAAGCCCGCCGTGTGCAACTGGTGCATCGCCTCGTCAACAGTGACCTCATCTGGGCATCTGCCAATGAATGGTCGAAAGAGATCGCCCTAAGTTCCGCGGAATCGATCCAGCTGACCAAACGGCTGATCAATGAAATGATCGGTGAGTCTGTGATGATGCATCTATCGAGCGGTGCCGCTGTGATGGCAACGGCGTGCAGCACAGAGGCAGCCTCCGAAGGCCTGCAAGCGTTCATCGAAAAGCGATCGCCGAAATTCCCATAGTTCTCCCATTGCTATACATCATTCGACTCGTTGAAAATGGGAGCCGCCCACGTACTAGCCTTCGCTGTACTGTGGTGTGCTGTACTGTGGTGTGCTGTACTGTGGTGTGCTGTACTGTGGTGTGCTGTACTGTGGTGTGCTCAAGATGGGAACAAAACGTTCAACGCACCAACCAATGGACTATGCTCTTGGTAACCACTCCTGATGCATCTTGCTGAACGAAGTGGTCCGCATCCGGAATCGTAATCAGAGTAAGGTCCTTCTCAAGCCAATCCCACGTTCCATTGAGCCCGCTCGCGAGCAACGCCTTATCTTTGAGCCCATGAAACATCAGGACAGAACACTGAACCTTTGCTTCGACAGCTCCGGCCTCCGTGTAAGGCTCCCGAGGGTAGTTTGCCTTGTAGTAGTTTAACATCCCTTCGAGCGATGAACGCTCCATCGCTTCCAAGTACCGCGCTTTCGCTTTTGGATCTTTGACCCACCCCACGAGAGTTTCTTTTTTCACAAGCTGGCTCGCGTTTTCCGACTGAAAAAACCTTGCATAGGCACTGTTCTTTTGCTGGTCTGGGTTGGTCGCCAATTCACGCCGCAAACCGTTAGGGTGCGGTAGATTCAAAATGATAAGCCGATCGGTCATTTCCGGATGTTTCAATGCAAAGGACCATGCAACCATGCCACCCCAATCATGCCCAACAACAACGGCTTTGCTCGCATCGAAATGCTGGATCACTGCGGCAATGTCGGACACTAAGTAGTCGATTCCGTAACTGGCAACCCCATCAGGTTTGTCGCTGTAGTTGTAGCCCCGCTGGTCGATCGCAACCACTCGAAAGGACTTTGCAAGCTCGGGTATTTGCTCGCGCCAGGTGTACCAGTAGTCCGGAAAACCATGGATCATGATCAGTAGAGGCCCCTCGCCGCGCGTCACATAATGAATGCGGACCGAACCAGATTTTGCGTAACCATGCACTCCCAGTCCATCTTCTGCCTCACTCCCCGGAACCGGTTCCGACGGTCCATCCCCTTGATCCACGAGGCCAGCTTTGTTGCCAAGGGAAGCTTCTTGGCAAAATCCGACCCGCCCTTGGCCGAATCCGACCAACAAGCAACAGTACAGTGTCACTGCAATCGCGGCCCTGCGAGCGCAAACCATCAAAACCACAGAATGAAACTTGCCCATACGATCCCCCCTCGCCCTATCGGTTTCAGAGTAAGATGTCCTTACGCGATCCAACAACAACCATTCATCAACACTGTTATACCAACCTATCGGCAATCCATGCCGACTTGGTTTGTATCCATGCGTATCCATATGGATGGCTGATAGCCGTGTCCCCCTTTTTCTTCCTGCGGTAAGTTCCATGCGTAGTACCACCCATTCGATCCCATTGGCATGCGCTCTTTTTCTAGCGTGTCTTCTCGGCGACAACGTACGAGCGCAAGGCCATTTACCTGATGCGAACCGAATTGTATTTCTAGGTGATAGCATCACCCACTCAGGGGGCTATATCGTCAGCTTGGAATCAGCGGTCCTCGCTCAGCATCCAGAACGCCACATGGAGTTCCTGAACCTTGGACTTCCAAGCGAAACCGTTTCAGGGTTATCCGAACCGGGACATGCGGGTGGCCAGTTTCCTCGGCCCGATCTCCATGAGCGATTGCAACGAGTCCTCGAACAAACCCGTCCAGATCTGGTGGTCGCCTGCTATGGCATGAACGATGGCATCTACTATCCGCTCAGTGAAGAACGCTTTGCAAAGTTCAAGTCTGGCATAGAACGTCTTCACGAACTCGTCGAGAAGTCCGGATCGCAAATCCTCCACCTTACGCCCGCCTTTTTCGACGCACTACCACTTCGTGATCGTCTGTTACCTGCTGGATTGGAGGAATACCGCCAACCCTACCAAGGCTACGACGACGTCCTGGAAGCTTACTCCGAATGGCTTCTCAGCAAAAAGAAAGATGGCTGGATCGTACTCGACACGCACGCAGCGATGAAACAAGCCGTACTTCTCAAACGCCAGTCCAACCCACAGTTTACGTTTGCTGGTGATGGGGTGCATCCCGATGCTGCCGGACAAGCCGTCATCGCAGAACCACTGGCGACAGCGTGGGGTCTATCGCTCGACGAAAAGGGCCTACCTCCCCACCCCCAGTCACAATCGGTCTTCGACACGATCAGCAAAAAGCAAAACACCTTGAAGCTCGCTTGGCTCAGTGCGACACGACATACCCGACCAGGCATTGGACCGGGATTGCCAATCGACCAAGCTCGAACTCAGGCAGCGGAACTGGATCGTAAAGCTCGCGATTTGCTGGCTGAGAAAATCAAATAGCGAACGATATCATGACGTTTTTTGTCCAACGAGGATTACTGAACGAGCCTTGCTGTAATCGTCGCTTCCACCTCGTCTCCTGCACTCGTTAATATCGTCAAGCGCTGGCGTACCGAAAGTGGTGGCTCCCCTGAGTTCAACTCGCCCTTAAACGAGAAGGGGAGAACATGAACCGTTTTTTCGCCGTTTGGTACCGTGAATTGGAATCGTTCATCCTCACACTGTACCGACGCGATCGAAAATGGCTTTTTCGATTTTACGATGACCTTTTGTTGCCGCGGCTCACCGCTATGCACATCCCCTAATGACAACAACTCAGGTGTCACGGTGACAGGTGGTCGAATTTTGGCGGTGACAGGCAAGGTAAACTGGTTTTCCTTGTCATCGGCTTCATTCGTAACCACGATCATCTCGTCAAGAAAATCTCCAACTGAATTGCTGTCCTTTAGGGTGATATGCATCAGGTAGGTCGTCATTGTCCCTTGCCGCGTGGGTGAATCCAAACGCACCTCCAGCGCATCGGAGTTCCCTCGCACGTCAACGATATGCCACTCCTTACGCCCAGCATAGGAGATCTTGAGATCCATCGATTTAGCAGTGCCAACCTCCGTCTCGCCGAACTTGATCTCCCCCGGTTCAACGACAACATCCGATCGGATGGTACCCCCCACGGTTAGTTGAACTTCTGCATAGTAAGGCCTATCGATAACAACCGTGATCATCGCACTTTTCGTACCGATGAATGACCGGGTGTTAAACTGTGTGAGAATCTCACCCTTTTCCCATGACTTCAGCGTCGTCTTTGTCGCCACCGGAATCGTACATCCGCAACTGCTGCGAACACTAGCAATGTGAATATCCTCTTCAAAGCAATTCTCAATAACAAAGGCATGCTCTGTCTTTGCATTCCGACTCACGGTCCCGAAATCATGGTGCGTCTCCGAAAACATTTTCAGCGCCCACGATTCCGCACTGGCGAGCTGGCATACGCATACGACGATCCAAGCTGCTAACCAAACGAAATTATGTTGGAATCGAACTCCGTTCGATGCGATCATTTCCGCTACCTTCAATCTCAACCGGGATACTCTCGTTCGTCAGTCGAATTTTCGTGCTTCGGTGAAGAAACTACCTCTCACGCGAACGGACGTGCACTCCGGGAACTTCATCGGCAATTGACGCGTCGCGATTGATGAGAAAAACGATTTTGATTCGCACAAGCAACCCACCCCCCCAAGTCTTCCTAGTGTTTGTTCCGATTTGCTCCAACAAGGTTTGCTTGCATACATTACCAGGCAACAAGTTGGTCGTTGGAACTATCCATGCAATTTGCTAGCGTGACATTTTTCGGAGGGCTGGCAAGAGAGCCGATTCCGGGAAGAGAATGAACGAGTACTCCCTGGAGTTTAGATATCGCAGTTCGTGAACTTGTTGCTCAATTCGCTGTAGATCTTCTTCGTTCTCTTTTCGAATCGCTGAGACTCGATCCCCCACTTTCGCCTTGATACTAGTGATCTCGCGATGCCATTGTTTTTTGGATCCGCGGGGCGGGATGGTTGCGACCATATCGGCATGTCGCGTTTGCAACTCTGCATCCATGGTATTGTTGGGATCGAGAAACAACTCTGGTCGAGACCGAAGCAATTGAGATTGTCGTTTCAAAACCTCTCGCTTGCTATGAAGCGCCTTGGCGTTCAGTTCCGGCACTCTGTCCATAGCAAGCCATTCCGTGGCAGTGCAGGTCAAGTAGCGAGGGGCTGGCATTTGCAGGAAGCGCTGTATGATCGTATCGGTCAATCGATCGTATACACCACCTCCGATACCGTGTACAAATAGATCCGCCATAAAGCATCTCAGGAACAGAGTGGTCATGAGGGCTCGCGGACGAATGCAGATTCCATCTCGAAGATAGCCTTCCCATGCTTCGCTCGCGCGATGGGCATCGGTCGACCAATCGATGGTCCAATCGAATACCGACGGAGTAACACCCGAACCAAGACGCCAACGCTCTCCCTCAGTCGAAGCGGGCTGCGCCCACAAACGTTGACGAATGTTGCTATCAACTTTGTACAGCCAAAACGGGAGCTCAATCCATCCATCGCGACGACCCAATGGCGGGACCGGTTGCGTGGGGTTATTGATCCTCTCCCTCGCGCGGTACTCGTAAAGCGATTGATTGTAGATGCTATACAAATCCTCTCCGTGGACAATGCAATGATGAAGAAATGCCTGCCACGGCCCACTGCGTGCGAGTCGGCTGAACGGAAGCTCGCGATTACCCAGACCATGCTTCATTTCCAATAAATGCCGAAGTTGGGAAAAAGCGATGGCTGCCTCAGTCCCATCTTGGAACTTTTCCAATTGGTCCCAAAAATCGAGCGCCATTGGATTTTGAACACCTACCGAATTCAATCCTTCGGTGATCTCGTTTAGGGTTCTACGAAGTCCGGATCGATCGATCCTCAAGCCATGCCACGGCGTTTGTTGAACGGCCCGAGATGTGTCGACTCGGCATAATGGGAGTTCGCATGCGGACTGGATCAAGCGTCCACTGAAAGAATCCCGTTTGGGAACACGTATCGAAGATGCTCGTGCAAGATCATGATCGACGATGGTATGCAGACCGATCCCTGCGGACTCCTTCGCAATCGCATCGATGACAAAGTTCTTGAACCACACTCCAGGATGAAACAACTCAGGCTGGTGCCCGCCAACAATCCATGGAACCTCGACATCCGATCGTGAGGAACCGACCGAGGGTGATTGGGTGCTCGGATTGCCCTGGGTATAAGAAGAAGGAGTATACGAAGCAGGAGTGAAAGGAGAAGGAGTGTAAGAAGAAGGAGTGGGGTACTCGGCAAGATAAGCTTGCGAAGCCTCGAACGCGGTGGCTCGAACGCGGCGCCTCAACTCACGGATCCATGCAGGGGTCTCGTTGCTGCGAAATAGCTCGATATTTTGAGCCAGAAGGGAAGGGATGTCCTCACGATCAGGATAAAATACGGCCGTATGATTATCGCGAGGTACTCGAATCCATTCTTGACCCTTTGCAACCTCAGCGGTCACTAGCAACACTCTCCGCCACAGCTGGCCGCAACAGGAGACTGCAGACCGAACCCACGAGCTTGCATCTCGAGGATACTTTCATCGATCACTTGGTTGTAGTGATTGAGACGCACCCTACCATCATCGAGCGCTCCGCCGAAAGAACGGGATAGATCGAGATAGATCAACGGTACCGGTATTTCCAAAACTCGGAGCCCCAACATGGCCGCTTGGGCCCAAAGTTCGAGCGGCATGGCATAGCCATCGACCGTAATGCGGAGTTGCTCCAAAGCCGATGTACGATACGCCTTAAAACCGCAGAAAGCGTCGGTCAAATTCATGTGGAAAGTATCGTTGATCCGCTTGGTCACTGTCCGATTGATGAACAACCGCTCCGCGGGTGGAACACTATCCCCCGAGTATGTTTTCAAATAGCGTGATCCAGAGACGATGTCCGCATTTTGGCAAGCAGCCACAAATCTCGGAATCCGCTTGGGCTGATGCTGTCCATCGCAGTCCAACGTGACCAATATCTCGTACCCCTCTTCGATGGCGTAATCAAACGCGGTTCGAAGTGCCGCCCCGTAGCCGCGATTTTTCGGATGGTGTATCACGGAAATATCCGAACGCCCATCCAGCAGGTCAGCCGTACCATCGGAAGAACCGTCATCGACCGCGAGCACGTCGGGTGCGTACTTCACCACTTCATCGAGTACGCTCTGAACCGTGCCCATTTCGTTATAAACTGGGATCGCCGCAAGCCATCGCGTCATCTTGGAGTCGCCTGTTGGGATAAAAAAAATCGAGCAGTGCATTGTAGATGCGGTGGTCCTAAGGTCAACTTTCTATCCTTCAAGAGTCGTTCACTGGCTTGATGAACGTATGGATCCTGCGGCCTACGGGGTCTTTCACGGCCACAAAGAGGCGATTCCCATGCACTACTCAGGGATGTGCTTGTCGCGGTCAATCTCTAACGGCTTCAACTCGTGCCCAGGCAGATCCGCTGCAGGTAGCCAATAGCTCGGTGCTAAGCACGCATCGCTGAGCCCTCGACCAACCCCTTGCTCGAGATCCGCGTTCAAAAACGGGTGGTCGACCGCAAGGCCTTGGACTTGTTCCGGGATTCGAATCCACTGCGTACTTCCGTCGCTATAAAGAATATTAGCTCCTCGGTCGCCGTGCAAAACGATCGGCGAACCGACATTATCGATGGCCCCCAATGATTTCGGCCACATGTCCCCTACCAATGCGACACGCACCGGCGAGTCGCTCCGCGGAGCTTCATACTTGCCGTTCACCAAATTTCCTAAGTTGTAGGCGTAGTTACCTCCCGCAACGTACCGCCAGATACGCTGTTGGTCCGGAGCGGCCGCCAGAAATTCTGCCGATGTTGGGACCGGCATCGGAAAGTCGATATAGTCATTCGATGGGCAGTGAAGCCACTTCGACGAGTCCAAAAGCGACGCATCCTGAAGCCGAATCGCATAGACTCCGGCGAAGGTTAATGGACCAGAAGTGTTGATCTCAGGGAATCGGTGCTGAGGACTGAAATCGGCAAAGCCGGTGAGTGCTACACCTAAGTTCCTCAGGTTCTCCGCGCAGGAAATTTGTCGAGCAGACTCGCGCCAACGCCAAATCGTTGGCAACAAAAAGGACAAGAAAACAATCCCAGCCGCCAGTGCAACAAAACTGTCGAGCCAAGCCAACCGAGTCCCTATCGCCGCTTCCGACCAATCCAACTGGGAAGCCCCCCCAAACCCCGTGGGACGCTGCGATTTGTCCGACTCTTGCTCGAGGATCAAGCGCATCGTATCGGAGACAAGCCCCGCTCGAGGCTCCAAGACCATACCCTCCGCGTTGGAATCCTCTCTGCCCAAGTCGTCCGTGCCCAAGTCGTCCGTGCCCATTCCACTGGCTAGAGGCTCGAGCATGCTCCGCAGGTCTCGCAATCGCTGGCGCACAGACGCATCCTGCTCAAGCATCACCTCGATACGAGCATTCTCTTCGTCGGAAAGACCGCCGATCAAATACCCCAACAGGGTTTCGTCCGAGGGTTTTGGCGCGTCACCACTCATAACAAACTGCTTCGCCGAAAACTACAAAGCCACCGAAGATGTACATCCTATGCTGACGACCGAACCATTAGTTCGACCACTGGTCATCATTCTTACGCAACCAAATCTCATTTAGTTTGCGAATCGCAGTAAAAACTCGACTCTTCACGGTCCCAAGCGGAATCTGGAGGATTTCAGCGATGTCGGCGTACTTGAGCCCTTCGTAAAACGCCAACTGAATCAACTGCTGAGTAGGCTCACTCAACTCCCGGACCGCTTCGCGAACCCGAGCCCCTGTTTCATTAGAAATAGCCTTGTCGTCAGGGCAAATTTCATTGCTGGCCAAACGCTGTACGATCGATTCGTCCGAATCCCCAAGCCGACTGCTATGGTCCAAACTCGCCATCTGATGACGCTTGTTCCGACGCATGAAATCGATCGCTTTATTGCTCGCGATCGCGTAGAGCCAAGGTCGAAAGCGTTTTCCTGGCTCAAATTGTTCGATCCTAAGGTGGACACTCAGAAATGTCCCCTGGAACACGTCCTCTGCATGCTGAGCATTCCCCAAAAACCGTCGAAGGAATGTGTACATCTCCCGCTCGTAACGCCGGACCAGCATTTCAAAATGCTGCGGTTCTCGAGTCTCGAGATAACACGCCACCAGTTGCTCGTCCGTAAACTCGGAATTCGCAACTTCCCCGAAAGAAAAGAGGGATTTGGAGGAGGTGATGTCCATGGGGGATGGGTCCCGTTGTTCTAAAACCCAACAACGCTCTTGCGCCAACACGAAACGTCCATCCAAGACGGTCGCTGTTTGACAAGCACGCGGTCCGAAGCGAGCTGTGTGGGGAAGCTCAAATGACACCCTAAGTTTAGCGACGAAACCCCCAGAAAGTCAAAGGTTTACTCCTAATTTCCCCTCGGAAGGGACGACGCCACAACCCTGCAAAGCGCCTCGTAAAATCAGAACGACTAATCGACAGCTCCCTGAAAACAAAAGGATTAATCTTGACTCGGCGAGGTTTTAAGAAATATCTTTGAGAAGGGTAGAAACGGTTCCTGTGGTTCTGTGCTTGGGAGCTTTTCGAAATGCGATTTCAAGGTGCTTCGAGTCCTGGGGACAATCGTGTCCTCGAGCGTTACTTTGCCGGCTTGTCCGAATACACGTTTTTCACGGTCCTCGGGATCGCGGATACCCAACTCGTGCAGTACATCAGCCACTTGCTGGTCCGCTTTACCAAGACGGATGCGATGCTCCGCATCCGAAAACTAAACGGGTTACCTGCTACCGAGGTCGTTGCAATGGTCGCAGAAGCCCAACACCGCATCGGTTTGGCGAGGCGCGAAGTCCACCGTCATATCGGCGACTTCACCCTGTTTTGGACCGGCCTATACCCGGAGTCGATTCGGGCCTTGGGTCCCATCGAAGGTGTAAGCGCTCGCGATCCCTTTGTGAGCTACTGCCAACAAGGCAAGTTGGCATATGAAATCGCAAGCGAAATCGAAGACGAAGAAGACCAAGAAGCCCCAAGCGACCTACTCCACCGATTGAGTGAGCAATTTGACCTTTGCGCGTACGGACTCCGGGAAGTGCGGCGACAATGGGAAGAAGGTCCCTCCGAGGGATCAGGTCCGATCCTTCTTTGACCCGTGCGATCGCACACCGATAGCATTGCCTCTAGCATTGCTTCTTGGCAAGCTTGCCACTGGCGGTCTCACTCAATCGGTCTCACTCAATCCAGACGACTCAGCCAGGACTTGAGTTCGGCAACCCGAGCGGCTCGGTTTGCTTCCGGTTGGTAGGCCAATCTCTCTCGTGCGGAGTCGATTTTGAAATAATGATCGACGCCCAACTGAGCCGCTACGAAGCGAGTCATAGGTGGCTCCGCGGTGATTCTCAGAAACCGGTAGATGACCTCCAGCGCCACCCCAATTCGGACTGCTCGCTGCAAACTGATGCGGCGATCAGGGGCTCGAAGACCCGCGCCCGCTAAGATCGTTCGGATCCAATCCCAACAACCTTGCGGCTCACCGTCGGTAATGAAATAGGCTCGACCGGATGCTCGACGATCATGATCCAACAATCTCTCCAGTGCCAAACAATGAGCCATAGCAGCGTTCTCGACATGCACGGTATCGATCAAATTGCTACCGTCTCCAACACACCGAAGCCTTCCCGATCGGCACCGCTCGATGACGCGTGGTATCAAGTGCGGGTCCCCAACACCCCAGATCAAATGTGGTCTCAATGCGCAAGTGCTCATCGCTCCGGGATCGTTGGCCTCCAGCACACGCTGCTCGGCAATAGCTTTGGTTCTGGGGTAATCGCACAACCATTTGGTGGGATAGGGGACCGACTCGTCGATTCCCGACTGCGGGGAACCATCGAAGGTCACGGACGGGGAACTCGTCAAGACAAACGCGCGAAGTCTATGCCTTCGCGATGCGTCGATCAACGCATCGGTCGCTTCGACGTTGGTCTGTTCGTACGCGCGCTTCGGCCCCCACACTCCAGCCAATGCAGCGGTATGAATGATCGCGTCCATTCCGCGCACCGCTTGGTCGCAAACCAATGGGTCAGTCACTGACCCTCGGATGACCTCCATGCCTAATCGCTGAAAA
>Ga0194130_10006585_pt1 | contig 13355 bp, 11 predicted proteins | sample TA2KigsurfametaG_FD_160084 | JGI IMG/M metagenome (GOLD analysis project Ga0194130, IMG submission 160084) | Freshwater microbial communities from Lake Tanganyika, Tanzania - TA2015050 Kigoma 12 surface | ecosystem: Environmental > Aquatic > Freshwater > Lake | place: Tanzania: Lake Tanganyika... | reverse complement strand
CCATTTTTAGCGTCCGGCTGCAAGGATTTTGCCAGAGAGTCAGGGGATTCTCGGTGTTTTTTGACACAATGAAAAGATGGCGTTGAGCCAATGGCTCACCACCTGTTCAAGATCAACGCTGTGCCGCAACCGCACAGGGCACAGAGGAAGGGGGACAGGCCTGGACTTCAAGACTGCCGCCCCCCCCCCGGAGCCCCTGCCGCCGCCTTCAGCTGTTGGCCTCGGCGTGATTCAACAACAGCTCCTCAACCTCCCTGATGCCCGCTGACGCCTGGGCTCGCGCTCGATGGAAATCGCCATCTGCCTCGTCCAAAAGAGCTTCGCCAATTCGATCCAGCAAACCCTCCTTTTGTTCGGAGAGCATAACAAGGATCTCACGTTCAATTAAATGACGAATAGCTACACTGCGCAAACGATTCTGACTTGCTTCAGCAAAGGTACCTTGGACGACCTCTTCAACAAACAGCCGTTGCACTTCTCTGCTGCGAAGGAAACTTTCCAAAGCATTGATCGTTCCGTCTACGAGAGTTCGCTCCACCTCGGCCGGTTCATTGGTCAGTTTGAATTCCCACTCCAGATGTCGTCGTTGCCATCCTTGCTGATGAAGGCTTGGCATGACCATTTGCGAGAAGCTGTCCACCGCAATTTCATACGTGCGCTCCGCTACTTTTTCGCACCATGACTCTCCATGGTTGGAAAGCTGTTGTTCAACCTGCTCACGGTTGACATGATGCCCCCCATGGTGGCTGTGACAGAAGCCGTCGGGACAGTCAAGGGCGGACAGGGCCATGGGGGCAAGATTCAATCAGCTCCTCATGCTTAATCAAACTGGAGACACACCCCCTCGAAGCTTCAGCAAATTTACAACTTCCATCAGCAACGTTCTGGACTCCGGACATTTCGACCCGGACTATTGCTTTCCTTGCCCTGGCAGCTCTAAGGAGAAGGTGATCGGCTGCTTGCACACGCTGGATGAAAATGCTCATACCCCGGGAGATCGCTCCCGGCGAGAAGCGGGTCGCCGTCACCCCGGAGACGGCCCGACGCCTTCAAGCCAAAGGCATCGACATCCACGTGGAGTCTGGTGCTGGAGAGGCCGCAGGCTTTCCAGATGCCCTCTACAACGCCATTGGCGCAACGGTCCTGCCTCCAGAGCAGCTGGATTGGGAAGGAGCTGATGGTGTGTTATGCGTTCAGGCGCCAGGCAACGACGGACTTGGCCGCTTGCGGGCTGGGGCTCTCGTGGTTGGCCTGCTCGCGCCCCACGGCGCCGAGGACCTGACCCATGTCCTGAACGCTCGCTCCGTCTCCTCCATCGCCCTGGAGCTGTTGCCCCGCATCAGTCGAGCCCAGTCGATGGATGTGCTCTCCTCACAGGCCAACATCGCTGGTTACAAAGCCGTGCTCCTGGCAGCAGCGGAGCTGGATCGATATGTCCCCATGCTCATGACCGCCGCTGGCACGATCCAGCCGGCCAGGGCTCTCGTTCTGGGAGCGGGAGTCGCCGGCTTGCAGGCGCTGGCCACGGCTCGACGCCTTGGGGCCGTGGTCTATGTCTCGGATGTCCGACCCGCCGCCAAGGAACAGGTGGAATCGCTGGGAGGGCGCTTTCTTGAACCTCCGACGGAGCAGGAGCGTCCCTCCGAGCAAGGTGGCTACGCCACTCAGGCTTCCGATGCCTTTCTGGCCGCGCAGAGAGCGCAGCTTGCTGAGCAGCTGGCCCTGGCTGACATGGTGATCTGCACAGCCCAGGTGCCGGGCCGGCGGGCCCCCAGATTGCTGACAGAGGACATGTTGGATCGTCTCCGGCCAGGTTCGGTGGTGGTGGATCTGGCCGTGGCCCAGGGCGGCAACTGCGCGGGCACCGTGCCCGGTCAGACGGTGATCCGATCCGGCGTGCGACTGATCGGCGCCGATGCCCTGCCGAGTTCAGTGCCGAACCATGCCAGCGCGCTCTATGCCCGAAACGTCTCCGCCCTCATGGAACACCTGATCCATGAAAGCGGTGAACTCAACCTTGATCTTGCTGATCCCATCGTGGATTCTTGTCTTCTCACCCATGCTGGTGTCTGCCGCCGCGACGACGTGGTGAAGACGGAAGCACCTCTCATTCCAACAGGTTCACCTTCATGACCTCACTGACGCAATCGCTCTGGGTGCTCCTCCTTGGGAGTCTTTTGGGCTTTGAATTGATTGGCAAGGTTCCCCCAACCCTGCATACGCCATTGATGTCTGGTGCCAACGCCATCAGCGGAATCACCATGTTGGCCTCGCTCACCCTGATTCAACAGGCGGGCGGCAACACTCCTCTGCAGATTATTGGAGCCCTCTCCCTTGGGTTTGCTCTCTTCAACGTGATCGGTGGCTTTCTGGTGACCGATCGCATGCTGGCCATGTTTCGTCGTAAAGGAAACTCCTGATGAATCTCTCGCTTTCCCAGCTTCCCCAGGTCATGGACTTGGTGGCTGTGCTGCTCCTCTCTTTGGGAATCAAGGGTCTGTCCAAAGTGCGATCCGCCAGGGCTGCCAATGGCCTGGCCGCTCTTGCCATGGCGCTGGCGGTGGTGGGCTTGTTGATTCAATCGCATCCCACCACGACCACCTGGCTCTGGATCGCCGTTGGCCTGGCCCTGGGAGGTCTGGCGGGGGTCGTGACGGCCATGAAGGTGCCGATGACCGCGATGCCGGAAACCGTTGCTCTGTTCAATGGCTGCGGCGGATTGGCCTCCCTGATGGTGGCCTTGGGTGTCGCGCTCTTCCAGGGGGCTGAGTCCGGAGGGGTGGAGCGGGTCTCCATCGCCATCTCCTTGTTCGTGGGCGCCATCACCTTCAGTGGTTCCATCGTGGCCATGGCCAAGCTCCAAGGTTGGTTGGAAACACCCGCCTGGACGCAGAGCTCCCTTCGCCACGCTGTGAATCTGGCGCTCGCTTTGCTTTGCCTCGGAGCGGCTCTCCTGTTGTGGAGCGAGCCCGCTGGGCCAGCCCTGTGGCTCGAAGTCGTGGCGGCGAGCCTGTTGGGCATCGGCGTCACCCTGCCGATCGGTGGCGCGGACATGCCTGTGGTGATCTCCCTCCTGAACTCCTATTCAGGGGTTGCGGCCGCCGCCGCTGGCTTCGTGGTCGGCAGTCAACTGCTGATCGTGGCTGGAGCCATGGTCGGCGCCGCCGGCCTGATCCTCACCCAGGTGATGTGCACGGCGATGAACCGCTCCCTCACCTCCGTGTTGTTCGGCGGTGCCTTGGGTGGCGCCACGACCAGCGTCGGTGGCGGCGGCAGTGAAGCCGGGTACACACGCATCACCAGTTGCAGTCCCGAAGAGTGCGCCATGGCCCTGGAGCAGGCCGAACGGGTTGTGTTCGTGCCCGGTTACGGACTGGCGGTCGCTCAAGCCCAGCATTCCCTGCGGGAGCTGGCCAAGCTCCTCGAGGCCCATGGCGTCGAGGTCAGCTATGCCATCCATCCCGTGGCGGGCCGGATGCCTGGACACATGAATGTCCTCCTCGCGGAGGCTGATGTGCCCTACGAGCAACTGATTGAGATGGAAACCATCAACCCGGAGTTTCCCCGTACAGATGTGGTCATTGTTCTCGGTGCCAATGACGTGGTGAATCCTCAAGCCAAAAACGATCCCACCAGTCCGCTCTACGGCATGCCTGTGCTGGAGGTGGACCAGGCGCGACAGATCTTTGTCGTGAAGCGCTCCCTTGGTGCCGGCTACGCGGGGATCGCCAACGCCCTGTTTGAACTGCCGCAGACCGCCATGGTGTTCGGGGATGCCAAGGCTGTGCTCAACGGCCTGCTCTCGGAACTGCGCGGCATGGGCGTGGGCAAGGAGAAAGCCCTCGTCTGAACGCTTCCCCGGCCTGAGAGGCTGGGCACGATGACACTTGGAGCGTGAGCGAACTCCTGAAGACCCTGGACCTGGCGCCCTTCCGTCAGCGCTTCCCCTGGCTGGGACCGGACCTGCAAACCCTCAGGGATACCTTTCGTCCCCTTCCCACATGCCGGGACATCGGTCCTTCCAGGGAATTTCTCCTGCCGGATGGCGATCGGCTTCTCGCTCGACTCGATGGCCCAGCCCGCGGATCTCCCTGGGGGCTGGTGGTGGTGGTTCATGGTCTGGGGGGTGGAAGCGACGATGGGGGGCAGAGGCGTCTGGCTGGTGCCCTCGCTGCGGAGGGCTTCGCGGTGATTCGACTGAACCTCAGGGGGGCAGGCCCCGGACGCCCTCTGGCCCGAGGCAGCTACGCCGCAGCATGCACCGCCGATCTTCTTCCCGTGCTGCGGGACTGCCGGCGACTCGCGGCGGAGTGGGCAAGCCCGGGGCATCCCCTTCCCCTGGGGGGCGCCGGCATCTCCCTGGGGGGCACAGTACTCCTGAATGCCCTTTTGGACAGCGGGGCCGACAGTCCTCCAGCGGTGGATGCCCTGGTGACCATCAGCAGCCCGCTGGAGCTGGCCGGCTGCTCCGCCCAATTTGAGCGTCCTCGCAATCTCCTCTACCAGACCTTGATGGTGAGACGCTTGATTCAACAGACGCTGCTGGACCCTCAACCCCTCTCCGCCAGTGAACGGGAGGGACTGGCAGGAGCAGCGAGGCCTCGCACCATCCGTGAATTTGACGCACTGATCACAGCCCCCCGTTGGGGCTTTGCGGATGTGGACGCCTACTACCAGGCCTGCAGCCCGCTCACCCGCTTGCGACAGCTCCTTCACTCCACCCCCTCAACAGGAGCGCGGCCCTTGCCTCGCCTGTTGCTCCTGCATGCGAAGGATGATCCCTGGGTGCCCGCGGAGGCGATCGAGACCCTGAAGGAGGAGGGTTGGGGAGGGAAGGGCGACATCTCGGAAGCCGACGGCCGTCTTCACGCGGATTTTGTGATCACGGCGCGTGGAGGACACTGTGGTTTCCACGCGCCTGAGGACCGTTCACAGGGTCGGTGGAGTGATCGCCTGGCCGCGCGCTGGTTGCGTCGTCTGCTGGTGGAACGGGCGTGACCCCCGATGCGCCTGGAGGGGGCGATCACACCCTTCTCTGATCACAACTCACTTCTGAGGGATCGTGTTCTCAAGCGGCGGGTGGCTGGCCGGGCAGTTGGTCGAGACGGCCATCGCGCTTGAGCTTGGCTTGCACCTTCAACCATCCCAGACCCACCGGGACGGCCAGCAGCAGCGGGACGGCCGTGAGGCCAGGCCGACTGCTGGCGGCCAGAAGGGAAGCCGCGATCGCCAGACCGCCCAAAAGAACGGCTTGACCAGTGTTCTGCTGGGCGAGGGCCAGGCGCCGGAGAAGGCGATCGGTTTCCCCGGCGCGGATCTGCACCTGCAGATCACCCTGCTCAATGCGCGACAGGCTTTCATCCAGCCGACGAGGAATTCCCAGGGCACGTGAGCCGACATCCGCCGCCTGACGGGTGAGCTCATTGAGAAGCGTGTTGGATCCTTGGCCGCTGCTGGTCATCAAAGGAAGGAGGTAGGGACGAGCGATGGCCATCAGGCTAAAGCCGGGATCCAGACTGCGGCCCACCCCTTCAAAGGTGGACAAGGCACGCATCACGAAGATCAGTTCGGCCGGCAGTCGGAAGGGTTGGCCGTAGACCAGGTCGTAAAGGTCTCCGGACAACTTCGCGATGACATTACCGCTGAACGGTGGGGTCAACGCCTCGTTGAGCATCAACCGCACCAAGCGCCGCACGGGACCTGGATCAATCCCCGTGGCGATGACGCCCGCCTGCTGCAGCTGCTCCACCAGGCCCGTCGCGTCCCGCATGGCCGCAGCCTGCACCATCCCTCCCAAACGGCTGCGGAGTCGTTCGGAGAGTTGACCCATCATGCCGAAGTCGTAGTAGATCAGGGCACCGTCCGGGGCGACCGCAAGGTTTCCCGGGTGGGGATCGGCGTGGAAGAAGCCGAAGCGCACCAATTGCTGCAGGTAGCTGGCCGCTCCCCGTTCAGCGATCACTGCGGGATCGACGCCGGCCTCCAGAAGCGCTTGACGGTCGGTGATCTTGATCCCCGGCACAAAATCGAGACAGAGCACGCGGCGGGAACTCAGTTCCCACACCACGGCCGGAATGCGGATGGAGGGGTCGTCGAGGAACTGCTGTCGAAAGCGCGCCGCGTGTTGGGCTTCCAAACGGAAATCCAGCTCCCGGAGCAGCACCCTTCGACATTCCTTGGCGATGCCGATCCAGTCGCGGCCCTGGCCCCAGCGGGGGTGACGCTGCACGGCGGCGGCGACCTGCTGCAACACCTCCAGATCGAGTCGGAAGAGTTGCTCCAATCCCGGCCGCTGAACCTTGAAAACCACCTGACGGCCGCTGCGCAGGCTGGCGCGATGCACCTGGGCCAGGCTGGCGGATCCCAGGGGGGTCACCTCCAGATCGATGATTTCCAGCCGGCGCTGGCCCAGCTCCCGGGCCAGGATGGATTCGACCACCGCAAAAGGGAACGCGGGCACGCGGTCCTGAAGGCCGGCCAGTTCCTCCACCACCTCGGCGGGCAGCACATCCGGCCGCGCCGAGAGCAACTGTCCCACCTTGATGAAGGCCGAACCCAGTGTCAGGAACTGTCCGGTGAGCCAGCGGGCCAATTGACGCTGGCGTCGGGCCTGCCCCTCCGGGGTCATCCCGCCGGGATAGGACCAGCGACGGCTGTTCCACCAGAGGAGGCTCAAGAGGCGCAGGACCAGCCACCAGATGCGCAGCGGGCGGGTCCAAGCACCCCAGCGGCGCTGTGCCGATGCCAGGAGCGTGGACGCTCCCATCAAACGGACCCCGCCGAACCACTCCCGCGTTCGGGTTGCTCAAGCTTGTGGGCCAGGGTCGCCACCCGGGCGCGCAGAGCGTCAATCTGTTCCTGGGGATCGACCGCGGTTGGCGACTGATCGCGGCCGGGAGACGCTGTGGTGTCGCCGTGGTCGAGTCGCGCGGCTTCTTGCTCCACCTCCTCCCAGAACAGGGACCACTCCCTTTGCAAGCGCTGAGGGGCATCCTGGGCCAACAGAGCGAAGTCCGCGGCCCGGTCGGCCAGCTGGCTGCCCAGACGGGCGCCAAGCCGGTTGATCGTCGCCTGCAGCAAAGATTGCGGCGTGCTCATCAGCGGTTCCTGCACCGTGGACGCACTGTGGCAGATCAGGGTTGGCTTGGGGTCGCTTCCGCCGGCGGCTGGTCCGGAGGCGTGAACTCCCGCTGCGCATTGAAGGGTTCCGGCGGGGGAAGCTCAGGGGTTGGTGGGGTGAGCATCAGCGGGTCGTCGCGGCGGGCAGGCTCGGCGGCGGTCGGTTCCGGTGGGGAATCAAAAGCGTCCAGACGGCGACGTTCGCTCTCCACTCGCTCTTTCTCTGCTCGCTGCGCGTCCTCCAGCCGCGCGGCTTCCTCCCGTTTGGCCGCCTCCTGTTTCTCCCGGGCCTCCCGTTGGTCGCGCGCAAGCCTCTCCAGGTCGGCGGGAAGGGTCTTGCCCTTGTCTCCATGGCGCCGCCGCAACTCCTCCAGGGAGACCCCCCCGGATGGAGCCTTCATCCGGAACGCGGGAGGGCGGGAGCTGTCCTCCTGCCAGCGCAGGTCCACCAGACGCTGGGTGAACCCGTAGCCCAATCCAAAGAGGAGCCCGAACACGAGCCAGCGTCTCCAGGGAGGAGGGGGTGGAGCGGGGCGGGCCCGGCGCCGTGAACGGGTGGAGGAGGAAGGAGCCGTGGCCATGCGGCACAACCCTCGGACGGGTGAGGCCATCTTGCCTTGGCTCCTGGTTCCGACGACCAGCGCGGGGTCGCTGGGAGAATGGATCCGGTTGGTTTGGGCCCGTGTCGCATCCCTGGTCTGCCGTTCCCGGAGGCGTCACGGCGCCGGCCGGTTTCCTCGCCTCTGGCATCACGGCGGGCCTGAAAGCCTCTGGCCGTCCTGATCTGGCCTTGCTTCTGGCTCCAGCCGGGGCTGTGTGCGCCGGGACCTTCACCCAAACGCGGGTGCGCGCCGCTTGCGTTGACCTCTGCGCCCAGCGGTTGCGGGCCAGCGGTGGGGTGGCGCGGGCCGTGCTGATCAATTCCGGCCAGGCCAACGCCTGCACCGGGGAGCGGGGCCTGGCGGACAGTCTTCAGGCCACGGCCGCCCTGGCGGAGCGCCTGGGGGTGACACCCGAGGAGGTGTTGCTGTGCTCCACCGGGGTGATCGGGGTGCCGATTCCGATGGAGCTCCTGCTGGCCGGTCTGGAGCCGCTGGTGGCGGGGTTGAACCCGGAGGAGGGGGGCGGAGCCGCCGCCCGGGCCATTCTCACCACGGACCTGGTGGAAAAAGAGTGCGCCCTGGAAGCGCGCCTGGGCGGCCGGGTGGTGCGGATCGGGGGGATGGCCAAAGGCTCCGGCATGATCCATCCCGCCATGGCGACGATGCTGGGGTTTGTGAGTTGCGACGCGGGGGTGCCGGCAGACGCTTGGGAAGGGATGGTGCGGCGCGCGGTGGAGCGGTCGTTCAACGCCATCACGGTGGATGGAGACACAAGCACGAACGACACCCTGCTCGCCTTTGCCGCCGGAGAGCCGTTGCCGCCGGACCACTTCGATGCCCTGGAGGCCGGCCTGACAGCGGTGGCGCAGCGGCTGGCGCGCGCCATCGCCCGGGATGGGGAAGGCGCCACCTGCCTGATTGAGGCGCGGGTGGAGGGGGCCGTGGACGCGGCATCCGCCCGGGCCATCGCCCGCACGATCTGCGGCTCGTCGCTGGTGAAATGCGCCATCCATGGGCGCGATCCCAATTGGGGGCGCATCGTCGCCGCCGCGGGCCGGGCGGGCGTGCCCTTCGATCCGAACAGCATGGCGCTCTGGCTGGGGGAGCATCAGCTCATGGCGGCGGGACAGCCCCTGCCCTTTGATCGGGCGGCGGCGTCGGCTTACATGCGGGAGCGGGCCGCCGGGGCTTACCTGGAGGACGACACGGTGGTGATCCGGCTGGTGGTGGGGAGCGGCGCGGGGGAGGGACGGGCCTGGGGGTGCGATCTGTCGGATCAATATGTGCGCATCAATGCCGACTACACGACGTAGGGCAGATCCGCGTCGCAAGCGTGCGCCGGAGGTGTTCTGCGCTTGCCGCTCGCGGTTCTGTCACAGAAGTTCATATCGTGTGCTTGGTCATCGAGCGGTCCTGGACGGGTCCGCTTTTTTTATGGGGTGGTCCGGGTGGAGGATGTGATTGCGAGAGTTTCGCCTCCAAGCGCCGCCAGCCCCAACGCCATCCCCAGGGCAAGGGCCAGGACCGCCAGCTGGTCAGGGGCCAATGGGCCGAGGGCCAGCAGGCCCCGGAACGCGCCGCTGCCCTGGATCACCAGCCACAGGGCGATCCCCAGCCCCAGTCCCGCCAGGCCATGGCGTGAGCCCCGATCGCCGTTCAGCCACACCAAGCCCCCACCGGCGAGCAGCAGCAGGCCAAACACCAGGCTGCGCCGGCTCTCCAGGGACCAGCCCGGCCAGAAGGCGAGGACGAGGATCACCGCCACCAGGACCCCGCCCTGCACCATCGCCCGCCGCCAGGTGGCGGCACCGAGCAGGGGCGCATCCGGGGGACGCGGGGGTTGGCGCAGCGGGTCGCCCTGACCCGGCATCGCCTCGAACATCACCGTGCAGGCGGGATCGATCACCAGGGGCAGCAGGCTCAAGGTGACGATCGGCAGATGGATGGCCAGGGTGTAGCCCAGGGCGCGGCGCAGGTTGGCCTCCACCCGACGCGCCAATCCCAGGGCCCGCACCAGGGGGGCGAAGCTGTCCTCCACCAGCACGAGATCGGCGGCTTCCCGCGCCACGGCCGAACCGCGCCGCCCCATCGCCACGCCGATGTCCGCGGCCTTGAGCGCGGCGGCGTCATTGACGCCATCCCCGGTCATCGCCACCACCTCGCCCGCGGCCCGCAGGGCCTGAACCAGCTGCAGCTTCTGCCGTGGCATCACCCGCGCGTAGACCGGCACCGCGCGCACCGCCGCCGCCAGGGCGGCTGGCGTCATCCCTTCCAGATCGTCGCCCGTGAGCAAGGGTCCCGGCGGCAGGCCGGCTTGATCGGCCACGGCCCGGGCGGTGATGGGTCCATCGCCGGTGATCATCACCACCCGCACCCCGGCCTCCCGCGCGGTGGCGATCGCCGCTGGCACCTCCGGCCGCAAGGGATCCGCCAGACCGATCAGGCCCAGAGGGCGAAAGAGGAAGGCATGCTGACCCTCCGGTGGGGGCCCGAACCCCAGACCCTGGACCTGATCGTGCAGGGGGGTTCCCTCCAGCCCCTCCGCCACCGCCAGCACCCGCATCCCTTGGCGGGCGAGGCCATCGGCGGCGGCGAGCAGGGCCACCGCGGCGTCCGGCGGCAGATGGCACAGCTCCACCACCGCCTCCGGCGCCCCTTTGGCGGCCCGTTGCCACTGACCGGCGGAATCGCGCCACAGCCGCGACATCACCAGCAGATCACTCCGCAGGGGATACTCCCGCTCCAGGGGCCAGTCGGGATGGCGGTGCGCGTCCTCCAGCGGGGCCTCCTCCGCCAGGCGCCGGATCGCCAACTCCATCGCATCCACCGGATCGCCCCGACTGGCCAGCAGCGCCCGCTCCACCAAGGCGTGACAGGGCTCCTCGAGGGCCGTGCCCCGCCGCCAGAGGCGGCCTTCGGGCCAGGTCAGCAGCGCCTCCACGGCCATGCGGTTCTCCGTGAGCGTGCCCGTCTTGTCGACCGCCAGCACCGTGGCGCCGCCAAGGCTCTCCACCGCAGCCGGCCAGCGGGCCAGCACCCCGATCCGAGAGAGGCGCAGCGCCCCCAGAGCGAGGAACAAGGCCATCACCACCGGAATTTCATTGGGCAAGACCGCCAGGGCCAGGGCCAGGGCCCGCAACAGCGCCTCAGGCCAGTCGCCGCTGCGGCTGCCTTGCAGGACGGCCAGGGCCGCGCAGATCCCCAAAGCGACGAGGGTGAGGCGCGCGGTGAGGCGGCGGGTGCGGCGCTGCAGCCGGGTGAGAGGGGCCTCCACGGCGCGGAGGCCGCTGGCCAGCTGACCCAGCTCGCTGGCGGAGGCGGTGGCGGTCACCCGGCAGCGTGCCCTCCCCTGGGCCACCAGCGCTCCGGCCAGGATGGAATCGCCGGCCTTCAGAGCCAGCGGCAGGGCTTCGCCCGTGAGCAGGGAGGTGTCGACCCAAAGCCCCACCGCCTCCTCCAGCACCCCGTCAGCGGCCACCCGGTCGCCCTCTTCCAGACGCAGCTCATCGCCGGGGACGATCCGCTCCGGGGGCAACTCCAGCTCCTCGCCAGCGCGCCGCACTCGGCCCCGCGGGGCGGAGAGCTGCGCCAGTTCCGCCAGGGCCCGGTGGCTGCGGTGTCGCTGCACCCCGTCGAGCAGGCTGATCCCCAGAACAAAAAGCAGCAGGATGAGCGCCTCGTCGCCCTCGCCGATCAGGGCATAGAGCAATGCGCAGGCCAGCAGCAGGAGGTTGGTGGGCTCCAGGAGGGCGCTGGCGAAGCCGGGAGCACGCATCAAACACTCCACCCCTGGCACCCTACCCAGGGCTTTGGCCCTTGCCAGGCAGCGGTTTCGCGTCACCCTTGAGACGCCTCCCCCCCCGCCCGCGACCTCATGCTCCTGCGGCTGCTGCGGATGGCGGAGCGCGACGGGCGACGCTGCGCCACCCTGGTGCTGTTGATCGGCACCGTGTTCGGGGTGGGGATGACGCGGTTGCTGCAGGGGGGCCTCAACCTCTCCTCCGCCCAGTCGCTGAGGGTGCTGGTGGTGGCGATGCTCTATCTCGTGGGCCCCCTGGTGGTGGCTCTGATCGCCTTCACCCGCCTGACACCGCTCTGGCTGCGACGCGCCCGGGAGGGCGGGGCCATGGCCGGGTGGCTCACCCTGGGCCCAGCGCTCCTGGTGGGACCACCGCTCCTGATTCATGGGCTGATCGGCGCGGTGCTGGGGGGCGTGCTCACCGGCGCGCGGGGCGGCGTCGAGTGGCGGCTGACCCAGGCGATCGGCGTGATCCCGCCGGGGGATCTGCTGTCAGCGTTGGCGCGCACGGCGCTTTACCTCGTGGCGGCGGCTCTGCTGTGCTTGTGGGAAGCGCGTCGCGTGCCCCGCGACCGGGCCGGGGCGGAAGATCTGATCGCCAGCCTGATCGCTCGCGAGATCGCCCTGCTGGTGGGCTTGAAGCTGGCCTGGACCCTGGCCGTGAACCCCATCACCCTTCCCACCCTGCCCGTTTGACGGAGACGGATTCCCTTGTCATTGCCCTCCTCGCCGCCCGCGTCGCCGACCCCACCGGATCGCCCCGTGCCCGATCCAGCGGGACAGGCCGGCCCTCCCCCAAACCCCGCGGACCCCAACAGCCCGCGCGAGCTCCCTGAGCCGAGGGAGTCGCGGGAGCGCTGGCTGTTTCTGCTCTCGGGCGGGTTGCTGCTGCTGGCCCTGCTCGTGGGGATCGGTCGAGACCGTCGCTGGGGGGAATCCCAGTTCCAGGTGGACGTGGTCGCGCCGAGGGCGGACGGGCTGCAGGAGGGGATGGAGGTGCGCTTGTCGGGTCTGCCGATCGGGCGGGTGGAATCGGTGGAGCTTCAACGGGATGCGCGCGTGGCGGTGAAGCTGAGGGTCAACGACCGCTACCGCAACCTCCTCGGGCCCCGCAGCCGGGCCCAGAGCGGCCAGGTGGGCCTCGTGGGCCCCACCTTCCTCTCCCTCACTCCGGATCCCCGCCCGGAGGGCGAGGCCTTCCGCCAGCCTTTGCCCCCCCTCGCCTACGACCCCCCGCCGGATCTGAACCAGCTGATCGCCGATCTGGCCCAGTCCCGGACGCGCCTGGATCAGACCCTCGCCCAGGCCTCGACCCTGCTGAACCGCCAAGTGCCCTCCTCGCTGGGCAGCCTGGAACGCTCCACCACCCGGCTTTCGGGCTCCATGGGGGATCTGTCGGCCATGGCCAAGACCCTCTCCAGCGAAACCAAGCGCACTGTTCCCTCGGTACGCACCCTCACGGGGACTCTCCAGCGAGAGGTGGTCCAGGTGGCGCCGGCGGTGCGTCGCACGCTCGGCCGCGCGGATCAAACGCTGGTGCGGGCCGATCAGACTGCGGACTCGGCGGTGACCGTCTCCCGGGAGGCCACGGAGCTGCTGCGGCAGGCCCGGCCCGTGTTGATCCCCACCCTGGAAAACGTGCGGGAGATCACGGGCGCGGCGGATCGTCTGGTGCGCTTCCTCTCGGGGCTGGGCCTGGCGGAACCCAGCCACGACCGACCGCGCTCCTCAAGACCCACCCCGCCACCCTCACCCTCTGAACGGATGGATCCTTATAAACCCCATCCCACCGGACCCGCCCCCTCGCCCTACGCGCCGCGGACGACGGAGCGCCT
>Ga0194130_10006580_pt1 | contig 13363 bp, 8 predicted proteins | sample TA2KigsurfametaG_FD_160084 | JGI IMG/M metagenome (GOLD analysis project Ga0194130, IMG submission 160084) | Freshwater microbial communities from Lake Tanganyika, Tanzania - TA2015050 Kigoma 12 surface | ecosystem: Environmental > Aquatic > Freshwater > Lake | place: Tanzania: Lake Tanganyika... | reverse complement strand
CGAATCTTGTGGCGAGCGGCAGCCATGCGCCACACTATGCCAGCCTTGTCCGCAGCGCGCAACTCCACCTATTTAGCCCGAATTACCGAGACTGCCTGGCGCAAATCTCGTGCCGAACAGGAGTGCCTCGGCTGTGCAAAGCCGCCTCGACCTCGTGCAGCTGCCTCCGGCTTCTGGTTGCCTCCAACAGGCCCCATAAAGGACTCGCACCTTCTGTCATTCATCCATGTCCAACGCACCTCCGGTCGGGGCTACGCCCCTCCCTCCGACACACCACGCGGACTGTTCCCCAACTCTCTCATGAGCACTGGTACAAAAACTGGGGAGGGGCAATGCTGGCTGGCGTCAGCGACCGCAGCGTTATCCAGGGATCGTCGATGACCGCAGGCGCCTGCCTGCGACCAGCCGGATGATGCGATGCGGGATCGTCCATGGGACGGAGGTTATCAGGGAGAGTTGGTGGCGAGACGTGGCGGGGCCGGCTCATCGCTCCGGGGCCAGCAGCGGGTGGCGCGGGGAGGCCGGCAGCAGGCGGCCGCGGGTGTCGATCAGTTCCATCCGCGCGAGCCAGGCCTCGAACTCCGGTGCCCGCCTCAAGCCGAACATCTCCCGCAGGTAGAGCGCATCGTGGGGGGAGCCTCTGGTAGCCGAGCATCACGTCGTCAGCGCCGGGCACGCCGATCAGGAACATCACGCCGGCTGTGGCCAGGAGCGTCATCAGCGTGTCCATGTCGTCGGCGTCGGCCTCAGCATGGTTGGTGTAGCAGACGTCGCAGCCGATCGGCAGGCCGAGCAGCTTGCCGCAGAAGTGGTCCTCGAGGCCCGCGCGGATGATCTGTTTGCCGTCATGGAGATGCTCCGGGCCGATGAAGCCCACGACCGTGTTGCAGATCAGCGGGTCGAAGGCCCGGGCCACGCCGTAGGCCCGGGCCTCGCAGGTCTGCTGGTCGACGCCATGGTGGGCTTCGGCCGAGAGAGCCGAGCCCTGGCCCGTCTCGAAGTACATCACGTTGCCGCCGAGCGTTCCGCGCCCGGTGGCGATCGCCGCCTCGCAGGCCTCGCGGAGCATGGCCAGCGTGATGCCGAAGCTACGGTTGGCGGCCTCCGTGCCGGTGATCGACTGGAAGACGATATCGACCGGCAGGCCGGCGCGCATCGCCTCGAGCTGGCTGGTGACGTGGGCGAGCACGCAGCCCTGCGTGGGAATCTCGAACCGGCGGATCACCTCGTCGAGCGCGTGCAGCATCGCCGCCAGCGTGCCCATGTCGTCGCTGACGGGATTCACGCCGATAAACGCGTCCCCGCAGCCATACATCAGGCCGTCGAGCACAGCGGCGAGCATCCCACGCACGTCGTCGGCCGGATGGTTGGGCTGCAGACGCATCGCGAGCGAGCAGGCCGATCGTGTTGCGAAACCGGGTCACCACGCGGCACTTCCTGGCCACGCCGATCAGGTCCTGATTCGTATCAGCTTGGAAACCGCCGCGACCATCTCCGGCATCAGGCCCGGCCGCAGCGCGGCGAGTGTCGCCTCGTCGGCGGCGGCGCTCAGCAGCCAGTCGCGAAAATCGCCCACGGTGAAGTGTGAGACCGCCGCGAAGGATTCCGCATCGTGGCTCTCGAGGATCAGTCGGGTGACCTCGTCGTCTTCGCCGGGGACCACGGGCTCGGCGAGAAACCGGGAGAGGGGCAGTTCGGCGAGGGCCATCTTGGCCGCGGTCCGTTCGAGCGGACTCTCCGCCGCGATGCCCGCGAGCATGTCGCCCGAGCGGAGCGGCGTGGCCTTCGCGAGCAGCGCGGCGAGATCGGCGAACTGCCAGACACGGCCGTCGAGGGAGTGGCTGTAGCCCATCGGCTCACCGGTTTCGTTCCGACCCAAAGGCCAGGTGACCCGCCACGGCGGCCGTCATCAGGCCGCCGAAGGCGAGGCTGACGCCCGGATTTGACCAGACCACGGTGGCCAGGCAACCGACTGCCAGCACGAGCGCGAGGCCCGGCACCCAGGGATAGCCGACCGCCGGAAAGCTCCTCGGGAGCTCGGGCTCCCGGACCCGCAGGACGAACAGGCTTGCGATCGCCGAGATGTACATCACCATCGCCCCGAGCACTGCCATCGTCACGATGTTCGCGGTCAACGGCTGCCCGCCGAAGACGATGAACGAATCGCTGAAGATCGCCAGGATGCCCACGAGCCCGCCGGCGAGGATCGCGATCCAGGGCGTGCCCCGCGTGGGATGGAGAGTCGCCAGCCGACGGGGCAGGTAACCTGCCCGGGCCATCGCGAAGATCTGCCGCGAGTAGCCCATGATGATGCCGTGGAACGAGGCCACCAGGCCGAAGAGCCCGAGCCAGACAAGCATGTGCAGCCAGCCGCTGGACTCTCCCACGACGGCCTTCATCGCCTGCGGCAGGGGATCGTTGATGTCGGCAAGCTCCCGCCAATCGCCGACCCCGCCTGCGAAGAGCATCACGCCCAACGCCAGCGCGACCAGCGTGAGCATCCCTCCGATGTAGGCTCGAGGAATCGTGCGGTGCGGATCCCGGGCCTCCTCGGCGGCCATCGCCACGCCTTCGATCGCGAGGAAAAACCAGATGGCAAACGGCGTCGCCGCGAGCATCCCGCCGAGGGAGGCCGCCGAGAAAGTGTCGCTGCCGGCCCAGCCACCGGTGGTGAAGTTGGCCCAGGAGAAGTGCGGAGCCACCACGCCCATGAACACCAGCAGCTCACCCACGGCCAGCAGCGTCACGATCAGCTCGAAGTTCGCGGCGATCGTCACGCCCACGATGTTGAGCGTCATGAAGACGGCGTACGCGGCCACGGCCGTCCAGGCGGGTTTGAGCGCCGGAAACTGCACGGCGACGTAGGCCCCGATCGCCAGGGCGATCGCGGGCGGCGCGAAGACAAACTCCACCAGGGTCGCCCAGCCGGCCACGACACCACCCAGGGGTCCGAAGGCGCGCCGGGCATACGCGAAGGGGCCTCCGGCATCGGGGATGGCCGTGGTCAGCTCGGTGAAGCTGAAGATGAAGCTCGTGTACATCACGGCGACGACGAGGGTCGTCACCAGGAAACCGAGCGTTCCCGCCTGCGCCCAACCGTAGCTCCAGCCGAAGTACTCGCCCGAGATGACGAGGCCCACGGCGAGTCCCCAGAGCTGCCACGTTCCGAGCACGGGGGGCAGTCGGTCGTTCGCCTGACCATCCAGCTTGGGTTAGTGCATGAGTTCGGCGTTCATAGACCTGCCGCCGAAGCGCCGGAAACCCCCTGGGGCTGATCGGGCGGGATGCGACCCGGAAGCTCGCGCAACGCCCCGAACTTCAACGACGTCATCGACGAACCTGCCTTCACCGGCAGACCACGCCTTCGCCGAACCATCATTCGACCCTGCTGAAACGCATCCACGCCACCCCGATCGTCGTCTGGTCGTCGGTCGGCTTGCGAAGCTCGAGGACGCCGTCGGCCACGACCACCCGGTAGGTGATCTCCGCCATTTCCCCACGCGTCAGATCCCGAGCGAGGGCAAACGGCTGGGCGCCGACGAACACCGTTCCCGTTTCCGCGTGCTTGGTCTCGCCTGCGGGATTGCCGACCATGAGCGTGACGTCGTAGTCGCCGTCCGGCACCGCCATCTGCCAGCACATGCCAGGGCGAACCCAGACGAGACTGTCACGCACGGGGTCGACTCGTTCCGCCGCATCGACTGCCCAGAATCCGTCAAAGCCCTCGTCGAGCCATCCGTACACCGACCCATCGTCCCGGATCCGGACGGGCTCGCCGCAGTCGATCGTGTCGTCGCTCTCCGCGGCCCGGAGCGTGGCCGGCTGAAATTCCACTCGTCCGCGCGTCGGCATCCGCTTCGGCGTCAACTTCTCGAAACGTCGCGCGACGACTGGGCCGCCGAGCCGCGCATCGTCTCCCCCGTAGACGCGGGCCCGCACGGTCGTCGTCTCGATGACCTGGATCGGTCCGTCGTAGACGGGCGACTGCTCGCTCGGCTCCGAGCCGTCCGTGGTCACCCGCACGATTCCGCCGCCCACGGGTGGCTCCAAGTCCACCCGGAGGCTCCCGACGAAGTGGCGCCGCCTGGTTGGGAAGACTACGAAGTCGGTTCTTGGAGCGAGCGCCGCCGAGGTCTCCAGCCAGCCGCCGCAGACGCATCCACCACCCCCTTCCGGCGCCAGGAGCAAGCCCTCGGCGGGTATGGCACTCAGCCAGCAGTCGGGGCGGACCGTGGGCCAGCGAGTCTCCGTCCGATGTTCGATGTCCCAGAACGCGATCGTCGTGAAGCGATAGAAGAGCGCGTGGCACGAGGCGCTCGTCGTGCCGCAATGCCCCTCGTTCCACGTGATCGGCAGGCGGTCGCCGGTGGCGAGTTGGAAGACGTGTGGTGAATAGAACACCTTGTCCCTGACGACCACCGGATACGACGTCTGGATCCCGTGTCCGTAGCCGGCCCAGGGCGCGTCGGACTTCCATGCGTCCGCGCCGCTGGCCGCGTCGAATGCCCTGAGGTGGTAGAAGCCCTTCGGCCCGCTGCACGTCGTCGAAGGCGTGCTGCCGTGAAAGAGGAGCATGCCGCAACGAAACACCATTCCGCACATCACGTCGGCATACGGAAACTCCTCGTCAGCGAAGGTCCGCTCCCAAACTTTCCGCCCAGTCTGGAGGTCGAGGGCCACGAGCCATGGCTTCGACCACAGCGCCTTGCCATTCAGCAGCCGCGTCTCTCCCGCGACAACTTCCGGCTGGCGCGTCTCCAGGAAGTAGACTCGCCCGTCGCCAACGGTGATCGTCGTGTTGATCACGACGCCCCCTTCGTGTGCCCAGGCTTTCTCGAAGGACCGCGTGTCGTAGGCGAAGACCCCACTGCTGCAGGCCTTCTCCCAGCCGCTGTGTTCGTACCACGCGCCGCCTCCCCAGGCGTTGGTAAACGCGGCGCCGGGGCTCGTCCACGTTCCGAGAAGAGCGTGGTCCGAGGTTGCCACGTAACTCCAATCCTGACGCGGCCGATCGGCTGGCAGCCCGATCTCGAGCCTCCGCACGACGCGGCCCTCGTCGAGATCGATGACCCAGCAGGCACCCTCGAATGCCAGGTACACGTGTTCGCCGTCGGTGCAGTAGTTGGACGCGTCTCGCACCATGTTGAAGCGTCCCAGGCCGGGTATCTCGAGCGACCAGAGCACGGTGCCGCTCGCCGTGTCGACACAGATCAGGCTGCCCTGACCCTGGAGGACCAGGCGTCCCGCGGCTGCCAGCGGGGCCGGCTTTCGGACCATGCGGTCCGCCTGGTATCGACCGCCGGGTCGCCCTATCCATTGCGTCGTCATGTGCCTGAACCTGGTCGCCCCCTGCAGCGTGTCGTCGCTGCAGGCGGTGTTGCCGACGTCCGCGTATTGGTGCGTCCAGGGACGTGCCCCGGGCAATCCGCCTCCGGCTCGCAAGGCTGCCCAGCGCCCGCTGTCGTCGTCGACCGCGTCGATCGTCAGCCGTGACGCGCCGGCTGCGCGATTCGTCACGGGCGCGAGCCACCCCTGAACATCGGCAACCGAGAGCGCCCGCGATCGCCCGGGAGGCTGGCCGATGACGGCCACGCCGCGGACAGGATCCAGCAGGCGTTTCACCTCGACCGCGCTGCCGGTGCAGGTTCCGAGCGCGAGGGCGTCGGCGGAAGCGATCAGCCGAAAGCAGTGGCTCGGAAGCGGCAGGTGCTCCAGGCTCTCCACGACGAGCGCGGCGATCCGGGAACCGTAGTTGCCTGTCGCCTGGATCGCCCGGCGAGCCGCCTCGATCCGCTCGACGCTCGTGTCAACGACGAGGATCCGGGCATCGGTCTCCCGGGCGATCTGAGCGGCGAGCGCACCCTCGTCCGAGGCGCCCAGCACGAGGCACAGCCCCCGCCGCAGTGCCGACAACCCCAGGACGCGCTGCGCGGCCTGATGGACGGCTGGTTCACCGGTCTCGGCGCTGAAGCCTTCGCCATCCCATGGCTTCGGAACGTTGTAGTTGAGGTACGTGTCGCAGGTGAACTCCCTGGACTCCTGGAGGTCGCCGGTTCCCGACGTGCATATCCGATACGGATACTCCCGACGCAAAACGAGACCCGAGACGACGACGCGATGTTCCGTCCGCAGCCCCGGCTCCCGGATTGTTTGCGGACGGTCGCGCGGCCCGAACATCAGAATCGTCTCGCTGGGAGAGTTCGTCTGCCAGGTGATCTCGGCCCTGCGGGCATCCAAAAACCGGAGAGCAGGCCCCACCGCCAGGTCGATCGTCTCACGCGGCGCGTGCGGATTCGCCTCGACGACCGGAGGCGTGACGGACATGACGTCGGCCGGAGGAGTCGCGCGTCCTGTTGGGCGGAAACAGGAGAGCTCGCCTCGATCCGTGCTCGCGCAGACCGCCTCATCGACGACGATGACGGAGTGCACGCGACCATGCATCGGGCTTTCCCAGAGGATCGCACCGGTATCGAGAGCCAAGGCCAGGATGCGATCCTCGGCGCCCACGAACAGGGCGTCTCCGGCGGCGGTCACGCAGCAGGCGGCGTCAATCGCAGTGGCCCACAAGCTCTCGCCAGAGGAGCGCCGGACCGCCTGGATCCTGTCGGGGTATTGCAGATACAGAACGCCTTCGCGGTAGGCAGCCGTCGCGACGCCCAGCAGGTATTTCACGGTCTCAGGCCCACTCGGCCCCCTCGTGGGCGCGTCGAGAAGCGCGGCTTTTCCCTGGTAGGCGAAGCCACCGGCCAGCATGCGGTGCTCGTCCGGGAAAAAGAGCGAGAAGCATCCGCCGGTCGCGGCCCAGATGTTGCCCAAGGGGGCCGCTTCGCCGAGCGTATACCTGAGGGCCGCCGTATTTCCGCGCGGGCAGTAGAGCAGCTGATCCGTCGCGGCCATCGGCCCGTCGAGATGGCCTTCGCGGGAAACACGCCTGACATAGCGGCCCGCCCCTGAAGCAACGCCGGTCTCCGCATCGACGGCGCACAGCAACGAATCCTCCCAGGGCAGCAGCGATTGGCCGAAATACGCGGTTGCAGCACCGGCCTCCGCCTGCCGCACCACCACTCCGGTGCGGCAGGCGAGCGGCGAGACGAACCGGCCATCCTGCAACACGAGCCTGATCGGGGTGTCGGCGGCAAAACGCCACACCTCTTCGCCGGAAACGGCATCCAGGCAGTAGGCATGCCCGTCGTCAGATCCGAAGAAGATCCTGCCTCCGTGATGCGCCGGCGCCACCCGGATCGGCCCGCCGACCGTCCGCAATCAGCGCGGTCGGCCAGTCTCGAGGTCGACGGCATGGAGCGCGTCGTCGGACGTCGACCCGAAGTAGATGGTCCGACCGACGGCGATCGGTTCGAAAGCGGCGTCATACAGACGTCGCTCCGGAAGCCAGCGGATTCCGTGATAAGCGTCTTGCCGAGCGGTCGCATCCCAGGCGGACTGCGGCGGGACTGGCGAGCGATACGTCCAGGCGTGCCGCAGTCTCGCGACGCCGGCGACGGCGCTCGTGGCTCCGGTGCGGTCCTCGTCGTGCCGATACACCGGCCAGTCCTCCGCGGCCGCGGAGGAAATCGCCAGGCTCAGTGCGACGCAGCGGGCGAAAAGCGGCCGCGCGAGGCGACACGTCATTGCTGCACGAGTCCGCCCGCCGCCCGGCGAGTGGTTTTCGATCAGCCGCATAGCGCCCCCGGAGGTCGTGTGCCGCGTCCACCACGGTAGTTCGGCAGGATCTGGCTCCGCGACGGTGACGAAGCCCGCATGGCACCCGTGCCCCGCATGAGTTTCCAGCCCCGGAGGCGAGCAGCCGACTCCCGCGGCGATGCACACCATCTGAGCAGTCGCTCAGCCACCGGGACGGCTGCTCGCCTTGTCGGCCGTGGGGAAGTCGGCCGGGATCGGCACGCTGACGCGGCCTGTGGCCGCCCACTCGGCGCCTCGCTGAAGCGCGGTGATGAAGCCGACGCACTCCTGCGAATAGGTCTCGTGCCCGAGCGGCGTGTGGAACACGCGCCCCTTGCCGTACTCAATCGTCATCAGCAAGGGCTCGTGCCGCTTCGTCTTGGGACACCAGGCCGTGGCCAGGATCCGCATGTTGACAGCCGGCCCGCGCAGGCTGTCGTAGAGTTCGTCCTTGGCGTGCATCCAGGTCGCCGGCATGCCGGTGGTGATCGGGTGCTCCGGATCGCGGATCACAAGCGGAAACTCGATCTGCGGGCCGTGGCTGCCGCCGGGGCCGGGGGCATCGTCACGGACGAGCGTGCCATCCTCGCGCAGGTAGACGTAGGGGCCGCTCTTCTCGTTGCGGTTGCCCCAGCCGCCGAGGCCGATCATCTCGTTGTAGGCCGGCCATTCAGGGAACGAATTGTCGGCCGCGTGGACGACGACGAGGCCGCCGCCGCCGCGGACGTAATCCTCGAAGGCAGCGCGGGTCTCGTCCTTCCAGGCGGCGGCACCGTGGCCGAAGTTGCTCACCACGACCGCGTAGTCGGCGAACCGCGGCTGGAAAGCGGGATCGACGCCCCGTGGCGCGTGCGTGACGACGTCGACCGTGAACAACCCGGAGCGTTCCAGGTGCCTCTTCATCAACTGCGTGGTCTGCGGCCAGCAGCCGTGGTTGTTCTGGCCGTCGATGATCAGGGCCTTGAGGGGTTCCGCCGCCAGGTCCCCGGGGCAGATGACGAGAAACGTGCAGACGAGGGCCATCAGGGTGCGCACGGCGAATGCTCCGGGTACGGGCGGGAACGGGTCAGGTCGTGTGACTGGGGAGGGCGTCGACGCCGCTGCGGTGCGACGACGGCCCTGCTCCAGCAGCGACTCGACGATCTTCGGGGATGAAAGCGTAGCTCGGCAAGCGGCACTTCGGCAAGCTTCGACGAAGGGGAGCGGATCATGAGGATCACCAGCCGCGGTGTCTGGCTTGACCAGCATGCCAGCCTCAGGCTGGCCGGTGCCTCGCGCCGACACGCGTCGACTTCGGGCCGAGGCTATATATAACTGGGAAAAGATGTTCGCCGGACGCCGCCGATGGTCATCCGGCACCGTCGATCGATCGCCCGCTCCGAGCCGCCGCCAGACGCCTCGTGTGGGTGTTCCGTGACAGGCTCCGCCTGGTGGCGAAGCGGGTGATTTCCTGTTTTAACCACGAGATTGATCCGATGGTGCACAGCGTTGCGTGCGGCCGGCCGGTGATCACCGTGGCACTCGTGATGGCATGGCTGGCCCCGCGCACCGTGGCGGCGACGCCCGTGTCGTTCAATCGCGACATCCGGCCGATCCTGTCCGACAACTGCTTCTCCTGCCACGGTCCAGACGCGGGGCACCGCCAGGCCGACCTGCGACTCGACGTCCGCGACGACGCGGTGGCGGCCGGCGCGATCGTGCCTGGCAGGCCGGCCGAGAGTGGGCTCGTGGCCAGGGTCAACGCCACCGACTCCGGCGAACTGATGCCACCACCAGAATCGCACAAAAAACTCGATGCAGGGCAGAAGGCGTTGCTCGCGCGGTGGATTGAACAGGGGGCCGAATACCAGAGGCATTGGGCCTACGAGCCGCCCCGGAAGCCCGCGGTTCCCGCCGGTGCCGGCGGCATCGACCACCTCGTCGGCCAGCGACTCGCGGAAGTCGGCGTGCGGCCGTCGCGCGAGGCCGATCGCCGCACCCTCATCCGTAGGCTGTCCTTCGACCTCGTGGGCCTGCCGCCATCGCCCACCGACGTCGAGGCCTTCGTCGCCGACACGCGTTCGGATGCCTACCAGGCGCTGGTCGAACGCCTGCTCGCCAGCCCGCACTACGGCGAGCGGATGGCCATCGGTTGGCTCGACGTGGTTCGCTTCGCCGACACCATCGGCTATCACAGCGACACCCCGCGGAACGTCTGGCCATACCGTGACTGGGTGATCAGGAGCTTCAATGCGAACCTGCCGTTCGACCAGTTCACGATCCACCAACTGGCCGGCGATCTCGTACCCGATGCGAATCAGGAGACTCGGGTCGGCTCGGCGTTCAACCGGCTGCTGATGACGACGGAAGAGGGGGGAGCCCAGCCCAAGGACTACGAGTCGCGGATGCTCACCGACAGGGTTCGCGCCATCGGTGCCGCGTGGCTCGGGCAGACCACGGGCTGCGCCCAGTGCCACGATCACAAGTTCGATCCTTTCACGACCAGAGACTTCTACGCGCTCGGAGCGTTCTTCGCCGACATCAAGGAGCCGATCATCGGCCATCCGGAGGAGGGGATGATCGTCGGCACGCCGGAGGAGCATGAGCGGCTGGCCGCGCTCGATGCGGCCCTTGCGGAGGCGAAGCAGAAGTACGATGCGATTCTTCCGCAACTCGACGCCGCACAGCGACAGTGGGAGGCGGACGTCGTCGCCTATGGCGTGACGCTGCCGGAACTTCGGCCCGATACCCAGGCGGGCGATGCCGAGAAGAACACCGCGAAACTAGTGGCGGCCGGTCTCGCCAAGGAGCCTTCTCAGCGGGACGGCAACGACAAGAACCGGTTGCAAGACTATTTCCGCGGCCGGACCACGAAGCTTTTCGCGGCGGAACGCGACGGCCTGGCGAAGGCCGAGAAGGAACGAAAGGAGTTCTACGATCGGTTGGCCAGGTGCCTCGTCAGCGAGCGGAACGACGCGCCGCGGACCGTCCGGGTTCTGCCCCGCGGCAACTGGATGGACGAGAGCGGCGAGGTCGTGAAGCCGGCGTTCCCGGCCTACCTGTCCGGCCCGGCGACCGGGGTCCGAGAGCTGAACCGGCTCGATCTCGCCCGCTGGCTCGTCTCGCGCGACAACCCGCTCACGGCGCGGGTCGTGATGAACCGGCTGTGGAGGCAGTTCTTCGGCGCGGGACTCTCGAAGGTGCTCGACGACCTGGGGGCACAGGGCGAGCCGCCCGCCAATCCGGCCCTGCTCGACTGGCTGGCCTGCGAGTTCATCGACTCCGGGTGGGACATCAAGCACATGGTCCGCACGATCGTCACGAGCGCGACCTACCGGCAGACCGCCGTCGCCACGGCGGAACTGGCCGCCGCCGATCCGTTGAATCGCGAGTGGGCGAGGCAGTCGGCTTTCCGTCTCGATGCGGAACTGGTCCGCGACGCGGCGCTCTCGGTGTCGGGCCTGCTCGTCCGCACGATCGGCGGCCCGAGCGCGAAGCCCTACCAGCCCGACGGCTACTGGGAGAACCTGAACTTCCCGGTACGGACCTATCCGACGGACACGGGCGAGAAGCAGTATCGACGCGGCCTCTACACCTGGTGGCAGCGTTCGTTCCTGCACCCCAGCATGCTCGCCTTCGACGCGCCGAGCCGCGAGGAGTGCTGCGCCGACCGCAGCTGTTCCAACATCCCGCAGCAGGCGCTCGTGCTCTTGAACGACCCGACCTACGTCGAGGCGGCGCGGTGCCTGGCCGAGCAGATGCTCGCCGAGTGCCCGGGAGCGGCCGAGGAACGCATCGCCTGGGGCTGGCGGCAGGTGCTGCAGCGGCTGCCGCGGATCGAGGAGATCGAGACGGTGATGCCGCTCGTGCGAGAGCACCTCACCCACTACAAAGAGACCCCGGCCGCGGCGGACGAGCTCCTGAAAACCGGCAACGCTCCGCTGCCGCCCGGCGTTGACAAGGCGGAACTGGCGGCTTGGACGCACGTGGCCCGCGTGCTCCTGAATCTTCACGAGACGATCACGAGGAACTGAATCATGGACGGCAGCCCCGGCCCGCGTTTCACAGAGCACAACAGCCTCGCGAGGCGGGCCTTTCTCGGTCGCTCGGCGCAGGGAGTGGGAGCCGTGGCCCTGGCATCGCTGGCCGCACCTGGCCTGGCGGAGGCGGCCCCGCTCCGCGGCGTGCTGGAAATTCCGCCGCTGCCGCAGCGGGCGAAGCGGGTGATCTGGCTGAGCATGGCCGGCGGGCCGTCGCACCTCGAGACCTTCGACCACAAGCCGAAGTTGGCGGAGCTTCATGGGCAGCCGATGCCCGAGAGCATGACAAAGGGCCAGCAGCTGGCGCAGCTGCAGGGGCAGAAGCTCGTCTGCTTCGGCCCCCAGCACCCGTTCTCGAAGATGGGCCCGACTGGCACCGAGATCTGCTCTCTCTTCCCCCACATCGGCTCGGTGCTCGGCGACATCTGCCTGATCCGTTCCATGACGACCGAAGCCATCAACCACGATCCTGCCCACATGTTCATGAACACCGGGTCGCAGATCGCGGGCCGGCCGAGCATGGGGGCGTGGGTGACCTACGGCCTGGGGAGCGAGGCCGCCGACCTGCCGGGCTTCGTGGTGCTCACCTCGTTGGGCAGGGGAGGGCAGAACCAGCCGATCGCGGCGCGGCAGTGGTCGAGCGGCTTTCTGCCGAGCCGGTACCAGGGGGTGCAGCTTCGGAGCAAGGGAGACCCGGTGCTCTACCTGGGCAATCCCGCCGGGATCACCCGGCCGCGGCAGGGGGCAGACATCGCCGCGATCAGCGCCCTCAACGCCCAGCACGACGCGCTGACCGGCGATTCCGAGATCGCCACGCGGATCGCCCAGTATGAAATGGCCTTCGCGATGCAGGCGAGCGTGCCCGAGCTGATGGACACGCGGGGGGAGAGCGACATGTCGCTCGAACTCTACGGCTGCCAGCCGGGGGACGGCTCGTTCGCCTCCAACTGCCTGCTCGCGCGGCGGTTGGCCGAGCGGGGCGTGCGGTTCATCCAGCTCTACCACAAGGACTGGGATCACCACGGCGGCGTGAAGGACGGCGTCAAGCTCAAGGCGGAGGAGATCGACCGCGCCTGCATGGCGCTGATCACCGATCTGAAACATCGCGGCATGCTCGACAGCACGCTCGTCGTCTGGGCGGGGGAGTTCGGGCGGACGCCGATGTCTCAGGGAGGCAACGGCCGCGACCACCACAACAAGGCGATGAGCGTCTGGCTGGCCGGCGGCGGGATCAGGGGTGGGCTCGTGCATGGCGCGAGCGACGACCTGGGGTATGCCGCGGTCGAGAACGTCTGCACGGTCCACGACCTGCATGCCACGATGCTGCACTGCCTGGGCATCCGACACGATGCCTTCAGCGTGAAGTTCCAGGGGCTCGACGCCAAGCTCACGGGCGTCGAGGGAGCGAGGGTTCTTCAGGACATCCTCACCTGAGCATGGGATTCACGGGCGGAAGACAGGCCGCACTGCGAACCTGCTCCAGCACGTGCATCTGCACGTGTGTGCAACCGACGGCGTCTTCATGCCGGCTGCTGGCGGGGCAGGCTGCTGCGTCTCGTCGGCGTTCCTGCCCGCACGATCAGTCACGCAGGCTGATCTGGCCACGGTCACCGAGCGGGTACGGCGCCGCGTGATCCGCTGGTTCAGGCTCGCTCACCTGCTCG
>Ga0194130_10006579_pt1 | contig 13366 bp, 11 predicted proteins | sample TA2KigsurfametaG_FD_160084 | JGI IMG/M metagenome (GOLD analysis project Ga0194130, IMG submission 160084) | Freshwater microbial communities from Lake Tanganyika, Tanzania - TA2015050 Kigoma 12 surface | ecosystem: Environmental > Aquatic > Freshwater > Lake | place: Tanzania: Lake Tanganyika... | reverse complement strand
TTCACATAGGCCTTGAACTGCTGGGTGAGGAAGTAGCGCAGCTCCTCCACCGTGAGCCCTTCCACGTAGAGGGCCCGCAGCCGCGGCAGGTACATGGTGCCGTCGGGCCCGATCACGAAGGTGCCGCTGAGCTCAGGGATGTCGAGCAGCTCAACCTGCAGGCTGTCGCCTGGGCCGAGGATGTAGGCGTCGTAAGTGACCTTGGCCCGCTGAGGGGCTGTGAGCGAAGGTCTTTGCGCAGCAGGGGAGTCTGCGCTAGCAGGCGAAGATAGTTGGGGTATAAGTGCTGCAACAGCAGCAACAAGCAGTCTTTGCAAGCCTCGCATGGACGCAAAGCTACGTCGCAGGAGGCTCTCCAGGTTTCGGTGGTGGTCGCCGCGTAGATTGGTTCCTGCTGTAGTACAAGCGTACCCCCCTCTCTCGTTACAGCGGATGTGCGATGTCACTATGTCATAGTGGTTGAACACGGATTGAGGTGGTTGAGCACTGCTCCCGTCCGATTCGGTGTGTCAACGTCATTTTTGTGTCCGTACTGATTTCTGTGCTCGCAGTCAACTTGATCCGATTTCTCTGAACCGCCAATAAGGGGTGTCTCACTAACTCAACGACTCCACCACGACTTCAGCAGCAAGCGCACCCCCACCCTGCTCACCGGCACGGAACACGTGGCGGATAAGCGCAGCTTCAGCCACTTCATGCTCAAGGAAATCCACGAGCAGCCGGAAACCGCAGCCCTTTGGGTGGCGCGGCACCTGCCGGAGGCGGGCCCCCTGGTGGCTTTGCCCCTGGATGAGAGCGTTTACGAGGGGGTGCAGCGGATTCAGATCCTGGCCTGCGGCACCAGCCGCCACGCGGCGCAGGTGGGCGCCTACCTGCTGGAGCAGCTGGTGCTGGAGATGGCTAGGCGCGGCCAGCTGATCGCTGGCTCGAGGGTGTTGGTGCTGGGCCTGAACTTCAAGGAGAACTGCCCTGATCTGCGCAACACGCGGTTAGTGGATGTGATCGCAGCATTGGAGCGCTGTAGCATAGAGCCGGTTCTGGTTGATACTTGGGTTTATGCAGAAGAGGCCCGTATGGACTTTGGGGTCAAGGTACTGGCAACTCTTCCAATTAACAATCGCTACGGAGCCGTGATTGCCGCCGTAGCCCACAGACAGTATGTAGACATCCCGGAGGCCAGCTGGAGAGAATTGCTGCTGGCTGAGGGGGTGTTGCTGGATCTCAAGGGCGTGATGCCACGCGCTCTGCAGCCATTGCGCCTTTGATCCATACCGATCCGATCCGATTCAACAACCCTGGATTCAACAACCGTGATGTTTGAGCTTTGAGGCCCATCACCCCCGCAGCCAGTTCACCCCCATCCACCCGCACCCTGCTGCTGGGCATCTGGGGCCACCTCAGCCGCCGCCGGCGGATCCAGCTGAGGCTGCTGCTGCTGGTGATGTTGGCCAGTGGCGGGGCGGAGCTGGTGTCGCTGGGAGCGGTGCTGCCGTTTCTGGCGGTGCTGAGCGACCCGAAGCGGCTGTGGCAGCAACCGCTGGTGCAGGCGCTGGCGGGCCGGGTGGGCTTCATGGAAGCGAGCGAGCTGCTGCTGCCGGCCTCGCTGGCTTTTGCGGCGGCGGCGCTGCTGGCGGCGCTAACCCGGCTGGCGAACCTTTGGCTGAACGGCCGGCTAGCGGCGGCGGTGGGGTCTGACCTGAGCTGTGAGGCCTACCGGCGCACGCTCTATCAGCCCTATGCGGTGCATGTGCAGCGCAATAGTGCGACGGTGATCACAGGCGTCTCCAGCCAAATTGGCCTTACAGTTTCTGCTTTGAACGCCCTGCTGCAGCTGTTCACCTCCGCTGTGGTGGCCGTAGCCCTGCTCACGGGTTTGCTGTTGATTGATGCGTCGGTGGCTGTGGCAGCCGCAGCACTGTTTGGCAGTGCCTACGGGGCGCTGGCGATCACGGCGCGACGGGAGCTACGCAGCAACGGCAAGAAAATTGCAGAAGTGTCAACCCAGCAGCTCAAGGCGCTGCAGGAGGGATTGGGCGCCATTCGCGATGTGCTGCTGGATGGCAGCCAGTCCACCTACCTGGAGATCTACCAGAAGGCGGATCGCCCTAAACGGCAACTTGAGGCCAAAAATGTCTTTCTTGGGGCTTTTCCGCGCTATGCGCTCGAGGCGCTGGGTATGACAGCCATAGCTTTTCTAGGGGGGCTGATGGTGTTTCAGGTGGGCAGCGGCTCGGCTGTGATTCCACTGTTGGGGGCCCTGGCCATGGGCGCGCAACGTTTACTGCCTGCCTTGCAGCAGATTTACAGCGGTTGGGCGTTGTTAAAGGGATGCAACGCTGCGATGCAAGATGTGCTGGCCATGCTCAATCAGCCCTTGCTTCTCCAGGGGAGCGTGGCCGAACCCCTGCCGCTACGCGAGAGCATTCGCCTGGCGGGGGTGCACTTCCGCTATGGGCCGGAGCAGCCGGAGGCGTTGCGGGGGCTGGAGTTGCAGATCCGCCGCGGCGAGCGGATCGGCCTCATTGGCAGCACCGGCAGCGGCAAGAGCACCATGGTGGACCTGCTGATGGGTCTGCTGGCGCCCACGGCCGGCCGAGTGCTGGTGGATGGAGCAGATCTGCATGATCCAGCGCATCCGGAGCGGCTGGTGGCCTGGCGGGCGGCGATTGCCCATGTGCCGCAGAGCATCTACCTGGCCGATAGCTCGATTGCTGAGAACATCGCCTTTGGTGTGCCCAGAGAGCAGATCGACCTGGCCCGCGTGAAGCAGGCGGCCGCGCAGGCACAGATTGCGAGCTTCATTCAGGCTAGCCCGGAAGGCTACGGGAGCTTTGTGGGCGAGCGGGGCATTCGCCTCAGTGGCGGCCAGCGGCAGCGGATCGGCATTGCCCGGGCGCTTTATAAGCAGGCGCGGGTGCTGGTGTTAGATGAGGCCACTAGTGCGTTGGATACCATGACGGAGCTGGCCTTGATGGACGCGGTAAACGCGTTGAGCCAGGAGCTCACGATTGTGATGATTGCCCACCGGCTGAGCACGGTTCAGAGCTGTGATCGGCTGATTCGGCTTGAACAAGGAGCTATTTCAGCTGATGGGCCTCCTCAGCTTGTTTTGGCCGCTCAAGCCTGATTGTTAATCCTCGTCTTTTTCAATGCCATTTAACTCAGGCTCCAGCATCCTCATCACCGGCGGCACAGGAAGCTTCGGCAAGTTCTTCATCTCCGAAACGCTGCGCCGCTATCCCGACATCCAACGGCTGGTGATCTACAGCCGCGACGAGCTCAAGCAGTGGGAGCTCCAACAGCTCTATCCAACAGCCAAATTCCCCCAAATCCGCTTCTTTCTGGGCGACGTGCGTGACCGCAATCGGCTCCGGCGCGCTCTGGAGGGCATCGACACCGTGGTCCATGCCGCGGCGCTTAAGCAGGTACCAGCAGCTGAATACAACCCGATCGAATTCATCAACACCAACGTGCTCGGTGCCGAGAACGTGGTGCAAGCCTGTCTCGATAACGGCGTGAAGCGCGTGGTGGCCCTCAGCACCGACAAGGCTGCCGCACCGATCAACCTCTACGGCGCCACCAAACTCTGCTCCGACAAGCTGTTCATCGCCGCCAACAACATCAAGGGATGGCGCGATCTCCGCTTTTCCGTGGTGCGCTACGGCAATGTGATGGGCTCGCGGGGCTCGGTGATTCCCTTTTTCCTGGAGAAGGCGAAAACCGGTGTGCTGCCGATCACTGATCCAGCGATGACGCGCTTTAACATCTCGCTCAGTAAAGGCGTGGACATGGTGCTGTGGGCGCTGGAGCAGGCCCTGGGCGGTGAGCTGTTTGTGCCCAAGATCCCCAGCTACCGCATCACCGATGTGGCCGAGGCGATCGGGCCGAGCTGCGAGAAGCCGATCACCGGCATCCGGCCCGGCGAGAAGATCCACGAAGAGATGATCACGGCATCGGACAGCTTCACCACAATAGACCTGGGAGCTTATTATGCAATCCTGCCTAGTGATGAAAGAATAAAGAGCTTATATAGCAGGGCAAATATTTACTATAAGCCTGTTGAAAAAGATTTTGTGTATAACTCTTCCAGCAACCCACATTTTTTATCTGTATTAAATCTCAGAGACCTCATCCGCGAACACATTGATCCAGCATTCAAACCATTTTAAGCGCACCTCAAAAAATCACATATCTCCCCGGTTGTGAGTGTAATTTATTGAGGAATTATCTTGATAGTCTTTGGACAGCAGGGCTTCCAGGAATAACAGCAACGAGTAGCGATACCCAACGAGATACAGCCAGTTCTTCATCGCCTAGTTGAATCAATCTCATGAGAGTCATTCTGCTCATCTCTCGAATAGACCTTTACGCAAGCGCGCAAGGGCAATGCAGCCCGCAAATGGATTGATCTACTGATCTTGCTCAAGACGCTCGTTCTCCAGCAGCTTAATAAGCATAGAGGAACTTGGATTTCATGTAAATGACAGGCGCTACCTTGAGTAGTTTGTTGGCCCTGGCGTGATGAACAATATTCCCGACGCGACTACAATATCCTTTTCAGGAAGCGACTCCGCAAAGCAGGGATTATCGAGGAGCTGTTTGAGAAGTTTGAGGAATATCCCCTCTCTCAGTGTCTTCAGCCATGTGGTGGTCAAGTCCTTGATGCGACCATAGTACCGATTTCCAAGCAGCGATACAGCTGAGAAGAGAATAAGTAAATCAAGGCATTGAGGCTGTCAGATAGCTACGACGAAATTCCAGATCGACTGCAGCAGAGGGATCTAGACGCTCACTTGGTAAAAAAGAATGGTGTCATTCATAAAGGCTACAAGAACAGTATCCGCAACGATGATGATTATGGCTTTATCCGTCGCCATATCGTAAACTTGGGTGACGTACCTGTTAATCAAATGCTACCGAACTTGTAGGATCTAGAAAATGAGCACGACTATGCATGAACTGACTCTGAATATTCAGGTGACAGTTCCGAACAACTATTGAGCTTTGGTGACTTCGATAGCTTGATTTACGAAAAGGATGCGCGTAATCACCCACTGAGTCACGCAGCCGCGGATCTGAATCGCATCAAATCAACGATCAGGGCCTGCGTCGAGCATGTATTTGGAGGCATGACAACGTACATCTTAGGAAATCTTACGAGAAAGATTAGTTTTGACCGAATTAAGGCATGTTAGAGCACAAAGAATCTAATCCACAACTTTCTATGATGTCTCTATCAAAATCCAAAAGCTTTCTGCGTCGCGTAAAATCCGTTTCTAATCAGCAATCCTCCTAGACATTCTAGATCTCTATTATTGGAACGTTGTCAATGCCGCCTTAGTGGCAGCTTGTCAAGGTTGTGTAAAATTTCCATGCCTCCAATTTTTTAGGTGCCCCTAACAACAATATGAAATCAAATAAAACACTTTTTTATGGGTTCACTGACAAGATCTGCCTGGCTATTTCTAAATTTTCGTCAGTTGATTGCGAATTTATATCTATTTACGAAAACCCACCGTTCTATACGGTTGGATCGTGGATTCAGCTCTCACAGAATTGTCAAGAGCCATGGGATCCTTCTATTTGCCACAAAGATGAATTTGCAAAAATACTTGGGTACAGTAATATTCTCTTTGAATGTTACTCTAGGCATTTTTATTATGCACATCGCAGGGACCCGTCTCCTCAGGTTTATAATAGTATCATAAGATCCCACTATGTTGTTCTCAAGAGAATTCTTTTGCGAGTAAAACCTGCAAGAGTTTTCTTTTCGAATATTCCACACGAGGGTTTTGACAATCTCCTGCAAATTATTGCTGAAATCAATCACATTGAATCTTACGCTTGTTTCCAGCTTCCTTTTGGGCCTAGATTCTTTTGCGTACGGCTAAATTGTTCTTCTGCAACTTCTAGTTATGATATGTTTTCGACAAACTGTCTCGCGCAGCCGTTGACAGCCCAGAATAACCATAGCCATGTTGATGCTTACATCCAAAAGCTTCTGGGTCATCATGAGTATGTAAATATGAGTGATTTGAGGCCTCACCCTAGACTTCCAACTGTAAATATAAATTTTAAGGGCGCTGCAAAACGTTTGAAACAGCTTACGTTAAGGTTTATATGTTCGTATGTCCTTAATATCTTTAAAGCTCAAATAGCTCATTTGATGTATCAGCGTTATCAATGGGCTCTCTCAGAGCGCATTGGCCGAATCAAGAAAGGGTATCATAAAGAAGACTATATCTATGTTCCGCTTCACCTCCAGCCCGAGATTTCAACCTCAGTCCTTGGTTCAATCTTTTGTGATCAGACCATAGCACTCTCGATCGCCTCTCATCTCGCACGCAAGGTGGGCTGCACTGTTTTGTGCAAGGAAAATCCGAAGCAGTCTTATCCGTATCGCTCTTCACATTTTTTTGAAGCCTGTGATTCAATAGATAATGTTTTTTTCGTTGATTCGTCTACTGATTCGCGAAAACTAATAAGAGATGCCACGATGGTCGTCACTGCAACTGGTACGGCTGGCCTAGAAGCAGTTGCTTCGGGTGTACCTGTTTACTGCCTGGGGGATGCATGGTGGGGGTCAGTAACGGGTGTTTCTAAATCTATTGAATCGGCTTATTCCGATATCTTGAAGCATAAAGAACGAAAGCATTCTACAATTGCTTGTATGAGTCAAGGTGAAGCCCTTGCAATTCTGCGGAGTGATTTAATTAGAATAGAGAATGTTACTCATTCGGGATGCAGTGATTCAGATTACCTGTCCGAGTTTTCTGTCAACGAAGAGTCTAATTCGGAAATACTAGCTAGGAGTCTAGTTGATATTATTAATCGTCTCTGTGCCTCAGAAACCTTGACTTAAAACCATGCACGATATGTTACTCCCTTACGGCCGCCAAACTATCACGGAGGCTGACATTGCTGCAGTCCTGGAGGTGCTGCGAAGCCCCTTCCTCACCCAGGGGCCGGCGGTGGCGACCTTCGAGCAGGCGGTGGCCGCAAAGGTGGGGGCCCGCCATGGAGTGGCGGTGAATAGCGCCACCAGCGCCTTGCACATCGCCTGTCTGGCTTTGGGGCTTGGGCCAGGAGATCGGCTTTGGACCTCGCCAATCACGTTTGTGGCCTCCGCTAACTGCGGCCGCTATTGCGGTGCTGCGGTCAACTTTGTCGACATCGAACCTGAGACGGGCTTAATGAGTGTGGCTGCTTTGGAGGCAAAGCTTCAGCAGGCCGAGCGGGATGACATTCTGCCGAAAGTGGTGGTTCCAGTGCACCTCACGGGCAGCAGCTGCAACATGGCTGCCATTGATTCGCTGGCTCAGCGCTACGGTTTTGCTGTCTTGGAAGATGCCAGCCATGCCATTGGAGGCCGCTATCAGGATCAGCCGGTAGGAGATTGCCGCTACAGCGCCATCACGGTCTTCAGCTTCCACCCAGTGAAGATCATCACCACCGGCGAGGGCGGTTTGGCCACAACCAATGACCCCCACCTGGCGCTGCGCATGGTGGATCTTCGCAGCCATGGTGTCGTGCGCGAGCCCGAGCGCTTGGAGTTTCCAATAGCTGGGCCATGGGTCTATGAACAGCAGCAACTGGGCTACAATTACCGTATGACTGATATTCAGGCAGCGCTAGGACTGAGTCAGCTGCAACGTCTTAATGAGATCGTGGAGGAGCGCAACCGACAGCTGCAGCGTTACCGGGAGTTGCTGGCGGATTTGCCGGTGCAGTTGCTCCAGGTGCCCGACGACGTGCTGAGTTCGGTGCACCTGGCCGTGATCCGTCTGCAGCAGGCCAGTGCTGAGCAACACCGGCAGGTGTTTGAGGGGCTGCGGGCCGCCGGGATCGGGGTGCAGTTGCACTACAGCCCGGTGCATCTCCAGCCTTACTACAGGCAACTTGGGTTTATGAAGGGAGATTTCCCTGAAGCTGAGGCTTATGGTAGTCATGCCATCAGCCTCCCCCTCTACCCAGGCCTACTGGAATGCGACCAGCAACGGGTTGCCAATGCTCTGGCAGCACAGTTTCTTTCATCAGGATAAAATGACTTATTCGATTTCATTCAGCCCATAGCGTCAGTTCTGCTCCGTAGTGCAATCTCTATACTGCCATCACTTTCTATGGCGTATGCTTGTTATTAGAAGCCATTTGCGTTAGTCAGTTCCATGTCTATTGATACGACAAACCAAACCGCCCTGCATAAAGCGAGGAAGAGCCAGCTTGATCGGTCAAGTCGTTATTTAGAGGCCTTCTTGGCAGGCCTTGATCCGATGGTTGATCATGTGCGAGTCGCTTGCCCCACGTGCAATTATCAGCCCGATGCACCTCTGTTCACCAAACATGGCGGGGAATATGGGCACTGCCCACAATGCGACCATATTTTTCTGCTGAATCCACTTACTCCCGAAAAGCTCATTCGTTTCTACACAGATTATCCTACATCAAGTCTTGAATGGCATCAAAACGAGTCCGACTTCTATAGGCGAATTTACCAAAAAGGAATCAATCTCTTTAGCCCGTATTGTAGTGGACCGAGGCTGCTAGATATTGGCTGCTCTAGTGGATATTTCTTGTCAATCGCTTCCCAAGAGGGCTTCAAAGCATTTGGGATCGAACCCAATGCACAGGAGGCTTTCTATGCAGTGACCAACGGCATCAATGTTATCGGGGCAACGATCGATGATTTATCACACGATGAGCAGGGTTTCGATATCATATCATTGTGGGATGTTCTAGAGCACATCCTTGAGCCGGTTAATTATGTCGAAAACTTGCGAGGACTCTTAAACACCAACGGCTTGGTTTACGTCCAGGTGCCGACATGCGATTCGCTCGCCGCACGAATAATGCGGGATAGCTGCAATATGTTTGATGGAATCGAGCACCTGACGCTCTTTAGTCACAAGAGTTTGGATATTGCCTTTGATAAAGCCGGCTTCACCTGTCTTGCAAAACAAAGCGTTATTTCCGAAGTTCATGCGATGACAAACTATTTGAGTTATCAAGAGGATCCATATCTTGGTGCTCCCGTATCGCCCTTCAAGGCTCCTTTTCTCGATGCTGATTCATTGGAAAGCTCTGGCTTAGGGTATAAGATACAGGCCATCTACCGTATTAACCCATGATTAGTTATTGCAGCCGCTGCCTCTATCCAAACACAAAGCCCGATCTCTGGTTCCAGGATGGTGTGTGTGGAGCTTGCCATTCATTTGACCAGCGATCAAAGTATGATTGGACTGCCGGTAGGCAGGTGTTTCGAGATCTTCTTCGTGCCAATAAGAAGAACCCTCGCTATGATTGCATCGTGCCAGTTTCTGGAGGGAAAGATAGTACCTATCAAGTCTGGAGAGTGCTGCAAGAAGGGTTTAATCCACTCTGCGTAACCGCTCCAACTGATCAGCTGACAGCATTTGGCCGCGCAAATATCGAAAACCTAAAGTCACTTGGCTGTGACTATATTGAGATTTCTGTGAACAGAGAGGTCCGTGCAAAGATCAATCGACATGCTTTCTTCGCTGTGGGTGATATCCAGTGGCCGGAGCATCTGCTGATTTACACCATTCCTGTGCGTGCAGCAGTTCAATTTCAGATCCCGGTAATTCTTTGGGGTGAATGTCCGCAGCGTGAGTATGGTGCAGGCAGGCCAGAAGACGCTTATCTCAAATATTTTGACAGGCGCGTGCTCGAGGAATATGGCTCGTTGAACGGTTTGCGGGTATCAGATCTCCTGGCCATAGAAGGTGTTGCCGATCGTGATCTCTATTTCTATGAATATCCTTCCGTTGAAGACATTGATCTCCTTGGCTTAAAAGGCATCTATCTTGACAACTACTTTCCTTGGAATGGAATCTCAAATACAGTTATTTCTCAAAGTCTTGGCTTTCGAGTGAGTGAAACCAATATTCTTGGCACGATTTCCAACTATGAAAATCTTGATAATTACGTCCATGGGATCCATGATTACCTTAAATACTTGAAGTTCGGATTCAGTCGTGCTACCGACGTTGCCTGTAATCTAATTCGCCGCAACCTTCTCTCTCGGGAGGACGCCATCGTATTGCTTGAACGTCATGATGGCCGATATCCCGCCGCATATTTGGACCGAACCCTTGCGGAAATTCTTTCATACTTTGAAATCAGTATGCAGGAATTTGATGCTGTATGCGATGACTATACCAATTATGATCTCTTCCTGCAGGATCAATCGGGTCAGCTGATGCGGCGTAAAGATGGATCTCCGAAGTTAGCGGCCTCTTATTTAAACTTGCATTCATAGCTTAAATCGCGGTCTCCCTCAATGATTTATATCGTTAACTTTCCTTTTTGTAATTTCTTTAGTCTTGAGCGCTATCTGCGCGTACGAAATACGCCCTATAAGATCCTCACCCTTTCAGATCAGCTCTCTTCAATCGACCATGTGATCCTACCTGGTGTCGGTACCTATGAACAAGCCATGTCATATCTTAACGACCAACACTTTGTTCCAGCGCTGCAGGCCCATGTAGATAATGGTGGAAGGCTTCTTGGTATCTGCCTTGGTATGCAACTATTGTTTGATTACAGCCAGGAAAGCCCTGGAGTTCAGGGCTTGAGTCTGCTTTCAGGCGGCTGCGTTCCAATCCCCACCGCTCCTGGCTTTCGAGTACCTCACATCGGCTGGAATCAGCTCGTAGCTCCTGAAGGGCAGAATCCTCAGTCTTGTTTGTTTGATTTCTCGGCTTCAAGTGGCTGCTCGCGATCTGACTACTACTTTGTACATTCATACGTTGTCAAGCCAATTAATAAGCTAGTGACAACCGCTTGTTTTCAGCACCCCGATGGCCTCCTGTGTGCTTCTGTTTCATACCAGAATGTTACTGGAGTTCAATTTCATCCCGAGAAAAGCGGACTTGATGGCTACAGTCTATTAGATCGGCTTTTGGCTGACAGTACATCAGCATGAAGAAAAGGATAATTCCGTCTATTCTGCTGCGGGGAGGCACCCAAGTCTGTCTTTCACAAAGTTTCAGCCCATGGCGGACTGTTGGGGCGTTGGCTCAAAATCTGCGCCTTCACGTTAAGCGCTCTGCGGACGAGTTGTTAATCATTAACCTTGATCAGGCGGGTGGCCAGCAGTTTGTACTTCCTGAACGCGTTCTTCGGCTTGTTCGCCAGGAGGTTGACATTCCGATTGCCTATGCTGGTGGTATTCGCTCTGCTTTTGATGCCGCTGTGTCTATTAACGCAGGTTTTGACAAAGTCTTTCTTACGTCAGCATTCTTCGATGATCCTAATGTTCTAAAGTCGATTGCGGATGTTGTTGGAACGCAAAGCCTTGGCTTGGTGTTGCCCTATACGCGAATAGAAGATGAGAACGAGGCCATGGTTTGGGATTATCGCTCAAAAAGTATCATTGACACATGCCTTAAAGTGGCGATTGATCGTTCTATCGCCCTCGGGGTAGGTGAAGTTTTGCTCCATGACGTGTCACGCGATGGCACTCTTTCAGGCTTTGATCCATTCATCGTTAATGATATGGAGCAGCTTCAGCCGCCGATTCCCATCTTGTTAGCTGGTGGCGCAGGTGATGCTGGTCACATTTCCTCCGTTTTGTCTTCAAGTTGGATACAGGGAATTGCAGCATCATCTATTTTTTCGCTTACCCCAGCGACGCCAGTAACAATTCGCAAGCACTGTGCCGAGCATGGAATATCAATGAGGCGGTGTACCTACGTGTCGTCGTGACAAGGTTCACTTATTATGAGTTTGTTGTGTGTCATTCCAGCCCGAGGTGGTAGTAAGCGAATCCCCCGCAAGAACATTCGTGATTTTTGCGGCAAGCCAATGATTGCGTGGTCGATCGAAGCGGCCCAAGCCAGCTCTTGCTTTGATCAGATCATCGTCTCCACGGATGATGTAGAGATCGCGGATGTGGCCCGACAGTGGGGCGCGCATCTTCCATTCATGCGGCCAGTAGAGCTGGCTGATGATTTTGCGGGCACTATGCCGGTTGTGGCTCATACCGTGCGTTGGTATCAGGCTCAAGGCCAAGAGATTTCGGCGGTGTGCTGCCTGTATGCCACGGCGGCTTTTGTTGAGCCTGCTGATATCAAAAGAGGACTGGACTTGCTTGAGCATGCCGCTGTTGATCGCTTTGTGTTCACGGCCACTAGCTATGCCTCACCGATTCAACGCGCGCTTCGACTTGATCCAGCTTCTGGGGAGGCTCATATGTGGCAGACGGAGCAATTTGCCAAGCGCAGTCAGGACCTTGAGCCTGCCTATCACGATGCGGGCCAGTTTTACTGGGGGCGGCCACAGGCATGGCTGAACAGTGAAAACCTTTTTGAAGGCAGCAAGTCTCTGGTGCTGCCAAGCTGGCGCGTGCAGGACATTGACACCCAAGAAGACTGGATTAGGGCAGAGCTGATGCGACAAGCCTTTGCTCAACCGGTTCTCAAACACTGAAATGGCGAATGTTCTGGTCGTCGCCGCCCACCCCGACGACGAAGTTCTAGGCTGCGGCGGCACCATTGCTCGACACGCCGATGCCGGCGATCAGGTGCAGTTGCTGATTGTGGCGGAGGGGGCCACCTCCCGCCAGCAGCAACGCGACAGGGACCAAGCCACCGACCAACTCTCCGCTTTGGCGCAAGTGGCCCAGCAGGCCGGGGCAATCCTCGGGGCCCAGAGCGTGGAGCTGCTGGACCTGCCGGACAACCGCCTCGATTCCTTGGATCGGCTTGATCTGATCAAACAGATCGAGGAGCGCATCACCCACCATCAGCCCCAGGTGGTGTATGTGCACCACGCTGGCGATGTGAATGTGGACCATCGCCGCTTGCACGAGGCGGTGGTCACCGCCTGCCGGCCCATGCCGGACCAGCCCGTGCGGCGGCTGCTCAGCTTCGAGGTGGCCAGCAGCACTGAGTGGCAACCGCCAGGATCAGCGCCGCCCTTCCAGCCCAACTGGTTTGTCGACATCTCTGCCCAGTGGCCGCGCAAGCGCGAGGCTCTGGCCGCCTATGCTAGCGAGATGCGCCCCTGGCCCCATGCCCGCTCGCTGGAGGCCCTGGAACACCTGGCCCACTGGCGCGGCGCCCAGGTGGGCGTGGAAGCGGCAGAGGCTTTTTGCCTCCTACGCGAACTACACTGATTAATTGATTACACATTTACTCTACTGCAGAGCAGCTTCTGGGTTTAATTGCAATGGCTTTTAGTAGGGGCATCTGAGAAAGATCTAACGCACTGAATTCTTTAGCCCCTGGGAATTTAGTTTCGCGATATGTCCCCTATGATAGCCGCGCTTTAAATGTTGCTTGATGGCGATGAATATGACTTTGGATTCGATGAAGTAGGTAGGCGTATTCTGAACCCAACGGATGAT
>Ga0194130_10006576_pt1 | contig 13375 bp, 21 predicted proteins | sample TA2KigsurfametaG_FD_160084 | JGI IMG/M metagenome (GOLD analysis project Ga0194130, IMG submission 160084) | Freshwater microbial communities from Lake Tanganyika, Tanzania - TA2015050 Kigoma 12 surface | ecosystem: Environmental > Aquatic > Freshwater > Lake | place: Tanzania: Lake Tanganyika... | reverse complement strand
TGTTGGCCAGCGTCTCGAAGAACACCGGGGCCACCACCCTCCGCCCCGACCGCTGCGCGGCGACGCGCCTGAGCTGCGCGCGGCAGGCCTTCAGGCACTTCAGGTCGATCTTCGCCCTGACCTTCGGATCGGGGAAGTTCTCGATGATCGTCCACTCGTCTGAATCCGCCCCAAGGGGCGGTGAGAAGGCGGCGAGGCGCTCGAAGGCGACCACGCCGTCGGCGAGCCGCACGATGGGCTCGACGCGGAACACCAGCGCCTCGAGGACGGCGTCGATCGTGGGGAAGGAGTCGTCTTCCTCCTCGTCGTCGAGGAGCTCGGCCTCGAGGTCGATGGTCGGGGACTGCTGTGCCTCGGCGCGCTCGAGGTCGGCGTGCGACAGCGGGCGATAGGAGATCGCCCCGTCCTCAGCCACCTGCACCTGCTTGGCGGATACGCCGAGGATGCCGAGGTCCTCGCCCGTGACGGCGTAGCTGACCCCCTGGTCGATGCGCAGCGCCCGCGCGGGCGCCTCGCGCTTCGAGCCGGAAAGCATGGCGACGAGGAAGTCGACGTCCCCGACCGGCGTGCACTCGTCGCCCGGGCCGAGCGACTGGGTGATGTGCGTCCTGGCGGTGCGCTGCGCCTTCTCGGCGATGTAGCGCCAGGTATTGCCGTAGCGCTGCCTGATGGTGTCGAGGCTCATGACGAAGAGCCGCCCCTCGTACCGCCCCCGATCGAGCTCGATCAGGTGGCGCGTCGCGGCCTCCAGCTTCTCCAGCTCGTCCATGCGCACGAGTTCGGGCGACGGCTCGTCGCCCGCCGCCGCGCGCGGGGACGCCGCGCCGCGCTTGCGCCCGCCGAACAGCCCGGAAAGGAAATTCCACATTGAACCCATCGCCTCGGGTGGATCCTAGGCGGGCGCGATATGCACCGGCCCGGCATCTGATCCGGATCGGTTCGAATGAACGGTCCGCGGTGAAAGCGCCGGAGAGACGATGGCCCGGGCGACATGCAGGCACTAGCGGCGACCGACGACATATTCCTTCTTCTCGCGCTCGCGCTGCTCGTCTGGGCCCGCTTCTCGGCGATACGCGACCGCCGGGCGCTGCGGCGCAGCATCAGGGCGCTACGCGTCGCCTCGCGAGCCTGGCAGGCCGAGGGGGGCGACATCAGGGCGATCGCGGAGATCGCGGCCCAGTTGCACCGGATCGACCGAGGGGCGAACGAGATCATGCGCGAGGGACGCCGCCGCCTGACCGTCCGCCTAAAGGGCAGGACCGGGCGGCTGGACCTCGTCGACAACTTCTTCCTCCGCAACCCGCGCGTCGCCGTCGAGATCGAGCTCTGGCTGCTTGACCTCGAGGCGGCCTGCACCCGCGCGATCGCAGCCGACCTTCGTGCCTATCGCTCCCCGCTCAACCCGCTGAACGCGCCGTCCTCGATCATCCGCTTCCTCGGCGTCGATCCGCCGCAGACGGTCGAATACGCATTCGACGCCTTCTGCTGGATCCTGCTCGTGGCGATCGCGTGGCTGATGGCCACGGGGATGGCCGGCCCTTGAGCGTGCTCTGGATCCTCGCGACCATCATTGCCCACGCCTTGGCGCTGGTCCGCGCCCGCAGGCGGTTCCTCGCCGCGCGCCACGTGCTCATGCGCGCCGAGGCACGGTTGCGCCAGGCGATCTGGTCCCCGTCCGCCGATCCTGGCCTGGTCGAGGACATACGCGCGTTGCTGCGGCGCCACGGTCTCGCCGACGCGCGGTTCAGCGAGGCGATGTTCCCGCGCCTCGGGGCCGACACGCTTCTCTCGGAGGGCATCTCCACCGCGGATCCCGCCGTGCAGGGAAAGCTCCGGATCGCGCTGTTCCGCGTCTATGGCGCCGAGAGCGCCATCTACGAGGAGGCGAAGTCGCTGGACACGCTGGTGTGGCGCTTCTGCATGGGCCCGCTGGCCCTGCTCGGCGGCGATCCTCGCGCCGTGCGGCCGGCGCTGCGCCTCGCGCTGGCGCTACTCTGGCTCTGCGCCCTCTACTGGGTCGTCCTTCCGCGCCTGCCGTGACGGGCGCGCGTCAGCGCAGGAGCATGGAGGCCAGCAGGTCGAGCGCGAGGCAGGCCAGCAGGATCGGGATCCCCATCCTGCGCAGGATCAGGAACGGGTATGCGAGCGTCGGTCGGCGGCCACGCGCCTCGATGCCGCGCACGCCGTGCAGGCCTCGGCTCAACGCAACGATCCGTCGGCCGCGGGATAGAGGAAAAAACACGCGACGCCGCGGGCCTTGATTTCCTCGCAGCGCGCCTGCGGCTCCGTGTCCGAAAGCAGGATCCGCAGGCGCGGGGCCTTGCCGTCGATCAGCAGCCGGGCGCCGACCTCCGGTCCGAGCGCCTCGCGGAGCCTGCCCATGGCTGCCTCCGCCCTCTCGCGGGTCTGGTGGGCCCCGAGGAGCACCACAGGCGCCGGCTTGCGGCCACGTTCCGCCGGGCGCGGCGCGGGCCGGGGCGCGGCGTCGCGCGAGGGCGAAGGCGAAGCGGCGGTTGCCTCCGGGCGCGGTTGCGCAGGCGCCACCGGAGGCGTCGGCGCGGCGCTGGAGGGACGCGGAGGCGGGGGGACGGAAGGCGCGGGAGGGCCAGGTGGGGGAATGATCGCGGCAGGTAGGGAAGGCGGCGGGCGGATGGCAGCCGGTGGTGGTGCGGGCACCAGGGGGGCCGGCGGAGGATTTGGGCGTGCGAGGGCAACGGGCGACGTGCCGGCAGGCGGTGGGGCGACGACGGGCAGCGATGGCGGCGCACTCGGCGCGGCTGGCGGAGGTGGCGCCGGTGGCGGGGCCGATGCCGCCGAGGGCGCGGGAGGCGGCGCCGGCGACGGGACGGCCTGCGCGACCGCCCGCTCGAGCGCGACGACGCGGATGGGCTCAGGGGCCAGGCTGCCGCCGGCGAAGGCGGGCCATAGCTCGGCCACCCGGGCAGCCAGCCTTCGCCCGGAGCAGGCACCGATCACCTCGCCATCGAGGGCGGGGACCTCGGCCGGAAGCAGGGCTGGATCGCCGAGCATCCTGCGCAGCCATGCGGCGTTGTAGACATCGACCGGAGACATCGTCGTGGGCGGCATGGCCACCAGGCTCGCCAGGGCCGCCTCGAAATCCCCGCCGCACGCGCTTGTCGCGACCTGCGCGTGCGCGAGGGGGTACGCCAACGCAAGCGTTGCGGCCGGAACCGCGCCCAAGACGAAGGCCATGAAGCGGGTGCGTGCCTCAGTCCGCACGAGGTGCGCCAATCGCGGAAACGACCAGCGCCGCCACCTCCAGCGCGCCGGCGCCGGTGCCGGGAAACTCGGCGAGGGTGCGCCCGAAGGACCCGCCGGCGCCGCGCGCGACACGGATGGCACGCGCGATCGCCGGATCCGTGCCCGGAGGGATGGCGACCTCGACGGCAGGGTCGGAGAAGGCCGCGTGCACCACGAGGAAGTCGGCGGACGGTCGCATTGACGGAACCGCCGACCAGAGCGCCGCGCGCGAGGCCGGCGTCGAGCCGCCAAGGGCACGGCGCGCGGCGAGGGCGACAACCGCGCGTGCGGCGGGATCGCGACCGGCGAATTCGGAAACGCTGCCTGCCTCGGCGATCCAGAACTCGGCGGTCGCGCGCGACGCGAGGAGCGAACCGAAGAGAAGCCGCTCGCTGCCCGACCGCTGCCGGGCGTTGGTCCACAGCGCCTTCAGCAGGTCGGGCTCGGGAAGGGAGATCGATGCGAACTGCCGCATCGTCACCACCGCGGCCTGCAGCCGCGCCCGCTGGCCGGCGTCGGTGGCCTCGGCGGCGAATGCGAGCGCCTTGGGAAAGCTGCCCTGCGCGGCGGCGTACTGCACGAGGAGCGCCAGCGTCTCGTCGTCCCCGGAGGACGCGAGCGCGCCGAGCGGCGGCAGTGGGCCATGCGCGAATTCCGGGTTCGAGGCGACGGCGCGCACGAGGCAGCGCTTCTGGTCCTCGGCGAACTCGAAGCCGCCCTCCAGCACCGCCTCCACGACGCGACGCGTCTCGCCTGGCCGGATCACGGTCGCGTCGAGCAGGAGATGGCAGGTGCCGTCGCCGATCGCCCGCGCGACCGCCTCCGGCTTCGCCTTGCCGGGGTTCCGGACCGCACCGAGCATCACGCGCGCGTCGCGGACGCGGGCGCGCTGCGCATCGTCGCGCGTGAGCCAGTCGGCCGAGGCCGCCCCGTGCGTCGCAAGCAGCGCCTCGAAGGCGGCGGCATGAGCCTCCGGGAGGGAGCGCGACTGGCCGCCGCCGGCGGCATAGGCATTCGTCGCGCGGATGAGGGCACGCGCGTTGTCGACGTCCCGGCGCGCGGCGAGCACGCGCGCGGTCGCCACGGCCGACTCGAAGGAGACGCCTGCCTGCGCGTGCACGCGCGACGGCATGGCTGCGAGCAGGAAGGCCGCGACGAGCGCGAAGGGAATGGGCGCGCGCATCGCGTCAGGCTCCCTTACCCGCGGGCTTGCGCGTCGGCTTCGGCGGCTCGAGCGCCTTGGTGAGTTCGTTTCCAAGGTAGTCGCGCGTGACGGTGAGCTTGGATGCGATCTTTTCCGCATCCGTCCGGACCGACGCGGCATCGATCCTGATCCTCCGGAGTTCCGTGCTCGCCTGACGCTGGCGAGCCAGCAGCGACTCGAGTTCCGACTGCAGCCGCGCATGCAGGACGAGGACGACAAGCGCCCCCGCACCACCCAGCGCCAGCACGAGGACCCCCGCGCCTGGTGAAAGCAGCGCGTTCATTGCGGTGGCCGGACGAGCAGGATCTCTATGCGGCGGTTCTCCGGCGCGAAGCGATCCGCCGGGTTGCGCGGCAGCATGTCCGCGCGCGAGTTAACCTCGACGATCCGGTCCGCGCGGATGCCGCCATCGAGCAGCACGCGGCGCGCGGCGTTCGCGCGATCGGCGGCGAGTTCCCAGTTCGTGTAGTTTGCGGTCGGGAACGGTCGCGCGTCGGTATGCCCGAAGACCGCGATCTGCTCCTGCCTCTCGCGCAGCACGCGCGCTACCGAGGCGATGAACTTCCGCGCCTCCTCCTGCGGCCTGGCGCTGCCGATCTCGAACATCGCGATACCGGGCGCGTCCATGATCTCGATCAGCACGCCATCCGGCCGCGCGGAGACGCTGAGATTGGCGGGCGTAACGTCGCGCAGGCCCGCCTCTCGCATCGCCTGCAGCAGGCGCTGCTGCAGGGCCGCGACGTCGCGCGCGTCGGCCTGCTCGCGCGCGTTTCCCGCGGCCTGTCCGGCAGGCACCTGGCCCTGCGGCTCCGGCGATGGCGTCGCCGAGGCGCCCGCTGCCTGCGCCTGGCGTGGTTCGGGGGCCGGCGGCGTGGGCTCGGGGCGCTGCGGGGCGGCGTCGGCGCCCTGCTGCTGCGCCTCCGCCGTGCCGCCCTGGCGAGTGGCCTCGGCGCTCGACTGCCCCGCCTCGCCCTTGCCAGTCCCGCTCGCGCCGCCATCGCCCTGGCGCACGGATTCCGGGATCGGGATGATCGTCGCGACGCCGCCGCTCTGTGCCTGCATCGGTGATTCGACCGTGACGGTGAGCCCAAAGAAGACGTCGCCGCTGCCGCTCGACGAGGTCGACATGGCGTCAGGCGAGAAATACTGGGCGAGCCCCGACTTCATTTCCTCCGATGTCACGTTGAGCAGCCACATCAGGAGGAAGAAGGCCATCATCGCGGTCACGAAGTCGGCGTAGGCCAGCTTCCAGACCCCGCCATGTGCGCCATGGCCTCCCTTCTTGATCTTCTTCAGGAAGATGTCGCCGCCGCCTGCCTTGTCCTTCTTGTCTTCACTCATGGGGCCACCGTCTCAGGCGAGGATGTCCACGTAAGATCCCCTCGGCATGCCCGTCTGGCGCGGCAGGTCCTCGAGCCGGCGGGCGAGCGTGGCGATGGGCGCGCCCGCGTCGGCGACAATGCCCTTGACGCCGCGGCGCGCAAGGCCCGTCCCCGCGTCCTGTCGGGCTCGCTGGGCGGTATCCAGTTCGTTCCGCCCGCGGGACCCGGGACCGGATGGGACGACGCTGTTCATGATGCGAAACTATGGAACGCAGCATCGCGTCCCCTCGAAGACAGGTCCGGATCGGCGCTATCGCCGGCACCCGTCATCCCGGTCCGCTGGCGGCACCCTTCAATCGCTGGTCGATCTCGGCACGGAACTCCGTGCGCATGTTCTTCATGTCGCGGTCCGCGGCACCGATGGCGTCGCGGGCCTCGTTGAGCATCCCGGAGATCTCGGTGCGTGCGCGGTCGAGCTCGGCGACCTCCGAGCGGAGCCTCGCAACCTCGCTGGACATGCGCATGTTGATTGCGAGCACGACGGCGATCACCGCGCCGATAACGACCGCGACGAGGAAGAACATGATGTCCATGGCCAATGCGTCCGATCGGGCTAGCGCAGCGCGAATTCGCGGAAGACGACGCGCACGGGCCCGCCGCCGGAAAGCTCGGCGACCTCGGCCGATATGCGCTCCTCGAGCAGCTTGATGTCGAGGCCGGCTGCGCCACCCGGCGGCAGCCCCTGGTAGGCCTTGGCGACGGCCTCGAATATCCGCACGCGGATCTCGCCCTCGCGCCGCTGCGCGCGCTCGAGGTTGTCGGCCGGGATGTACGCGGTCGCGGCTATGGACAGCGCGGGCGGCATGGCGCCGCCCGCGGGCAGTCGGATCATCAGCTTCGGGTAGTCTACGCGCGCATCCGGCGCGCCGGCCTGCTGCGCCGAGGCCATTCCCGCGGCGAGCGCGGCAGCGGACAGTACGGCGGTCGCCCTCACGGCTGCGGGCGCGCGCTCGTGGCGCTGCGCCCGGGAAGGATGCGCTCGGCGAACGGCGTCTTGAGGATCCCGGCGACCATCGCGGGATCCATCTCGCCGAGGATGCGGTTGCGCGCATCGTCCGGCATCAGGAACAGGACCACCGCGGCCTCCGTCGCGCCACGCTCCTCGAGGATGCGTGCGGCACGCTTGGGCTTCAGGCCAAGGTAGGAGCTGACGATCTGGTCGAACTGCTGGCCGACCTGCCGCTTCATGTCGTCCTGCACGCGCGCCACGGCGGCCTCGCGCTCGGCGAGTTCCTTCTCCTTCTCCTCGAGCTTCTGGCGCCGATCTGCAAGGTCGCGCTCGAGGGACTCGCGCAGCCTCTCCCGGCTGCCGGTGGAGTCGCGCTCGAACATCGCGACCTTGCGCTCCAGCTCGGCACGCCCCGCGTCGAGAAGCCGCTCGCGCAGCGCGAGCCTCTCCTCGCGTTCCTGCGCGCGGCGCAGGAGATCTCCCGACTGCTCGAGCAGCCTCATGCGCTCCGGCGTGAGGTCGAGCGGATCGGTGGACGGGCGCGGCCAGGCCGACGCCTGGCGTTCCGCCGCCGGCGCAGACACCGCCGCGATCGCCCGCTGCGCCGGGGGCTCGGCCGTGCCGGCGCGCGGTGCGCCCATCCACAGCGTGAACAGTCCCGCGAGCGAGATCGCTGAGAACGCCGAGACGATCACGCGTCCCAGTGCAGGCTTCCTAGCGGAGCTTTCCAAGGAGATCCTCGAGCCGGGCGATGCGGGCTCCCGCGGAGGGATCGGTCCCGCTCCTGCGGGCGGGGCCTTGCGCACCGGCGAAGGCTGCGTCTGCCGCTGTCGCGGCGCGTTCGGCTTGCTGCTGCTCGGCATCTCGCTTCACCTCGGTCAATTGCGGCTGGGAGGCGGGGGCCTGCTGCCTCGCCTGCCGCAGGAGTGCTTCCGTCCGCGACACCAGGCCGGAGAACTGCTCCAGCCACCGCGCCGCCTCTTCGCGTGCATCGCGCAGGGAGTCGAGCCTGCGGTGCAGGCGCCACATCACCGCTAGCATCGCCACCACGAGCGCGGTCTGCGACACCTGCCAGATCGTGTACGGGTCGGTCAGGTCGATCATGACTGGATCCTCACCGCGATCCGCGAGCCGACACGACCCATCTCGCCATGCGCGATCGTGAGGCTGTCCGCCCTGAGCTCGACCGGCGAGGCCGGCGTCGCGTTGAGGACGAGCCTCGAGCCGGGACGCCAGGCGAGGACCTCGTCCAGGGATATCGTCAGCTTGTCTATCACCGCGTCGACGCGCACCGGCGCGGCGCCGACCTGGTCGCCGAGGGTCTGCTTCCAGCTCGCGTCGTTGTCCGACGATTCGCCGAGGAAGGGCTGCGCAAGCTGGTCCTTGACCGGGTAGAGGAGGTTGGCGGGGAGCGCCACCATGAACTTGCCGCCGCGATCCTCCATGTAGAACCGGAACGTCGCGACCGTGGTCGGCGTCTCCGGGCGCGCGAGCATCACGAACTTCGGGTTCGTCTCCAGCCGGTCGAAGGCGAAGGAGGGATCCCCGATGGCGGAGAAGGCCGCCGTCAGGTCTGCGACCAGCGTGCGCACCACGCGCTCGATCATGCGCCGCTCGATCGTCGTGAAGCTCCGGCCCTCGAGGCCGCGCAGGTCGCCGCCGTGCCGGCCGCCCAGCAGCACGTCCACCACCGCGTAGGTGAGCGGAGCCTCGACGACGACAAGGGCGTAGTTGCTCCAATTCTGGGAACGGAGCATCGCGATCATCGTCGGCACGGACAGCGAATTGAGGAATTCGTCGTATCGTTGCGTCGTGACGTTGTCCATCGAGATGTCGACGTTCTCGGACGTGAAGTTCCGCATCGTCGTGTTCACGGAGCGCACGAAGCGGTCGAGGATGATCTCCAGCATCGGCATGCGATTGCTGGCCTGGGCGTCCTGGGCGACCCGCTCGATATAGGCCTTGATGCCGCCCAGCGGTTCCGCTGGGCGGTTCTCGAGCAGGGCCGAGACCTCCTCGCTCGACAGCTCGGCGCGAGGAGGCTGTGGAGCGGCCTCCCCGTCAGCCTGGTCTGCCGGCGACATTCTTGTACTCCTTGACGAGTTCGGTCGAGCGCAGGCCGAAGGCCTGAAGCGCCTCGAGCGAGGCCGTACCAGCGAGGAACAAGACCGCGACGATCGCGACCACTTTCGGCACGAAGGTGATGGTCATCTCCTGCACCTGGGTCACAGCCTGCAGCATTGCCACGATTCCACCCACGACAAACGCCGCGGCGATCGGCGGGCCGGCCACGAGCGCCGTCACGCGCATAGCCTCGCCGCAGAGCGTCAGGAATGAGATCGCGTCCATCGCCGGTCCGCGTCAGACCGGCGTGCGGACGAGGTCGTTGTACGCGGTGACCAGCTTGTCCCTGATCGTCACCAGCGTCTCGAGCATCACCTCGGCATCGGCGACTGTGGTCGCCACGGCGTCGATGTCAGCGGTGCCGAGCGCTACCTGCCGGTTGGCCTCCTCGACGCCAGAGACCGCGCGCGCGGCCTCGCGATACGTCGCCTTCAGCACGTCGTCGAAGGATCGGGCTGACGGGGAATGGCCCTGCAGGGACTGGAGACCTGCCGACCTGGTCGGATCGATCTTCATCTTTTTCAGCCTTTCATGAGTTCTATGGCGTTCCGGAACAGGCGCTTCGCCGTGTCGACCACCTGTATATTCGCCCGGTAGCTGCGATCGGCGTCGCGCAGGTCGCTCATCTCGACGATGGGATTGACGTTGGAGTAGCTCACATAACCGTTCTCGTCAGCCTTTGGATGCCCCGGTTCGTGCTTCTTTATGCCGGCGGTCCGGTCGGTGACGATGCGGCCGACCTGGACGCTCCGCAGGTCCGCGCGATTGGCCAGCTTCGCCTGCAGGACAGTGAGCTTGCGCTGGTAAGGTGCGCCCGTGCCGTCGTCGACCGTCTCAGTATTCGCCACGTTCTCTGCAATCACGCGCATTCGCGTCGACTGCGCCTTCATCGCGGAGCCCGAGAGGCCGAATATGTCGCGAATGCGCATCAACGGCCTCCGCGCAGCGCCAGGCGCAGCAGGGACACGTTTTTCTTGTAGGTCGTCGCCGCGAGCTGGTGTTGTGCGGAGATGTCGGCGAGCTTCATCATCTCGTCCTCGATTGAGATCTCGTTTCCGCTGATCACGGACGTGCCTCGCTCCTCGACCACCTTCGCGACGCGGTCTGCTTCGCCCAGCCGCCCCGAACGGTGCCCGGGCGCGGTCGAGGCCATGGAGAGGCGCGGCGGCAAGGGCTTCTGCACGTGCTCCGCGAGCGTCTGGGCGAAATCCCTCGACCTCTCGCCCGGGATGTCCGCGCGCGCGACGTTGGACGCAGTCAAACCGCCACGGGCGGACCACCAACGCATCGCCCCCTCGAGCAGTCTAGAGGTGTTTCCCATCCATCCCTCTCAACAGTCACTCAACGTTAGGGACACGCGCTCCGCGTCAGAGTCGGTTCTCGTCCGATTCGGACCCTTCTTTGCCTCCGGTCCCGTCCGCGAGGTCAGTATCTTGGGGATATTGATACGAATTGAATGGCTTGAGCGATTGCGCGGGCACCTCGTTGGCCCCCGGCGAGACGCAGTGCCTGATGCGCCGCCGACGGCAGCCCAGCGCGCGCCCTATCGCTGGCGGAGGCGTGATGGCGATCGCGTCGTCACCATCGAAGACGCATTGCGCGAGCGGGCCGGCGAGGCCCGTCCGGCGCAGGAAGCCGTCGACCCCCGCCGCGCGGCGAGCGAGCAGCGCGCGCGTGGCCTCGAGGAGACGGTCGAGGCGCTTCGTGGCCAGATGGCGCGCCTGGAGGAGACGCTGCACTTGGTCGGGCAGCGGTCGCGGCACTTCGAGCGCTCCTACATGAAACTCAAGGCGCAAGTGGCGGCGGGACAGGCCGCGGCCCCGCCCAGGCCCGCGAGCGACGACGCGAACCGCGATTCCACAGCCGCCCTCTACGCGCGCGTGGGTCTCTCGCCGGACGCTCCGGACTTCGTAATCGAGGGCGCGCGCCGCGCCTTCGCGCGCCGGTTCCACCCCGATTCGGCGGCTTCTCGTGACGATCCGGAGGCGTCGAGCGCGGAATTCCGCTATTTTATGCGAGTATTTGATGTTCTTCAGGAACGCAGGAAGCGCTCCCGCCCATGAGCCAGACAGTCGCCTCGCATCCTCTTCGCGACCGCATGCTGGGCGCCACGCGACCTGGCCCGGAAGAGGCGCAGGCGCGCCGCGCCGCGGAGGAGCAGAACATCGCGAACACGAAGGAGCGACGGCGCGCCGAGGAAGCCGCGATCGCCGGGCACGCGACGCAAGGGGACGGCGTACCCGCCGGCTATCGCGCCGACGGGCGCAGGGAACGCGCGCGCGGCCGCGGGATTTCGCTGACCGCGTAGGCTAGGCGAGCGGTCAGAACGGCCTCAGGATCTCGATCATCTGCTGGCCATAGCTCGGCGCCTGGTAGTCGGTGATCAGGCCGCGGCCGCCGTAGGAGATCCGCCCCTCGGCGATCTTGTCCGAGCTCACGGTATTGTTCGGCTCGATGTCCTGGGAGCGGATGATCCCGGTCAGCTGGATGTCCCGCATTTCCTGGTTGACCCGGAGCTCCTGCTTGCCCGCGATCACGAGGTTGCCGTTCGGCAGGACCTCCACGATGACCGCGGCGAGGTTGATCTTCACGCTTTCGCTGCGCTTGGCGCCGCCCGTGCCGGCGAAGTTCCCGCTGCCGGAGAGACCGAAGACCTCGTTGGAGTTGAGGAGACCCGAGGGCCCGTCGGAGGGCAGGCGCTTGAAGAGCTGGTTGCGGAAGCCGAAGAGGGACCCGACGTTGAGGCTGCTCGCGTCCGTGCGCGTGCGAGAGCTTTCCGCCGTGAAATCCGCGCTGTCCGCGAGGTTGATGGCGACGGTGACGATGTCGCCGATCCGGGAGGCACGCTGGTCCTTGAAGAAGCTCTTGGAGCCCTGCCGCCAGATGGAGTTCGCGGTCGCCGCATGCTCCGGCGCCTCGGGGACGGGGTAGCGGATGGCCGCGATCTCCGAGGGGCGTCGCACGTCTGCGATCGGCGTCATCCGCGGCGGGCTGCCGATCTCGGCGAGCCTGTCGAGGCTCGCGCAGCCAGGCAGCGCCGCAAGCGCGGCGAGCATTGCCAGGAGCGGGGTCGTCCTCTGCATGGTCATTCGAGCACCACGGCGCCGGAGTCGACGACGCGGCCGCGCACCAGCTTGTTCGAGGAGGGATTGCGCAGCGTGATGGTCTGGCCGATGGCCCCGGCGTCGACCGCGACGAGCTGCGTCGTGAGCTCGATCCCGGCGCTGCGGAACGTGGCGCGCACGCCCGCGCCCCGCTCGACCGCCAGGACGTTCTTCACCTGGGCCCGCGAAACCGGCACGAGCGGCGCGATCGGCCAGCGAGGCTCGAGCCCGACGAGCTGGTCGGCGTCGAGCACCGCATTGGGCGGCACGTGCCGGGAGTCGACGGAGACCATCCGGATGTCCGATGCGTCGATCACCTCCCCGGGCACGATGCGCCGCGTCACCACCGGCACCTCGCGCGGCAGCGCGAGGCCACCGCGAAGCTGGCGGACCACCTTGCTTCCCCCGGCCTCGAGCGTCTGGGCGAGAACGGCCGAAAACGTGCCGACGCGCATGTCGATACGCAGGTTGACGATGGAGAGGCCCGGCTTCGCCTCGGCGAGGGCACGGGCGTCCGCGATGCCGAGGGATAGCATTGGGCAGGAGCCGATCTTCTCGAAGAGCTGGCGAACCAGTTCCTCCTCGAGCCCGGGCCCGGCCTCGCAGCGCCGCGCCGGCGTGCCAGAGGCATCCGCCGTGGCGCTCCAGAGGAACGCGGCGACCATCGCCGTCAGGATCTTTCGCGTCTTCATCGGATCTGGTTCATGACCTTGAGCATCTCGTCCGAGGCCTGGATGACCTTGGAGTTCATCTCGTAGGCGCGCTGCGCCGTGATCAGCGTCGTCAGCTCGCTCACGATGTCGACGTTGGAGGCCTCGATGAAGCCCTGCTGGATCGTCCCGAAGCCGGGCTCGCCCGCGAGGCCCGCGACGGCGGCGCCGGAGGCGGCGGTCTCGCGGTAGATGTTCCCGCCCGTGGCCTGCAGGCCGGCGTCGTTCGGGAATGTCGCGAGCTGGAGGCGGCCGAGGTCGACGGGCGCGACCTGGCCGTCGACGGTGACCTGCACGAGGCCCTGCGCGTTCACGTTGATCTGGCGGGCGTTGCCGGGGACGTTGAACCCGGGCAGGACGCGATAGCCGGCGGCGGTGACGATCTCGCCGGCCGGGCTCAGCTGCAGCGAACCGGACCGCGTGTACCCCGTCTCCCCGTTCGGCAGGGCGAGCACGAAGTAGCCCTTGCCCTGGATCGCGAGGTCGAGGGAATTCTCGGTGCCGATCAGCGATCCCTGCGCGTGGATGCGGTAGATGCCCGCGGGTCGCACGCCCGAGCCGAGCAGGATGCCCGTCGGCACGATCGTGCCCTCCTGCGAGCTCTGGCTGCCGACCGCCATGCCGCGGACCTGGTAGAGCAG
>Ga0194130_10006575_pt1 | contig 13375 bp, 18 predicted proteins | sample TA2KigsurfametaG_FD_160084 | JGI IMG/M metagenome (GOLD analysis project Ga0194130, IMG submission 160084) | Freshwater microbial communities from Lake Tanganyika, Tanzania - TA2015050 Kigoma 12 surface | ecosystem: Environmental > Aquatic > Freshwater > Lake | place: Tanzania: Lake Tanganyika... | reverse complement strand
GGCGAGCCAGTTGTTCTGCAACCCACAGCCATTGATCAACCGCTGCCCTCTTGCCTAGCAGATAACCCGATCGCCCGGATGATGGCCTGGGACTCCCTCAGCTACCTGCCCGACGACATCTTGGTAAAGGTCGATCGTGCTTCCATGGCAGTAAGCCTGGAGACGCGCGCTCCCTTCTTGGATCACCGCGTTGCCCAGATTGCCTGGAGGCTGCCTATGTCGATGAAGATCCGTGGAGGTACCAGCAAGTGGGCGCTGCGCCAGATTCTCTACAAATATGTGCCCAGTGAGTTGATTGAACGCCCCAAGGCTGGCTTTGCGATGCCCATAGGCCAGTGGCTTCGTGGACCACTGCGCGTCTGGGCTGAGGAGCTGCTGCACCCTGATCGTCTTGGCCGCGAGGGTTACTTACGCCCTGAGCCGATCAGCCGCCTTTGGCAGGAGCACCTCAATGGCCGTTACGACCACACCACCAAGTTGTGGACGGTTCTCATGTGGCAGGCCTGGCTGGAACAGATGGGTTGAAAGTTTGGTCGTTTATTGGTTGCTGCTGCTATTGCCCGCATGGCGCGCCTTGGTTGAGCCAAAGCAGCGTTGGACTGATCCGATAAGCGTCGTGATTTGGCTGATACTTTCAGTGTTGATTGGACTTCGTCACGAGGTAGGTGGTGACTGGCAGACCTATCTGGAAAATATGGATCTAGTTCGCGATGTTCCTTTCGGCGAGCTGAATCTTACTCGTGATCCTGCTTATGAGGTGCTGAACTGGTTTTCATTGAGGCTTGGCTTTGGCATATATGGAGTAAATTTTGTGTGCGCCGGTATTTTTAGCTTCGGCTTGGTTTTGTTCTGCCGAGCTCAGCCGCGACCTTGGCTTGCATTGTGTCTTTCGATTCCCTACTTGGTTATTGTTGTTGCAATGGGTTATACCCGCCAAGCCGTATCAATTGGCCTTTTGATGCCTGGATTCCTAGCTCTGAGTCAAGGCAAGTTAAAGCATTTTGTCGCATGGGTTACTGCGGCTGCAGCTTTTCAGCAAACAAGCTTGATTACCTTGGCATTTCTCCTACCTGTCATCCCTGGCAGTTCACTACAGGTGCGACTATTACGCCTGATGATCATGACTTTTGTTGCTGGTGCTCTTGTGCAGATTTTCCTTGCAGCCAGACTTGATGTTTTCATTCATGGATATATTCAAGGTCAGCAGATGCAATCCGAAGGAGCTGTAATTCGGGTGTCCATGAATGCTATTCCAGGCTTAGTTTTTCTTAGATGGGGCAAGCGGCTCAAGCTGCCTACCCTGGAAAATCGACTATGGATTGGCATTTCAGTGCTCACCATGGCATGCGTGTTTGGTTTGAAGTTGATTCCTAGCACCACAGTTGTTGATCGTATAGCTTTGTATGCCATTCCAGTGCAGCTATTTGTTGGCTCTCGGGTTCCTGATTTGGGCTTGCTGAGGATAGATGCTCGTTTCCTTACCCTGCTGCTGGTGGTACTTGCTATAGTAGTTCAGTTTATTTGGTTGTTTTTCGCTAAAACAGCATTTACATGGCTTCCTTATCAAAATATTATCTGGCTTTAGTAATAATCATAAATCTAACTTCGGGCTTTGCCTTGGTCCTTGCAGCGTTTCAGGAAGCTGTTGCATCCTGCCTGTACTTGCAGATCATTGAATCGCTTTTTTCTGCAGAGTATTCTATTTTATCGGCTTTAATGTGCAATAGTCGTGTGGCAATCGTTACATTGAACGCAAATTATTTGCTAAAATGATATTGCTGTTTCCGAGGATTGACTACCTGTTATTAGCACTTGTTATGTTTTGCTTGACAAGATTTGTCTTCATGAGGGTTCTTTTCGGGATGGGGTAATGTTTGTACTTTTGGCACCTTATTGATCAAGCTGCTAAGCACCCAGCATAATAGAAGAGTGTTGCTGCTTCTGTTGCTGGCGCACTAGTTGTGTTTTCTCACCAGGTCATTCAGTGACCCGCAGCCGTTGGAGCTGCTGAAAGGGAGTGCGGCCGCCGATTGCCATGTGACACCTACGGCCGTTATAGATCGAGAGATACCGCGGCAGCCACCGCTTGCGCTCCTCTGAACTGGTGAATGGCATCTCATAGGCCCACTCGGCCTGCAGGGTCTTGATAAACCGCTCGGCCTTGCCGTTGGTCTGGGGCCTGTAGGCCCTGGTGCGCTTTGCTTTCAAGCCCATTGCACCGCAGGCCTGACGCCACTGCTTGGAGCGGTACGCGCTGCCGTTGTCTGACAGCACTCTCTGGCAGGTGATGCCCTGGCTGTTGAACCAGCTCACAGCCCGCACCAGGAATCCCACCGTCGTGCCCTGCTGCTCATCGGGCAGCACCTCGACGTAAGCCAACCGGGTCGCGTCATCGACGGCCACGTGCGCCTTCTCGTAACCCGCACCGGGTGAGCAACCCAACCGCCGATCACCAGTGATGCGGTGGCCGACACGTTCAAAACGAGCCAGCTGTTTGGTGTCGACGTGGATCATGTCGCCTGGCTGAGCCCACTGGTAACGGCGAACAGGTTCCTTGGGCTGCAGGTTCTCGAGCCGTCCCAGACCTATCGACTTGAACCAGCGTCCAGAGGTGGAGAGCGGATCGGTCAGGGCTTAGGCGATGCGCCGCATGGTGCAGCGCTCATGGCGGAGTGCCGCTGGACCACCTGAGCGGAACCTGGCAAGCCACTTGTAGGCATTGTGCAGGCTGATCCCTGCCTGGAAGGCCAGTTCAGCCAGGGGAAGGCGTTCGTCAATGTGACGACGAACCAACTGTTCTCTGCCCAGGGGTGTCAGCCGGGCATTCGGGTGGGTATGCATGATGTGTGAGGTCTGTGGGTCGGAGGTGACACCCGGACCATGACGACCTCACACCCCTTTGTCAGCTGCTGAACAACCTGGTGGGACTACACACCTAGATCGGGTGGATGGCGTTGTCGGCGGCAATCTTCTGGATCGTTTTGCGGCCACTGATCGCCTCTATGGCGACTCTGGTCTTGAACTCGGGGCTGCGGTTGCGGCGCATGCCCATTTGTGGGAGCCCCTTTCAGGGGAGGTACCCCGCCTCAGAGGTTAACTATGGGCCCTGTCCAGAAAAACCAATTCATCACAACTGGGAGGACAACGGCGTCCAGTCCCTGGCCATGCTGCGCATGCTGGCCATTAATGCCCTACGCTCGGTGCGATCTGGCCGATTACCGAGGGCATCACCGCGGTTGCTGACGACATCAAAGGCTCAGGCTATGGACTGGAGACCGACAGCGGTGACACTCTCAGGGTTATTCTAATAGGCTCAGTTGGTTAACCTGATTGACGCGACGCTGCTTGCGGTCACGAATAGGGCAAAAGCGCAGGCTTTGCTCGCTTTTCATCAACTTCCTAACTTCGGTGGCGAGAGGTTCTGCAATAACTTAATTCTGCTCTCCCTCAATAATTTTATCTCTATGGAGGATATCCACATAATCATGCGACGCGGAAGATATAGATGGCACCTGCCTAAATGGGCTCACTAATTAGCTCATCGGTTTCACGCACCTTCAGAGCATCCTTTACCAGGCCTGTAAAATCAGGTGGCATTACATGCTTGAACTGCTCAACAACTTAATTACTACTTGCAATTAATGTGCATTGCTTCGTGTACATCTTGAAGGTTTAAAGATTTCATTTGATAACATGCAGCTTGCCCAAAATTCTTAAATCTTATGATATATTGTAATTGAATTAATTGACTTTAGGCTCAATGTATATTTCATTAAAGATTTTCAGCTGCTTACCTTTGGCAAGGACGTTCATAGCCCAAATATTAAAATACGTCGAGACAGTTGTAGAGGCATTAAAGTTTTATCTCTATTATTTAAATGGCGGCCGTGAAGTTGTATTGGTTATTGATAGTTTATGCTCGCCTCCGACTTTTGGGGACATTGGTTTTGGTGCAATGCTTGGCCGGTATTTTCTTACGTTAAACTTGAATGTTTACTTTTATATCGTAGAAGGCCAATATAGATCTGACTGGTTAGATCTTCCGCCTAGTGCCCATCCTTTCTCCTTATTGATTAAGCAACAAAAAAAAATTGTGAATTTTGTTCTCTGCTCAGATAGCCCGCGCGCAATGCGTGTTGAGTGGAAATCCTTAATTCATAATTTAAATACAAAGCATTTAAGTGCCTTTGTTCCATATAATTATAAGATATTTCGGCGATGTGCCGTTTATCATGATTATGGGCGATTGCTTAGCATGTTATTCAATAGATTTGCGCGTCCACCAAAGTCTAAATTTTTACTGTCGGCTTCAGAATTTCTTGGTCAGATAGATCTAGCCCCTCCTCCCGAAATTCCTTATATTACTGTAGCGTGCAGATATTCTAAATACTGGGCGCCAGATAGAAATCTTTCTGATGAAGAGTTTTTATCTGTTGTTCGTTTACTCCAATTTAAATTTCCTGGCCATCAAATAATGGTAGTTTCTTGTGGCGAGGGTTGTGATTATTTTAAAAATGTTTCAAGTGCTAATTCCTTAAGGCTTATTTTCTCTAAAGATTTTTCGTCAAATTTTTTAGGCGATGTTGGCTTGGTTTTGCGAAGTAAGTTTTTTTACATTTTAAAGGGAGGCGGAATTTCTTTTTATGCTCAGTGCTCTAATGTTCCTTTTGAATGTTATCAAGCTGTTGATCGGTCTCTGGTGTTTCGTTCCCGCAAGTTATTCCCTTGGAATAGCTCTTCTCAGTTATTTTTCGCAACGAACTACTCTCGCTAGCTTCTATTAATTCTCTAGCGTAGAGAAGACAAATTAGCCATGCTGATTCATTTTTTCCGGCTCCCGAGGCACCTATAAAATCAGTATTTGTGTATAATACAATACAATCTGTGTGCTTCTATGGATTTAGTAAAGCTGCTTTTGGTTTCGATCAACTCTACCGCTGAATGGATTCAAATCAGCGAACCTAACATTTCTTGTCTCAGCATTGCCAATGATCTTATTGCTTAAAATTATTAATCTAGTTTGGCCTTAATCAGTCGTGCTCGGCCTCGAGCTGGAGTTCTTTTAGGATTAAATGGAGACAAACTTTGTTTATCTAAGCTGTCAGTTGGGCAGTACTGATTGAAATGCTGCTTACATGTTTCAGCAATTACCCACAAAAGATTTCAGAAAATGAACTCATTGTCAAGTCCATTATCGCATTTCGACGAACACCTTGAAGTCGTAAAAAGTGTATCTAAATTATATCTTAAGTCGATCGAAAATGCAGTTAAACAAATTTCTAAATCTCTTTCTGAGGGTGGGACAGTTTTTTGGTGTGGCAATGGTGGAAGTGCGGCAGACAGCCAGCATTTGGCGGCAGAGCTTGTAGGTCGTTTCAAGAAAGATCGAAAAGCTTTGCGTTCTATAGCGTTGACAGCAAATTGTTCAGTACTGACTTCTGTCGCCAATGACTACAGCTACGAGGATATTTTCTCAAGGCAGCTCGAAGCTTTAGCAAAAGGTGGTGATGTCCTTGTTGTGTTCTCAACTTCTGGACTCAGCATGAATATTGTGCGAGCCTTAAAAACCGCGACAACATTGGATGTCAAATCCATAGCTCTTCTCGGAAAAAATGGCGGTCAAGCAAAAGAACTCGCTGACTCTTCGATCGTAATTCCAAGCGATTCCACAGCCCGGATTCAAGAGGCACATATCCTTATTGGCCATATTCTTTGTGACTTGATTGAAAAGGAGCTCGGCATTGCCTAAAATTACAATCCCACACTGGAAGTCCATTCACACTGTCGTGTTCGATTTTGACGGGATTTTTACCGATAATAAGGTCTGGATAGACCAAGATGGAAAAGAATCAGTCCGCTGTGATCGCGGCGATGGACTTGCCTTCGATTTGCTGCGTCAATTTGTTCAGGAAAATAACTGGAATCTGACTTATTTCATTTTATCCAGAGAAAAAAATCCCGTTGTTTACGCAAGAGCGTCTAAGCTTCAAATTCCTTGTGTACAAAAATCAATTAACAAAGCAGAGTATCTCCGTATCTATCTTGCTGAAAAAAATAAGAATGCTGAAGGTTTAATTTATGTTGGCAATGACTTAAATGACTTGTCTGCCATGCGTCTTGCAGGTTTTTCAATCGCCCCATCCGATGCTCATCCGATCATAGTTCAACAAGCGTCTTTAGTTTTGGATCGGAAAGGAGGAGAAGGCTTCGTTCGTACTATCATTGAGGAGCTTTTGCGAATTGATCAGATGCCACTCGATGATTTGCTAAAGCTAGCCTAAAAACTTTTAATCTCTATCTCCCTATGGGTATTTTCTTTATAGCCGAAATCGGCATTAATCACAATGGTGATATGAGCATCTGCAGAGAGCTCATTGATCTAGCAGCGGATGCTGGTTGTGATGCCGTTAAGTTTCAGAAGCGAGATATTAATAAGGTATATACCCAAGAATTCTTAGATAGCCCGCGAGACAGTCCTTGGGGAACCACGCAGCGAGAACAGAAAGCCGGTCTTGAATTTAACAAAGATCAGTATGAAGAAATATCCAGTTATTGCGCCAGTAGAGATATTGAGTGGTTTGCTTCTGCTTGGGACATTAATAGTCAGTATTTTCTGCGTCAGTTTAATTGTAAATATAATAAAATCGCATCAGCAATGATTGCGCATCACCGTCTTTTGCGAATCGTTGCGGATGAAAGAAAGCATACTTTTATATCTACTGGAATGAGTACCTATCAGGATATACAAACTGCGGTTGACATTTTTCGCGAGTATAATTGTCCGTTTGAGTTAATGCACACTGTGTCTACTTATCCAATGCGTGATGAGGACGCAAACCTTAATTTAATAAAAACACTTCGTGAGCGTTTTGCCTGCAATGTTGGCTACAGCGGTCATGAAGTAGGTTTGGCAATATCCTACGCGGCCGCGGCAATGGGCGTCACTTCTTTAGAGCGTCATATTACCCTTGATCGAGCGATGTATGGCTCTGACCAATCTGCATCTATCGAGCCTTCTGGGCTCCGTCAGCTTGTGGGAGCCGTTCGCAAGATAGAAAAGGCAATGGGTGACGGTGAAAAACGAATCATCGATGCTGAAGTTTCTATCGCTCGTAAATTACGGGGCCACTTAGATCTAGACTCTAACCACTAACTTATCATGGCAAGGATTGTTGCATTAATACCTGCTCGATCTGGTTCTAAGGGCGTTCCAAATAAGAATGTCAGACGACTTGGCGGGCATTCAGTTTTAAAATGGTCAATTGCTGCATGCCTAAAATCTATGTATATTGAGAAAACGATCGTGTCTACTGATTCCGAAGAGTATGCATCATTAGCCAAAAGCTTTGGTGCTGATGTTCCTTTCCTTAGGCCAGCTGAGATCTCAACGGATCACTCAACCGATTTTGAGTTCATTGATCATTCGCTTAATTGGCTAGAAGAAAATGACGAGCTCCCTGAGTACCTTGTTCATATAAGACCAACCACTCCGTTCCGAAATCCAAAACTAATTGATCAAGCTATTGTTTTATTTGTCAACCATGTTAGTGCGACTGCGCTGCGCTCGGTGCATTTAATGTCCGAGTCTTCTTATAAGACTTTTGAGATATCCGGCGACGGACGCCTTAAAAGAGTTGGCTCTAAGGGAAAAGCTCTTGATACCGCCAATAACGCCCGACAGTCATTCCCCAATACTTTTATTGCCAATGGCTATGTTGATATACTTTCTGTCTGCTATATTCGAAAATCGGGGCTTATCCATGGCGATTCTGTTATCCCATTTGTTACGCCAGTTGCAGATGAAATCGACACAGAAGATGATTTCCAACGGCTTGAGCACCGGCTTGCCCTAAATCCTGAGATTGCTTCACTTGTGTTCAATTAATTTCTAAAAATGAGTGCGTATTTATTTTCACAGGCGCCAAGGATTGTCCCAACGGTCGCCACTAAATACCGTTTGATCCAATCCGAAATTCCTGCTCCAAGCACTGCTGAATTGCTTCAACGATTGAATATAGTTGAATCGCGGTCTATGCATGGTCAGCTTCCAATTGTATGGGCTAAGGCCGATGATTTTTCTGTTGAAGATATAGAGGGCAACCGGTGGATTGATTTCACTTCGACTATATTTGTTGCTAATGTTGGACATTCCAATCCTCGCGTCGCTGTCGCTATTAGGGAGGCTCTCGAGCACCCACTTTGTAACTGTTATGCATACGCGAGTTTAGTTCGCGCAAACTACCTTGAGAAATTGATTTCTTTTGCCGGCGCGCCCTTTGAAAAGGCATTCCTGCTTTCGGCCGGAACCGAGGCGACTGAGGCCGCTTTAAAATTGATGCGCTTATATGGCCAGAAACATGGCAAGCGTCGTCTTGGCATAGTGTGTATCGAAGGCAATTGGCATGGCCGCACCATGGGTGCTCAGATGATGAGCAGTAATTTGGTGCAGAGAGATTGGATTGGCTTTCAGGATCACAACATCCATCATATTCCGTTCCCCTACCCGTGGGCGCTTAACAACTCTAATCCGCAATCCTTTCTCGAGGTCGGTCTGGAGACTTTAGTCGCATCTGGGATCGACCTTGAAAAGGATGTGTGCGGGTTTATGTTGGAAAGTTTTCAGGGCTGGGGGGCGGTGTTCTACCCAATCGAGTTCGTCCAGGCCATCGAAAAGTTGTGTCGAAAGCACGATATTCTTCTCGCGTTCGATGAGATGCAGGCGGGATTTGGTCGCACCGGTCTCCCCTTCGGTTTTCAGCATTATGGCGTGTCGCCTGATCTGATCGCTTGCGGCAAAGGCATGGGTGGCGGCGTCCCCCTCTCGGGTGTACTTGGTAGAGCCGAGGTCATGGATTTGCCCGACATCGGTAACATGAGCAGCACCCACTCAGCCAACCCTTTGGTGTGTTCCGCTGGTCTTGCTGTTATAGAGGAGTTGGAGCATCGCGACCTCATCCCTGAAGCCGCACGCAAAGGGGAGCTGCTCTTAAAGGGACTGACCGTCCTGCAACATCGTTTTCCTGACCGCATCTCCGCTTTTTTCGGCAAGGGTCTTATTGCTGCAGTCCTTTTCCGCAACCCTGATACTGGCGCCGCCGATGCCCCTTTTGCCAGCCGAGTAGCGGAGCGTTGCATGCAGAAGGGCTTGTTGGTGGTGCACACTGGACGCGAGTCGATCAAGATTGGCCCCCCTTTGACCATTGAGGACCAGGCCTTGCTTGAAGGTGTCGACGTGCTAAGCGAGGCTATTGATGAGGTTGCGTCGGAATGATTAGTGCGATTCGCCACACCGGTTTAGTTGTTGTCGACTTTGAGCGTGCTCTTCACTTCTGGTGTGATGTCCTATGCTTCAAGCTGGTGAAACTGGTTGAGGAAAGTGGGCCCAATATCGACGCCATGATGGGCTTAAGCGATGTTCGCGTCTCCACTGCCAAACTTGCGGCGCCTGACGGCAATCTCATCGAGCTACTATGTTTCCACTCCCATCCTGACTTGCCCCGATGGAACGGCACCCCCTATTCGACCGGCTTCACCCACATGGCCCTTACTGTTTGCGACCTCGATCAGCTCATCCCCAAGCTAATACATGAGGGTTTTAGATTTCCTGCTCTACCTCAGATCACGCTAGACGGATCTGCGAAGGTGATTTACGCACAGGGACCCGAAGGCATCTTTTTGGAATTAGTAGAGATTCTAAAAACATGAAAGAAAGCGGCCAGGATTACATCTCCGTCGTATACAATGAGAGGGACAGACCTCTAACTCATTATCCGGAAAGATTAACGCGCTATTTATTTGACCGTTTCGATATGAGGCCAGGAGACAATCTACTTGATGTTGGTTGTGGTCGTGGTGAATTTTTGCGCGGTTTCATTGACTGTGGTGTCTGCGGTTTTGGTGTTGACCAGTCTCGAGCTGCTGCAAACTATTGCAAGGATGCAGAGCTGTTGATTTCTGATGTCGAGAACGATGGTATTCCTTATAAAAGCAACTTCTTTGATGTAGTGTATTCAAAGTCTGTCATCGAACATTTTTACTATCCCGAAAGGTTGGTTAGTGAAATTTTCAGGGTTCTCAAGCCGGGCGGCATTGTTATTACGCTTTGCCCCGATTGGAAGTTTAATTATCGTACATACTTTGAGGACTACACACATCGTACCCCCTTTATGCAATCCTCCTTGCGTGACATCTTATTGATTCATGGGTTCGAAAATGTGTTAGTTGAGCACTTTCGCCAGCTGCCTATTTTATGGGGCACAGGTAAGTGGCTATTGCCATTAGCAGAAATTACTAGAATAATGATGCCAAGCAATTTAAAACCCTACAGTAAGTGGGTAAGGTTTGCGAAGGAAATTATGTTGCTTTCCTGCGCAACCAAGCCCTTGGTTTAGCTCAGCAATGAGGATCAAATCTCGTTTGGGTTTCATGCAAGGCCGCCTTTCCCCCCTTGTGAATGGCAAGATTCAGGCATTTCCTTGGGATACATGGCAGCAAGAGTTTATGGCAGCACACCGTCTAGGTTTGGGCTTGATGGAATGGACGCTGGACTATGATCGGCTTTTCCAGAATCCGTTATTGACGCCCGAAGGGCAGCATGAGATCCGAGCCCTGTGCAGGTGCCATCAAATGCATATACCGTCAATGACCGGTGACTGTTTCATGCAGGCTCCCTTTTGGAAGGCAAGCCGACAGGCCAGTGCAGCACTTCAGGCTGATTTCATTGCTGTAATTCGTGCCTGCGCGGAGGTTGGTATTGAGATTATTGTTATTCCGCTTGTCGATAATGGAAGGCTGGAAACTGACCTACAGGAAGAAGCCGTGATCGCCTTTATGCTTAACCATACAGTTTTATTTCGGACCCTAGGTCTGCGCATCGCCTTCGAAAGTGATTTCGCACCCACTCAACTTTCCCGTTTCATCAGCCGACTACCTTCGGATATATTTGGAATTAATTACGATATCGGTAACAGCGCAGCACTTGGATACAACCCCGCTGATGAGTTTGCAGCTTATGGAGGTCGTATAGCCAATGTGCATGTTAAAGATAGGGTTCTTGGGGGAACTACTGTACCTCTTGGTACTGGTAATGCAGATTTCCCTTCGGTTTTTCGCCTACTTCGCAACTCATTTTACTCAGGCCATCTGATCATGCAAACAGCCCGCGCTAGTGATGATGATCATGCTGGTTTGCTCCGGCAGTTCATAGGGCAGGTCAAAATTTGGGCGAAGGGATCCTGAAGTGAAGCTCCATTTGCACGGTAAATCTGTTCTGGTCTCTGGCTCGTCTAGGGGCATAGGACGCATCATTGGCGAGACGTTTCTTGCCGAAGGATCCGAGGTCGCATTCAATGCCCGCAATACCGATGAGCTGACGCGCGTCGTTGCCGCCCAGTGCCTTGGACATGCAATTGCCGTTGATGGAGATGTCAGCAACCCACACAATGCCCGCTGTGTGGTCGAGCGTGTATTGACTGCGTTCGGCAAGTTGGACGTACTCATTTGCAATGTCGGCAGCGGTCGCTCGGTTCCACCTGGTGAGGAGACATATGACGAATGGCTACGGGTTTTCGGTCAGAACCTGTGGAGCGCAACTAACATAGTTGAGGCCAGTCGACATGCGCTGGCTAACAGCCGTGGAGTTGTCGTTTGCATCTCCTCCGTTTGCGGGCAGGAGCTGGTCCCGGATGCGCCCATAACATATTCTGCAGCAAAAGCGGCTCTCAACGCCTATATTCGCGGTATAGCGCGTCCACTAGGGAAGGATGGAGTGAGGATTAATGCCGTTGCACCCGGCAATATCCTCTTTGAGGGATCAATCTGGCAAAGAATGCTTAACGATGACCCAGCTGCTTTGGAGCAGATTCTTGAACGAGATGTTGCCCTTTCAAAGTTGGGTACTCCCCAGGATGTTGCCAATCTCGTGTTATGGTTATCTTCTTCTGTGTCATCTTTTTGTACTGGAAGCATATTCGTAGCCGATGGCGGGCAAGTGCACAGTTAAGAAACGAGCAAGTTGATATATGGCATTTGAAAAATGGCATTTGAAAAATGGCATTTGAAAAATTTGATCTTACTGGGAAGACTGCTTTAATCACCGGTGCCGCTGGCTTGCTTGGCATAGAGCATGCACTCGCACTGTTGGAGAGTGGCGCAACACTCGTGCTTACCGACATAAGTGCTATAGCGCTTGATACTGCAGCGCAATACCTTAGTCAACTATGTGATCCTTCACTTATTCGAACCGCTGTGATGGATGTGACGGATCCTTCGGCGATTTGTGGGGTTTCTGAAATGTTGTCAAGCCAGGGTTTGCGTGTTAATATTCTGATTAATAATGCAGCTATTGATCCCAAGGTTAATGGCGATCACGGAGTGCTTGAGGCATCACGCCTGGAGTGCTTTTCGTTGGAGCAATGGGACTTGCAGGTAGCCGTCGGACTGACCGGCGCGTTTCTGTGCAGCCAGGTCTTTGGCAGTGCTATGTCGCGTGACGGAAATGGCGGTGTCATCTTGAATATCGCATCCGATCTCTCCGTATTCGCCCCTGATCAGCGTCTTTACAGGAGACATGATGTGCCAGATGAGCTTCAACCCGTGAAGCCGGTTACCTATTCTGTGATCAAGGCAGGGCTGATCGGATTGACTCGTTATCTTGCCACATACTGGGCAGACAAGGGCGTGCGCTGTAACGCGCTTTCGCCCGGTGGAATATATAATGGACAAGGACGCAAATTCGTTAAGCGGCTAACATCACTAATTCCGGTTGGGCGGATGGCCAACACTGACGAATATAGGTCAGCGGTTCAGTTTCTATGCTCGGATGCCTCGGCCTACATGAATGGCCAAAATGTTGTGATAGATGGTGGTAGATCTGTTTGGTAATTCTTATAAACTTTGGTTTTGTCTTAGTTTTTTGGTCGATAGGAGTTGTGGTATGATCCAGGAGTCATTGATAGTCCCCCACACGCCTCTTTGCTGTGCTGTATGCATGCGTGAGGGCGGTTCCCTATCGCTTCCTCCTCGCCATCTAAAGCGTTTCCGCAGCAACTGGTCTGGCTTTGATCAGCTACCTCAAGGTGACTCCGGACGTTCGCATGCGCGGTGGGGTCCGCATTTCTGTCGGGTACCTGCTGTTGGGTGCGCTGCTGGGAAGCCTCTGCCGCTCCCAGAGCTTGCTTGATTTGGAGTTATTTGCCAAATGCCGCCACGCCTGGCCCGCTGAGGCTTTAGGAGGCTGCTGAAAAATGCATCCGCTTCCCCGAGAATGGTCCTAAGTGTGCAGTCCCACCAGGTTGAAGCTCCTATGGATGTCAAGTCCTCAGTTGGCTTCTCCAGATCCGTGTAGCGGATCGTAACGGGGCATCCAGAAGGTCCT
>Ga0194130_10006573_pt1 | contig 13380 bp, 7 predicted proteins | sample TA2KigsurfametaG_FD_160084 | JGI IMG/M metagenome (GOLD analysis project Ga0194130, IMG submission 160084) | Freshwater microbial communities from Lake Tanganyika, Tanzania - TA2015050 Kigoma 12 surface | ecosystem: Environmental > Aquatic > Freshwater > Lake | place: Tanzania: Lake Tanganyika... | reverse complement strand
GGGCGACCACGGCGACGTGGAAGCTGAGGGCGGGCAGGTCGGCCAGGGGCCAGCGGGGCACCGCCGGGTTCGAGTAGAGCTCGAGCACCACGCGGCCCGTGTCATCGCCGAGGAAGTGCGTGAAGGGTGCCTCCTCCTTGCGCCACACGACGCGGAAACCGACGTGTTCCGTCCACCAGCGGGCGTGGGCCAGGACGTCGGGGACATTGAGGGCAAAGTGCTCGAACTTCATCGCGGTGCGGGGGTGTGTTCACGACCTTGGCCGAGCCGCGCAGGCAGGCAATCCCGCCGTGCGGCGCGCCGGCGGAATCGGCTGGTTTTCCCGCCGGAAATCCCGCTCGCTCGCGCGATGCTGCACCAGCTGCTCCGGCAACCCCTGGCCGCCGCCCCGGACCGGCCGATCCTCGAGGCGGATGGCGTCTGGCTCACCGCCGCGGAACTGGAGCAACGCACCGCCCGCCTCGCCTCGGGCCTGCTGGCCGCCGGACTGGAGGAGGGCGACCGCCTCGCGGTGCTGGTGCCCAACGGCATTGAGGGCGTGCTCTGTTACCTCGCGGGTTTCCGACTGGGACTCGTCGTCGTGCCGCTGGATTACCAGTACCACGCGCTGCAGATCGGCTATGCGCTCGCCCACAGCGGCGCGGTCATGCTGGTGGTGCATCAGGAACGCGTGCCCGCGCTCGAGGAGGCGGGGGTGCTCGGCGCGGTGCCACGCGTCCTCGTCGTGGGCGGGCCCGCGGCCGGGGGCTATCGCCCCTTCGAGTCACTGCTCGGCGCCGAACGGGGGCTCGCGTTGGAGGTCCCGCACCCGGACGCACCGGCGGTGATGATCTACACTTCCGGAACCACTTCCCGGCCCAAAGGCGTCGTGCTCTCCCACGGGGCGCTGGCCACCGGCATGCTCAAGTATCTGGCGCGGGTTACCCTCACGCCGGACGACGTCGCCCTGGTCGCGACGTCCGTCTCGCGCCCCCTCGCCCTCCGCTGCCAGATCTTGCCCACGCTCCGGACCGGGGGCCGGGTCAGTTTGCTGCGGAAGTTCACCGTCGACGATTACGTCTCGGCGCTGCGGCGAGCGCCCGCCAAGACGTTTCTCACGCTCACCCCCGCGGCGCTGGGGCAGCTGCTGGCGAGCGCTGAGTTCCGAGCCTGCGATTTCAGCCCCTTGCGCCTCTGCCTCGCCGGGGGTGACCGGGTGCCCCCGAGGCTCCTCGAAGCCTTCGCGCGGCTGACGGGCGTCGAGGTCACCGAGCAATGCGGCTCCACCGAAACCGGGCCCTACGCGATGAATCCCCCGTTCGGCCGCAAGAAGCCCGGATCGGTCGGCCCGCCCGCGCCCGGCGTGCAGGTGGCCGTGGTGGACGAGCACGGCGGCGACGTGCCCACCGGGGTGGTCGGGGAGATGCGGGTGAGCGGCCCGGGGATAATGGACGGCTACTGGAACGAATCGGCGATGACGCGGAAGACTCTACGGCAGGGCTGGGTCCTGACTGGCGACCTCGGCCGCTACGACGAGGACGGCTACCTGTGGTTCGCAGGGCGGCGAAAGGACATCATCGTCCGCTCTGGCAACAAGGTGGCCCCGCTCGAGGTGGAGGCGGCGCTCGCCGATCATCCGGCGGTACGGGAGGCCTGCGTGATCGGCGTGCCCGACGCCGCGAGCGGCGAAGTGCCCCACGCCTACGTCATCCTCCAGCCGGGGAGCGCCACCGAACCCGGGGAACTGCGGGACTTCCTCGCGGGGCGGCTGGCGGCGTTTATGGTGCCCGCCGAGGTCCACCTGATCTCCGAGATGCCCGCCAAGGGACCGGGCAAGGTCGACCGCGAGCTGCTGCGGATGCGGGCGATCACGGCCGGGCTGATCGAGCGCGTGCCCTTCTTTCGGGAAGCCGGCGCCGGGCTGCTGCGGGACCTCATCCCGCGCCTCGATGCGCGCACGCACGCGGCGGGCACGGGCCTCGTGCACGAGGGCGACACTGGCGACGAGATGTATTTCCTGACCAAGGGGCAGGTGGAGGTCCTGCAGGGCAACCCGCCGCGGCGGATGCAGGTGCTCCGGGAAGGCGCATATTTCGGGGAACTGGCCATCCTCCGGGATGCCCCGCGGGCGGCGACCATCCGGACGTTGACCGACGTGGAAGTGTACGCGCTGGGCCGGGCCGCGGTCCGACAACTCGCGGCGGCGCATCCCGACTTCGACCGTTACCTGCGGGCCGCGGCGGCAGCGTACGCGCCGGCCAGCGCGCGCCCGAGCTGAGCCGTTTCCGCCGCTTCAGGCGACCGGGCGGATCCGGGCGGCCACCGCCAGGCTCGCCAACGTGGCGCCCGCGGCGAGGATTCCCACGGTCCCGAACGACCGCAGCGGCTCGCCGGACCCGCCCTGAAGGACCAGTCCGGCCAGCAGGGTGCCGGCCCCGCTCGCAAGGTGTTGCACCGCGGCGTTCGCCGCCAGGAAACCGGCGCGGCGCGCCGGCTCGACGCTCGCCGTGATGAGCGAGAGCGCGCTCACCATCCGAGCCGCGTTGGCCGCCATCAGGGCGGCGGCGACCGGCGTGGCGACCGCGAAGCCGACGGCGGGCAAGTGCGTGACCGCGACCAGAAGCAGGGCCGCGCCCCCGGCCGCGAACGGAAACACCCGGCCCGCGCCGAAGCGGTCGACGCACCGGCCGGTGAGCGGCGCGACCCCGAGGGTGAGGAGCCCCCCCACGATGAAGACGGCCGGCAGCTGCGCCACCCCGACGCCGGCATTCGCGACCAGGGCGGTGCCGAGGAACGGGATCACCGCAAAGGCGCCGGCCATCAGCAGGGCCGTCAGCCCAAGGGCGCGCCGATGCACGGGAACGGTGAGCGTGCCGCACAGCCGCGCGAACCAGGATTGCGCCGGACCGGGCGCCGGGCGGTTGGGGGCCGGGAGAATCCGGGCGGCGAGAAGGATGAGGGGCAGGCCGAGCGCCGCGAGGAGGAGGAAGGGCGCGCGCCAGCCGGAGTGGTTGGCGAGGGCAAGGCTGAGTGGCACCCCGGCGACGGAGGCGACGGCGAAGGCCAGCATCAGCCGGCCAGTCGCGCGGCCGCGCCACGCGGGCGGGAACACATCCGCCACCATCGCGAGGGTGAGCCCCCCGTGGATTCCGGCGCAGGCTCCCGCGAGGCAGCGCGCGCCCAGGAGGAAAGCGTAGTCGCGGGCGAAAGCGGAAGCCACCGCGCCGGCGACGAGGCCAAGCGAGACCGCGAGGTAAGTGGGTTTCCGGGGCCAGCGGTCGAGCCAGGGGCTGACGAGGAGGCCCGCGAGGCCCGCCGCGAGCGTGTAGCCGGCGACGAGCCAGCCGAAGTCCCGGGCGTCGAGGTGGAGGGAGGCAAGCAGGTGGGGCCCGAGCGGCATCACGACCATAAAGTCGACGGCCGCGATGAACTGCAGGGCGGTGAGCGCGAAGAGGACCTTCCCCGCCCCGCGCGGCGGCTCGGCAGCGAGGGGCTTCGGAGAGGCGTCGGCTGGCGTCAGGGAGGCCACAAGAGAGGGACCGGCAGCAAAGCCAGGGTGCCGACCGCGGGCAAGGCCGGGGCGCGGGCGATCGGCCGGGCTCCGGCTGCATCAAACCACCACCCTCTGTCCCTCCCCCTCTAACTCTCTCCCTCACTCCGCCCCGCCGTCCCTCCGTCATCCGCCCGCCGCCCGCCGCCGGCTCGTCCCCGGCGATCCGTCTCGCGCGCCGCGCGCGCGCGGCGCACCGTGTGCGATGCACCCGACCCTCCGCCGCCTCATCGCGCTCCACGGCCTGACGCCCCTGCCGGTCGAGGGCACCCTCTTCGCCCAGACCTACCGCTCGACGCACGAGCTCGCGCCCGGCGTGCCCGCGGGGACGGCGATGATCGGCCTGTACTGTGAGGACCCGCCCAGCCGCTCGCTCTTCCACCGCCTAACCCGCGACGAGCTCTGGCACTTTTACGCCGGCGACCCGCTGCGGCTCATCTTGCTCCGCCCCGACGGCTCCTCCGAGGACGTGATTTTGGGCCCCGATCCGCTCCGCGGCCACCGCAGCCAGTACCTGATCCCGGCGGGCGTCTGGCAGGCGGGGCACCTTGTGCCGGGGGGCCTGTACGCCCTGTACGGCTGCACCCTCGCCCCGGGCTTCACGCCCGACTGCTTCGAGGGCGGCACCCGGGCCGCGCTGACCGCGGCCTACCCGGCACGGCGGGAGGACATCGAACGCCTCGCGTGCCCGGACGACGGCGTCCGGATGCCGGACTGAACCCGTCCGGCGGGAGCGCCGCCGGCGGAAGGCGCGGGCCGGTTCACGGGAACCCACCCGCGCGCCGGGACTCCGCTCAGAAGCGGAGCGCCACCTTCGTGTAGTAGAAGGCGCCGTTGAACCCGAACGGCGAGATGCCGTTGTACGGGAAGATGCCCGCGTTGTCGCTGCCCTGGAACGCCGCGTTCGTGCGGATGTTCGTCTCCGGGTAGACGTCGAGCAGGTTGTTCGCCCCGACGGACACCGTGAGTCGGCGGCCCATCCGGTAGGTCACCTCGAGGTCCGTCACCCACTTCGCGCCGAAGGTCTGCAGCACCTGGCGCTGCGTGGTCGGCACGGGGGCGCCGGTGGCGCTGATGCTGGGCACCGCGGGCTCGAACGCGACCTGGTAGCCGCCGGCGAGCGCGTCGATGCGCGCCTGGGCCCAGCCGCTGTTGTCGGTGGCGGAGGCGGTCACCTCGCCGTAGCGGACGAGGCGCAGGTGGGTCGACCACGCGGAGGAGGGCTCCCAGCGGAGCGCCAGGTTCAGGTTCTGCCGGGGCTGGCCCTTCTCCATCCGCGTGCGCTCGGTGACGTCGAACAGCGGGATGAGCGTGAGCGCCCGGAGGGCGGCCGGGGTGGCGGAGGCGCGCGTGACCTTGGTGCGGTTGTGGTTCGCCCCGAGGTTGAACGTCATCTTCCCGAGGCCGGTCGGGCGGATGGTGTAGTGCAGGTCGAGGTCGACGCCCTGCGTGCGGGTGTCGACGGCGTTGGTGAAGAACCGGCCGCCGATCGCCTGGGGCTGCCCGTTGCGGGCGAGGAACTCCCGGATCAGCGTGACCCCGGCCGGGTCGATGAAGGTCGAGGAGAGGACGATGCGGTCGTCGATCGAGACCTCGTAGAAGTCGAGGGCGAACGAGAGCCCGCGCGCGGCGTAGGTCGCGCCGAGCGAGTAGTTGACGGAGGACTCGGCCTCGAGCGCCTTGGCGCCCATCACGCGGGCGACGGGGTCGGCGACGGGGAAAGTCTTATTGTCGAAGGGCAGGCCGCCGATGAAGTTGGTGGCGGTGGAGGAGAACCACTGCTGGGCGAGGTGGGGGGCGCGGAAGCCGGTGCTGGCCGAGCCGCGGAGGGCGGCGGCGCTGGAGAGCGCGAGCCGGCCGGCGGCCTTGAAGGTGGTCTTGGCGCCGAAGTCGGTGAAGTCCTCGTGGCGCGCCGCGAGGGTGCCGGTGAAGGTCTCGGTCAGCTTGCCCTCGAGCTCGGCGTAGGCGGCCCAGTTGCTCCGCTTCTGCTTGGTGGCGTCGGTCGGGCGGAAGCCGGGGAAGACTTGGGCGCCGGGCGCGGCGAGGGCGCCGGCGTTCGGGCCATCGAGCACGCGCACGCCGCCGTCGCGGTAGGAGTCCGGCTCGCCGGCCTCGATCTCGTAGCGGTCGCGGCGGAATTCCGCGCCGACGGCGACCTGGAGCGGGGAGCGCAGGCCGGCGTCGACCTTGCCGGAGAAGTCGAGGTTGTTCACCAGCTGCCCGAAGTTGAGCTTGCCGGCGCGGAAGCGGGTCGGGCTGTTGGCGCCGAGGGTGGCGTTGGCGGTGTCGGTGATGGTGAACGCGAAGCCGTTCGCGCCCCAGACCGAGCTCGCGTCCCAGTTCCAAGTGCCGGCGCGGCCGCGGACGCCGCCGCCGACCGAGTTGTCGGTGATGTCGGAATTGATCTTCGGGAGGAAGCCGTTCGGGTAGATCGCGCGCACCGTCCGGTCGTCACCGGGCCGGCGGAAGAAGCCGGCGGACTTGCCGTCCCGGCGCGTGGAGCCGCCGAAGAGGTAGCCCGTGGTGCCGGTGTCGAGGGGCAGCTCGGCGTTGAGGAAGACGCCCTGGTCGCGGGTGTCCGAGTCGCCCTGCCAGTGGTTCACGCGCGGGATGGAGGCCTCGCGGGGGTCGAGGGTGAAGGTCGTGGCCGGCGTGGCCGCGGCCCCCGTGCCCGTGCCGGTCGTGGGCGTGAGGCCCGAGTTGAAGTTGGCGTTCAGCGTGTTGAGCGCGCCGGTGGCCGTGACCCGGCCGAAGTACTGCTGCCGGGTGTCGGGGCGCGAGCGGTTCGTGCCGCCGCGTTCCCGGGAGAAGAGCGACACGTTCAGGAAGCCCTGGCCGCCGAGGGGCGTGCCGTGGGCGACGGAGGCCTCGCGGACGATGCCGTCCCCCTCCTTGGTGAAGCCGTAGGTCGCGTTGAGCACCGTGCCCGGGGTGCGGTCGAGCACCACGTTCAGCACGCCCGCGATGGCGTCGGAACCGTACTGGGCGGCGGCGCCGTCGCGGAGGACCTCGATGCGCCCGATGGCGGAGCCGGGGATCGCGTTGAGGTCGATGGAGACCGAACCGCGGCCGACGAAACCGTTGACGTTCACCAGCGCGCTGGTGTGGCGGCGCTTGCCGTTGACCAGGAGGAGCGTCTGGTCGGGCGCGAGGCCGCGCAGCGTGGCGGGGCGGATGTGGTCGGTGCCGTCCCCGATGGTCGCCCGCGGGAAGTTGAACGAGGGCACCAGCGCCTGGAGCATCTGGGCCGGCTCGGTGTAGCCGCCCACGTTGAGGTCGAGGTTGCTCAGGACGTCGATCGGCACGAGCGACTCGGTCGCGGTGCGCGGGGCGAAGCGGGTGCCGGTGGCGACGACGGCCTCCATCCGCACCACCTCGGCGCCCTCCCGCGCGGGGGCGGCGGGCGTGGCGGCGGGTTGCGCGGCGAAGGCGGGGACAAGGAGGGGCAGCAGCGAGGCCGCGGCGAGCACGGCGAGGGGGCGCGCCGGGCCCCCCGGGCTGGTTGGGTAGGTGGTCATCGCCGTACCCTACCGGAAAACCCGCTTTGGCAAGCGCTAAGCCGGAACGATTCAATTGATCGGGTCGCCCCGCGGTGACCTGCCGGCACCTTTCAGTGGCTCTCTCCCGTCGCCATACCCTCCGGGTATTCCTCGGTCGCTCGCCCCTGAAATGCGCTCGCCATCTCACCCCGCTGCTCCGCCTCCAATTGCATCGTGCCGGCTCAGGCAACTTGGCGGCAGGCCTCGGCCGGGCGCCACGACCCGGGCGCCGCACATTTCCTTTGCCATCGCGCCCCCCCACGGCCCGGCTGACGCGATCCCTCACGACCCGATGCACCTCCGCCTCCTCCCGACCCGCGCGACCCTTGCGGCCCTCGCCCTCGGCACCTCCGCCCTCGCCCAGAACCCGCCGCCCGCCGCCCCCGCCGGCGCCCCCCAGCAGCTCGAGGCCTACGAGGTCACCGGCTCCCGCGTGAAACGGCTCGACTACGAGACGGTCGCACCGGTCGTCACCTTCTCCGCCGCCGCCATCGAGGACAAGGGCTACGCCACGTTCGGGGAGTTCATGCAGAGCCTCCCCTACAACAACTCGACCGGCGTCTCCGAGTTCACCACCGGCGCCTTCATCACCGGGGCGGCCACCATCAACCCCCGCGGCCTCGGCTCCAACCGCGTGCTCTCCCTGGTCAACGGGCGCCGCGCCGTCCCCTACGCGCTCACCAACAGCGCCAGCGGCACGCCGCAGACGGTGTTCAATTTCAACAGCATCCCGTCGTCCGCGATCGAGCGCGTCGAGTACCTGAAGGACGGCGCCTCCGCGATCTACGGGTCCGACGCCATCACCGGCGTGTTCAACCTGATCCTGAAGAGGAACTACGAGGGCTCCTCGGTCGACGTCACGCTCTCGAACACCTTCCGGCACGACACCCTGCGGCGCACGGTGAGCGTGTTCACGGGCCTCGCCCGCGACGGCTGGGAGATCACGGGCGGGTTCACGCTGCAGGCCCGAAATTCCAGCTTCATCAAGGACTACGGCGCCACCACCACGGACTACCGCTACCTCGGGCCGAAGGGCATCAACCAGAACAGCACCATCTACCATCCGTCCTACCTGAGCCTGACCGCGGCACAGGCGACGGCGTCGGGCCTCGGCACCGCGGCGGGCTTGTACATCGTGCAGGGGCCGGACGGCGTGGCCAACCCGACGAAGGCCAGCTTCCGGTACGTCGGCACCTCGACGGCGGCCTTCACCAACGAGAACCGGCAGGACTTCGCCAACGTCACGATGCTCTACCCCTCGAGCGAGAGCGGCGGCGCCTACGCGAGCCTGCAGCGCCGCTTCCAGCCTTGGGTCACCGGCTTCGCCAACGTCCTCTACAGCCGCAGCCTCACGCACTACGACCTGCAGCCCTACGGCTACACCAACTCGCTCGCCGGCATCACCCTGCCCGCGACCAACCCCTACAACCCCACCGGCCTCTCGCTCACGCCGACCGCGACTTCCTTCCCCTACGTCTTCCGCGGGCGCTACCAGCCCAAGCGCGAGGTCGCCAGCACCACGCTCACGACCGTGGCCGGCCTGCGCGGCACCGCCGGAAAGGGCTGGAGCTGGGAGACGGGCGTCAGCTACGGGCGCAACGAGACCACGCGCGACACCGACCTGATCAAGGCCTCTGACCTGCAGGCGGCCCTCAACGGCACCACGCGCGCCACCGCCTGGAACCCCTTCGGCCCCTCGGAGAACCCGGACATCGAGCGCTCGCTCTACACGCGCTCGCGGGGGCTCGACGGCAAGATCGACAGCCTGAGCCTCGACGCCTCGGTCTCCGGCACGCTGCGGCGCCTGCCGTGGACCGGCGGCGGCGAGCCCGGCGTCGCGGCCGGCTACGAGTTCCGCCACGACAACCTGAGCTCCAATCCGGAGCCGAACAACTTCATCGGTTTCACCGCCACCACCCCGTACCGCGGCGGGCGCGACAGCCACTCGACCTACGCCGAGTTGTCCGCCCCGGTGCAGCGCTGGCTCGACGTCCAGCTCGCGCTGCGCCACGAGCGCTACAGCGACTTCGGCTCCACCACCAAGCCCAAGGTCGCCGCCAAGCTCCGCCTGCCCGCCAACCGCCTCGTCGGCGTCCTCCTGCGCGGCTCCTATTCGGAATCGTTCAAGGCCCCGGACCTCGGCCAGCTCTACGCCCCGCAGTCCAACGCCGTCACCACCACCGCCTTCCTCGACCCGCTGCGGCCGCTCGACGCTGCCCGCCAGATGCCGTCCACGGTCGGCGGCAACCCGGACCTGAAGCCCGAGGAGGGCAAGGTGCAGTACTCCGGCGCCGTCTTCGAGGTGCCGGCGGTGAAAGGCCTGAGCTTCAGCGTGGACTACTTCGACGTGAAGATCCGCAACCAGATCAGCTCGCTCGGCGCGTCCTACCTGCTCAGCGCGGAGGGGCGGCGGCTGTTCCCGGACAAGATCACCCGCGAGCCCACGGGCGCGGACGGCCTGCCCGGCCGGATCACGCGCATCGGCACCATCTCGGGCAACCTCGGCTTCCAACTCTACCGCGGCCTCGATTACGGGCTGCGCTACGGCCTCCGCAACACCCGCCTCGGCACCTTCACCTTCGACGCGACCGCCAGCCAGGTGCTCAAGAAGGGCTCCGACGCGGGCACGGGCGGCGGGTTCTTCGACAACACCGGCCTGGCCTTCGACGTGGAGTGGCGCTACAACTACAGCCTCAGCTGGAGCCATCGGGCGTGGAGCGCGCGCGTGGTCGCCGACGTGGTCGGGAAGTACTTCAACGACAACTGGACCGCCGCCGGCTGGGGCGAGAACGTGTTCACGGTGGTGAGCCCGTCCGTCACCTACCGCGGCTTCCGCAAGACCTCCGTGACCGTGGGCGTGACGAACGTCTTCGATTCCCGCCCGCCGGCGATGGGCCACCGGGCGCTGGGCTTCGACGACCGCGTCTACGGTGCCGGCGCGCTGGGCATCTCCGGCCTGATGCGGGTGCGCCGCGAGTTCTGAGCGCCCCGCCGGAATTTCGGTTCACAACCCGGCGGCGCCACGCCACGGTACGGGGATGAACCCCGCCCGCCTGCTGCCCCTGCTGGTCCTCGCCCTCGCCGCCCACCTCCGGGGCGCCGCACCCGCGACCCCGCCCAACATTCTGTTCGCGATCGCGGACGACTGGGGCGCGCACGCCGGCGCCTACGGCACGCCCTGGGTGCGCACGCCGCACTTCGACCGCGTCGCGCGTGAGGGCCTCCTCTTCCGCCACGCCTACACCCCCAACGCCAAGTGCGCGCCGTCGCGCGCCGCGATCCTCACCGGGCGCAACTCGTGGCAGCTGAAGGAGGCGGCGAACCACCTCTGCTTCTTCCCGCCGGAGTTCAAGGGCTGGGGCGAGGCGCTGGCGGAAAACGGATGGTTCGTCGGCCACACCACCAAGGGCTGGGGCCCCGGCGTGGCCCGCGACGCCGCCGGGAAACCGCGGCAGATGACCGGCCCGGCCTTCAACGCGCGCAAGGCGGCGCCGCCGACCACCGGAATCGGCAACGCCGATTACGCCGCCAACTTCGAGGACTTCCTCGCCGCCGCGCCCGCGGGCAAACCCTGGGCCTTCTGGTACGGCGCAATCGAACCCCACCGCGGCTACGAGTTCGGCTCCGGCGTGCTCAAGGGCGGCCGCCGCCTCGAGGACATCGACCGCGTCCCCGCCTTCTGGCCCGATAACGAGACCGTCCGGAACGATATGCTCGATTACGCCTATGAGGTGGAGCACTTCGACCGCCACCTCGGCCGGATGCTCGAGAGCCTCGCGGCGCGCGGCCTGCTCGAGAACACCCTCGTGGTCGTGACGTCCGATCACGGGATGCCGTTCCCGCGCGGCAAGGGCACCGCCTACGCCTTCTCGAACCACGTCCCGCTGGCGATCCGCTGGCCGGCCGGGATAGCCGGGCGCGGGCGCGTGGTCGACGATCACGTGAGCTTCGTGGACCTCGCGCCGACCTTCCTCGAGGTGGCGGGCCTCTCCCGCGAGCGCGCCGGAATGGCGGAGTTCGCGGGCGTCAGCCTCAACCCGATCTTCCGGAGCGACCGCTCCGGGCAGGTGGTGCCGGGCCGGGACTTCGCCCTCGTCGGGATGGAGCGCCACGACATCGGCCGGCCGAACGACGTCGGCTACCCCATCCGCGGGCTGGTGAAGGCGGGGCTGCTCTACCTCGAGAACTTCGAGCCCGCGCGCTGGCCGGCGGGCAACCCGGAGACCGGATACTTGAACGTCGACGCAGGCGCGACGAAGACCTTCATCCTCGAGGCGCGCCGGCGCACGGGCCGCGATCCCTTCTGGGACCTCTGCTTCGGGAAGCGCCCGCCGGTCGAGCTCTACGACCTGCGCACGGACCCGGACTGCGTCCGCAACCTCGCCGCCGACCCGGCGCGCGCCGCGAGCCGCGCGGCGCTGCAACAGGAGATGCACGCGCGGCTGAAGGCGCAGGGCGACCCGCGGATGTTCGGCCAGGGGGAGGTCTTCGACCGCTACCTGCACTCCAACGCGGCGCACGTCGGTTTTTACGAGCGGTACCGGCGCGGCGAGAAGCTGCAGGCCGGCTGGGTAAGCCCGTCCGACTTCGAGCCCCAGCCGCTGGACTGAGGCGGGAAGGATTCCGCGTTCAGGTCATCCCGGACGCGCGCAGGACCGCGGCGTGCACCGCCAGGTCGTGCGCCGCGTCCCACGCGAGGGATCGTTCCCCGCGGATCACCGCCGCGAGGTCCAGGAATTCGCCGTCGTAACGCCCGGCCGCGGCCGGCAACTCCACCTCCTGGAAGCCCCGCCGGTAACCCTCCCGCGCCTCCGCCAGCCCCAGCCGCAGCCGCGGCGGCTCCAGCGGCCGCAGCTCCGCCGTGCCCCGCGTGCCGGTGACGGCGAACCCGCGCCGCTCGTTGCCCAAGGGGTCGGTGTGATTGCACCGGATGGTCGCGAGCGCCCGCGGGTACTCGAGGACCGCGAGCTGGTTGTCCGCAAACGGATCGCCCGGCGGCCCCAGCCGGCGGGAATGCCCGCTCACCGCCGCGGGCGGGCCCAGCAGGGAGACGACCTGATCCACGAGGTGGCACCCGAGCTCGAACATCCCGCCGCCGGCGAAGCGCCCGGCGTCCCGCCGCACGGCCGCGTCGGCCAGCTTGCCGATGCCGCCCGAGATCTCGGTAATGTCCCCGAGCCACCCCTCGCGCACCGCCCGGCGCAGGAAGACGAAGCCCGGGTTGTAGCGGAACATATAGCCGAGCTGCACCGTCAGGCCCCGCGCGCCCGCGGCCGCGAGCAGTTCCCGGAACGCCGGCAGCGAGGGGCCGGCGGGCTTGTCGAGGTGCACGTGCAGGCCCGCCGCGACGCAGCGGCGCGCCGTCGGCACGAGGTCCTCCACCACGGTCTCCACCGCGACCGCGCGCAGGCCCGGGGTCGCGAACAGCGCTTCCTCCGTGAGCCACGGGAGGCCGCGGTACGCCGCGTGGTCCGAGAGCGCCGCGCGCCGCGCCGGATCCGGCTCGACCACGCCGACGACCTCGAAGTGCGCCGGGAGACGCCGGAGCGCGGCGAGCTTGCCCGCCGCGTGCGCGTGCGTGGTGCCGATCTGCCCGATCCGCAGGGGCGCCGGCGCGGGAGCCGCCCGCGCGGTCAGCGCCAGCACGGAGCCCGCGAGAAAACGGCGGCGGGGAACGGGGCCCACGGGCGGGGAGCGGACCGCGGCCTCAGGGCGCGGTCTTTTTCGCCGCCGCCTTCGCGGGGCGCTTCGCGGGGGCGGGCGCCGGCTTGTCGTCGAGATTCCGCTCCAGCGCCGCGGGATCCAGGTCGACCTGCACCCCGCCGGCGGGCACGGGCAGGCCGGCGCTCCAGAGGATGCCGTTGAGCACCAGCGTGCGCTGGCTCGGGTAGGTCCAGCTGCGGTGCAGGTCCGCGCCGGTGAAACCGAACCCGCGGCCGCCGCCGGGCCGCTGGTGCGCCCACGCGATGACCTCCGCCCGGCCGACGTGACGCTTCGCGTCCGCGGTGGAGCGAGATTTGTCCGGCACCGCCCCGCGCAGCAGCGGGGTGAGCCCGGCCGGCGCGAAGTGCAAATTGTAGAGCCAGCCATCCGCGGGTGCGGCGAACGGCCGCACGCCGCGCGTGACCTCGTGGGCCGGGATGTCATTGAACTCCATATCCCAGTGCCCGCGGCTGCCGATGTCGCTGTGGTACACCGCGCCGAGCCAGCCCCGGATCGCGGCGCCGTCCGGGCCCGCCGGGAAGTCCATCGCCTGGTGCAGCAGCACGAGGCCGGCGCCGCCGTCGAGCAGCCGTTGCAGGACGGCCCAGC
>Ga0194130_10006572_pt1 | contig 13381 bp, 10 predicted proteins | sample TA2KigsurfametaG_FD_160084 | JGI IMG/M metagenome (GOLD analysis project Ga0194130, IMG submission 160084) | Freshwater microbial communities from Lake Tanganyika, Tanzania - TA2015050 Kigoma 12 surface | ecosystem: Environmental > Aquatic > Freshwater > Lake | place: Tanzania: Lake Tanganyika... | reverse complement strand
TTCTAATCTTAGATAAAATAAAAATAATAAAAAAAAATTATTATCAATAAAAATATTAAATGATAAAGGAAATAAAATAGAACATTTTAACAATATAAATAATAATAATAATAATGATAATATAGATAGTAAACAATATTGTGCTGATGACAAAAATGATGAAGATTATAGCATAGATTCTGATATGGAAAATAATCACCAGAGTTTAAATACATATAAAGGTAAACGTCTGGTTCTTGTAGAATCAGATAATCCATGGTATGTTAATAAAGAAAATGCAATAGAATTAAAATATATAAATAATCAAAATTATTTTGGTATTAGACAAAACTACCCTGTAGGTACTGCATTTAAATCAAATACAGTATATAATACTACTAGTCCTAATTTGGGTTATGGATACTCTTATGCTGATAGAAAAAATGCAATAATTGAAAAATTTTCTGAAAATCCAGAAGATAACACAAATAATAATGCAAATTATATTATATTTATAATGATTGTTATTATTATTTTATTACTTGCTTATAATTATTATAAAAAAAAATAAATTAAAAAATAACTTAGCAAAATAACTTATTAAAAAAATAATATATAATATAATATTATGGAATACAATATACTCTATAATATTAATAAAAAAATTTTAGAATTTGTTGAGCCTATAGATATTTTTGATAATATATATTTTTTAGAATATAAGGTACCAACATTAACAGAATTAGAAAATATTAAACAAACTGAAAAATTTAAAAAATATAAGTTTGATAATATTTTAATTGAAGAAATAAAAAAATATATATCAAAAATAAATTATAAAATACCATTATATGATGTGTATACAAATAATATTTATTTAATAAACAGAGAAAATTTATATTTGCGTATAAATTTAAACCACTATAGATTTCCAAATAAAATTCTTATAAATGAATTAAAAAATGAATATAATAAAATAAAAAATATTAAAACGGATGATATTCTTGAGAACAGAAAAATTAGAAAATATGAATTGATGTTAGAATTTTTTGATAATTTTGATATAAATATTTTAGAAGATACATTTTATAGAACAATTTATAAACATTCCGATGAGCTCGGAAAAAATATTATATTTTGTAAAAGACCATCATTTAATAAATATATACATAACTCTAAACCATACTATTCGTCAATTGAAATTATTAATATGGCATTAAATATGGGTATAAATGTAGATATAAAAGATAAAGATTTAGATATTGATAAATTATGTGATATAGTACGTAAAAATGATATTAGTTATAAAATTATTGAATCACATCAAAAATATATTATAGATAATGATATGATGGGATTAATACAATATTATTCTGTACAAGGTAGTTATTTTATTAATACATATCTTCGCGGGTTAGTTAGTTATAATTATAATAATTCATTTTTAGATAACATTATTAATCCTTTATGGAAATTATGTAATGAATCACCTGCTTTCGATAAAGATTATATTGTTTATAGATTTGTGAATAATGATTATTATTTAGATAGTTTAAATATTGGTGATATATTTTATGATGAAGGATTTATGAGTACAACAAGAGATCCATTTTATAAATCAGAAGATTATCAATTTGGTCTTATTTTAATTAAAATAAAAATACCTAAAGGACAAAAAGGTACAGGACTTTGTGTAGAAAATATTTCCCATTTTGCGCAGGAGCAAGAGATATTATTTGCACCAAAAACAAAATTTAAATTAGTGTCAAGAGATTCTGATATTGTATATTACCATACTGATTTAAATATAACGACTAATGTTAAAACTAGATATGAGTTTGAATGGATTGAAACTGAAAAACCACAAATAGATAAAAAAATATATTCAGGAAATACAAATGATATAAATTTTTTAGAATTAACTCCCATTGTATCTGACAATATTTATTATAAAATAGATAGATTTATTGAAATAAATTGTGATGATTTAAATAGAATATATTGTAAAATCGGCGATAAAAAGTTTCTTACACAAATTGAAAAATATAATAGTATTGGTGCTTATAAAAATTTTTATGCGATTGAAACAAATAATGGTTATTCATTATATTCCTTATATAATAATTATCTATTATTCTTTATTGAAATAGGATTAAATAACGATACTCCTGAAATTCATGTAAATTATTATGTTAAATATAATACTTTAAATAAAGAAGAAATATATTCGCAAAAAGATTTTATAGATTTTATAGCATCAATTGGATATTATTTTGGAATAGATAAAATTTATATTTATCCAGAATATAAACCGTGTATCTCAAATATTTCAATTAAAAATAATAAAACACAATTAACTGGCAACTATTGTGTAGATTTTTATAATTATCTTAAGAATAATCAAAAAAGATTTTTTATGAAAGATCTTAATAATATTGAATTAAAACCATTATTTGATTATTATGACTTGGATTTATTAAAAGAATCAGATATAGAGAAATTATTTACAAAAAATGATGACGAATTATATCAATTATATGTTAAATTTTATAAAATAAATTTTCCAGATAAAAAAGTATCTGATTATCTAGTTTGGATTATAGAAAATAAATGTTATTTAACAGAAAAATTTATACAAAAATTAGAAAAAATTTATAAAAATAATAACCCTTTTAAAAAAGATATGTATATTTTAAATGCAATGAATTATTTATACAATAAAAATATAACTAATACTTATGGTTCTACTGATATATTTATTAAAGAAAGAAAACAATATCAAATACCAACAAATGAATATAGAATTGTTAGGAGATTTTGATTAAATTTTAATTAAATTTTAATCATTCATTTCAGTATTATCATCTTCATCTATATTCATATTTAGTTGTAATCCATAAATATAATCATTCTTATTTTTAGATTCAACCTTAAAATCGTGCTCAGTAAGTAATCTGATATAGCGAGCTCTGTTTAATCCTTTTTTACCATAATATTTCTCAAAGAATTCTTGATATGAATCAAATAGCAAATCAAGTTTAGTACGTTTCTTGGGATCAATGCGTTCGGTACAGCTATTAAGATATCTGGCAAACTCGTCGTTGTCTTCCATATAACGCGTGGTATCTTCAGTAACCTCATCTGGTTCACATAAACCTTCTTTAACATATTGTGGAAAATATTCATGAATTAATAGATACATGAAATTTTGTTTCCATTCTAATTTTTTAATAGCCTCTTCAAGAGTTGGATCTTTTAGAGAATGTCTTGGATTTGTTGGATCAAGTTCTTTTGGATCTTTGAACATCATTTCCCATCTAACACAACGAATACGACGTTTAACACCACCATCTACTTTGAGATCTGGTAATTTATTTGTACATAATAGATATTTTGCTTGGGGTTTAAAATACATTTGTTTTTCGAATAATCCACGTGCTGGCATAGTATCATTACCGCACAATTCTTTTAATTTACTTACTTGGATTGTTTCATTATCTTCTGTTTCTTGGAATGTAATTACACGTACACCAACTTTATCTGCTAAATCTGGTGATGCTGCACTAGAATCATTACGTTTTTTAGTTAGATATGCAGAACTCATTGAAGACCAATAATTACCAAAAGCATTCTGAATCATACTAATTGTAACAGATTTACCATTACCACCTTTACCAACCCAAAATGGAAATTGTTGTTCTTTAGATACACCATCCAAACAACTAGCCATAAAACGTAATACATATATTCTAACTTTTTCTTTAGGAATACAAGACTCAAAGAATTTTTTAATACGTTTCTGATAATCCAAATCATATTTTGTAATTTTCTTTTTATCTAAGAAATCATATCCAGTAGATTTTGAAATATAATCTTCTGGTGCACCTTGTCTAAATCGAAAATTAACTAAATCATATATACCATTTTCAAAACCAAGATAATGAGGATTAGAATCTAGTTTTTCTTTAAAGGTTGAATCATGGAAAATACGACAACAAGCTATCATAATATTATTTACAAAAGACACGTTATTCAAATTATCTAATACTTTTGACATTTTAGCATAATGATCTGTTCTAATGTTCATTTTTTTATTAATTTCTTCATCCATCACACAATGATTTTTTTCCATTTTATTTATAAATCTATTGTCATTTAATGCTTCTCGCAATATACTTAAGAATGGTCCAGTCATCAACATCCATAATCCTTTACCTTCATCGGATGAAATCCAACGATGATTTTTAAATTCATACCATTCTTTCTTCTTAATATCTGTACATACAAACATATGACCATATAATATATGTAAATATTCTGCAATCTGTACGTGAGTACCAGTACATACTTTTTCAAGAATATTTTGACTATATGAATTTAATGCTTCTATATATTTTTTTTCATCATCTTGTCTCGCCCACATACGTAAAGAACCAAGACCATAACCTTCGTCTCTGGCTTCTTTCCATAGTTTAAGGCATCCATCTTTATCATATTTTGAACCAGCTTTCCGTGAAAAAGTAATCCAAGTATCTAATAGTTCTGTTGGACAAATATTATGTAATGCCCAACCAACTTTACTCCACATATCATAATTAATTGCACGCTCATTTTTAAATACTTTACACAATTCTTTTGCAATAGCAATCTCTTTTTTTTGTTGTAGTGGATCTACACGTTTACGATTTCGTTCTCTAATTATTTTATCATCAGAATCTTCTTCTACAACTGTATCATTGTCTGAATTAGAATCAGAATTATTAATATTATTTTTTTTTCTTTTTTTTCCATTTGAATCATGATTATTTTTATAATTCTCATTAATATTTTCTTCTATTGTTTCGGTTAATGGTTTTATAGTATCATCTTCTTCATCTTCTTGTGTTCGCATAAAAGTATTATCTAAAATTTCATTAATATCCATAATCTCTCCATTATAATCAGTTTCATCATAATAATCTGGTAATATTTTTTTATATGTTGCATTATATACTTGTGATAGTTGATATGGTTTACGACCACCCTTTGCAGATCCATACATTAATACACCGTTATCTATAATTACACTTTTATCAAAAATCTCTTCAAGAGAATTATTATGTTTAATATTAAAATCATCAACATAATTATTTACTTTTAATACTTCCATAAATCTATCATAAATATAATATCTAGATTTTACATCTAATATTAATTCTGGATACATAATATGAAATCCATCTTTATAATCATTTTTATCTTCAGTTGGTTCATCTTTTTCAAAAACATATGCTGTAAGTACCGATGGATTTTCTATAATAAAATTTTTTTTAATAATATAATTTGTTCTCTTTATTGTTTCAACTATAAAATCATCATCGTACACTCTATCGGGAGAATTAGAATGAATATCAACATCTAAATAATATGGTGCAATCTCTGGAGACCGTTCTACTAATGATAATTTTATATCATTGTCTGTAAATAGTTTTTTCTTTGCCATATTTTTATAGTGTCTACAGAATTCTGGATAATCATCTTTTGAAATATGCCAAGAACCACCATAACATCCATTCCCACCAATTGATGTATGTGTTGGTGTTTCTCCTTCTTTTTTCTTATGGTTATTCATAAAACGTCTAAAATTAGTTTTTATTATGGTATTACAAGATATACAGGCTCTACATGCTTTTGATACACATTCGCAAAACTTATTATCCCCTACACAATTACAATTATTTGATTTATTTTTTTCCTGCATAATTTAATATATTAATATATTCTTAAAATATATATTTTATATATTAAAATAATTTAAAATCAATTTTTTAGAAACAGGGTGGGGACATTTTATAGCAATGCATACATTTAATATATTTAATATATTTGTTTGAAAAAGTACATATGAATATAAAAAAATGAAAATTAATCTGTTAATTGAATTATAATTAGTTAAGTAATATAATATAATAGTATAATATATGCAATACTGCCCTAAATGCGATAATATTATGGATATTGGACGTTCTGTTCCAAAAGTAATACTTGACGTGGAACCATCATCATTAAGTATAACAGGTACAGCACCAACTGAAAAATCTGTTATTCGTGATGATGAGAATATAGTAAGAATTATTAATATGTTAAAAAATAATATTGATGTATCAACTGAAAAAGTAAATTGGACTGATTTGATGAATCATAAAGAATTTACTAGTATAAAAGAAAAAGAAAGAAAAGAATATATTAAAACAATTAAAGGTATAGAAGATGAATCTTTAAATGCATTTTTAATTTGTAAAAATTGTACTTATTCTGAAAAAATTACAAAAAGAATGTTAGTTTTAAGTAAAATGAGTTCATCTCGTAATAGTAATTTTGATGATTTTTCAAAATATAAATATATGAAATATGATAATACTCTACCACATACTAGAGATTATGTATGTAAAAATAAATCATGTAAATCACATAATGATGTTAAATTAAAAGATGCTAAATGGTTCAGACCAAATCGCGATTCATATGTAACATATTATATATGTTGTTCGTGTGATACTATATGGAATATCGCATAAAAAAATGAAAAATATATTATTTAATTTATAAAATATAACATTATATATTATATATAATGTTTATCGAGTCTACTAATTCTATTAATGAATCTCTAATTGAATCAAATTTAAAAAATATAGAAAATACAGGAAATATAATTAATGTAAATTTAGATAAAAAACCAAAAATGCGATGTAATATGTGTAATACTAAAGTAAATATAACCAATAGTATTACTTGTAAATGTAATCAACTTTTATGTTATAAACATCGTTATTTTAATGAACATAATTGTACATTTGATCATAAAACCAATGAGAGAGACCATCTTACTAAATTAAATCAAAAATTAGAATCAAATAAAATTATCAAAATTTAATTAAATTTAATTAAATTCACTTATTTTCCATTTTTCTATACGTCCATCCGGTAATTCACGTAATATAATTAATGGTATCACTTTATTTTCTATTTCTAATCGTGCAATAGATTTTGGATCTAAAGTATCAACGTTTTTTATCATTGGTTTTGCTCCCATAGAAATTTGTTTTGCTCTTTCTCCTAATATACGTACTCTCTCAAATTCAAATAAATATGGTTTTGTAATTCTATCTTCTGGTTTAACATATTTTATATTATTTATTTCTGGTTCATCGTCTTCAAAAGTATCTTCTCCAGCAGCATCAAATTCAATGTCTACTATTTTTTTCTTTTTTGTAATTTTATATACACATTCATCATCACCTCCAACCCCTTCCTCTTCTTCGTCTTTTTCTACTTCTGCTTCTTCTTCTGCTTCTGCTTCTGCTTCTGCCTCTGCTTCTTCTTCAATTTCAGATTCTACATCTTCTACTTCATCCTCATCAATTTCTTCTTCCTCATTTGAATCAAAATCTTTTTTATCTATTTTATCGGGATTATCTTTTACTTCTAATCCACTCCCTAAAATCTTTTTTTTTATAACTTTTTTTTCTATTTTATCTTCTTTTATTTCAACAGATTTTATAATTGATTTTTTAATTGATTTAGGTGCCATATATAATAGTATAATATAATATAGTTAACTATATTATATTATGTTATTTATATTAAGATAATTATATTAATTTTCAATTTTTTAATGAATTTTTATTCTTTTTTTCTTACAAGATCTTCTAAATTTATTCTTTTTTCTTAAAAGGCCGTCTAAATTTATTCTTTTTTCCTTCTTCTACTATATTTTTTACTTTATCTAGTGTCAGATCTTTTATTTCTATATCTTTTTGTAGTTTTATATTTAATGGTTTGTTTGTCTTTTTTGATTTATCTGTAATCTTAAAATATTTACCAAATTGCCCATCTAATAAAATATATTCAATTTTCCCATCTTTACCTTCCCATAGATAATTACTCTTTTTCTCTTCTATAAGTTCTTTTATTTTATCTATTGTTATTTCTGTTTCATCACTTATTTTTGATAAATTAATAGTTTTATCACCATATTTTGCATAAAATCCAAATTTACCTTTATATAATTTGGTAATTTTATTATCTATTTTACCTAAAACTTTTGGATAAGATAATATTTGTAAAGCATCTTGTAATGAAACAGTTTCTATTGTAAGTGGTTCTTTTAATGGAGCTATATTTACTTCTTTTCCATTTTGATTTTCTATAAATACAACTGGTCCAAATCGTCTAACAGTGGCAAAAATTCTATTACTTTCATTATCTACACCTATTTCTCTTTTATCTTTATCTACATATTTGATTTTTTCTTTAGATAATTTTTCTATAATTGGATGAAAATCTTCATAATAAAATTCCTTCAATAGTTTAATCATATTTAATTCACCTTCGGCAATTTTATCTAATTTTTCTTCCATCGATGATGTAAATTTATAATCCATGATATCTGGAAAATATTGTGTTAAAAAATCACATACTATTGTTCCTATTGCAGTTGGACACAATCTTCCTGAATCTTTACCTATGTTTAATTCATCTGTTTTTTCATTTATTTTTTTTTCTGAAGAATTCCATTCTAATTTTAATGTTTTATAACTAACTCCATCGTTATCTTTTTTCTGAACATATCCTCTTTCTTGTATTTTTGTAATTATTGTTGCATATGTAGAAGGTCTACCTATATTTAGATTTTTGGGATCTAATTTATTTACTAGAGATGCTTCATTATATCTTGGTGGAGGAGTTTTATATGCTTGTATCATATCTAGATTATTTAATTTTAATTTATCATTTATCTCATATGTTTTTGTAGAAATCTTTTCTGTTTCGTCTGTTTTTTCTATATTTTGCATATTGTATACTTTCAAAAACCCGTCAAAAATTATTGTACTTATATCTGATTGAAAGAAATAATCTTTTGTCTTAGATATATTAATTTGTGTTGTTGATATATTTAATTTTGCTGAAGACATTTGTGAACTTATTGCACGTTTCCAAATTAATGTATATAATCTAGTTTCATCTGTACCAATTTTTCCAGTCTGTGATAATCCAGTATTTTCAATATGTGTTGGTCGAATAGATTCATGTGCTTCTTGTGTATTCTTTGTTTTTGCTTTATAATGTCTCTCGTTATGATAATTATTTCCATATGTAGATTTAATATAATCACCAATACTCTTAATTGCCTCAGCTGATAAATTTATAGAATCTGTTCGCATATATGTAATATGACCAGCTTCATATAAGTGTTGTGCAGCTGTCATTGTTCTTTGGATTGAAAAACCTAATTTGCGCGATGCTTCTTGTTGTAATGTTGATGTTGTAAATGGTGGTGATGGATTTTTTATTTGTGTTTTATCTCCTTTACCAGTAATCTTATACTCTGATTCTACAAACTTTTTCATTAAATCACGTGCTGATTTTTCTTGTTTAATATTTGTTTTAAATCCTTTTATCAATGTACCAGATTGTTTTTCCTCTTTTATTTCTTTATCTTCTTCCTCTTCTTCTGTTTCTGATTCATTTAAATTATCATCAATAGGTTTTTTAATTTGAAATAATTGTGCATTTATATCTTTATTAAATAATGATTTAAATCTATAATCTGATTCAATATTATCTTTTAGAAATTTTTGTATTTCACGTTCTTTATCTAATATAATGCGTACTACAACAGATTGGACACGTCCAGCTGATAATGATTGTCCGATACTTTTCCATAATAATGGTGATATTTCGAAACCAACAACTCTATCTAATATACGACGTGATTTTTGAGCATCGACAAGATTAATATCTATTTTTCTTGGATTTGCTATAGCATTTAAAATTTCATCTTTAGTGATAGAATTAAATGTTATTCTTTTCGCATCTTTTAATTCTAAAACATATGCAATACTCCATGCAATCATTTCACCTTCTCTATCTTCATCGGTAGCAATCAATATATCATCGACTGTTTTTGCAAGTTTTTTTAAATCTCTTATAACTTGTTCTTTTCCAGATAATGTTTCATATGATGGAGTAAAATTATTACTTATATCAATAGACATACTTTTTGCTGCTAAATCTATAATATGTCCAACTGATGCAGTTACTATATAATTATCACCTAATATATCTTGTATTTTCTTAATTTTTCCCGGTGATTCTACTATAACCAGAGTCTTTCCAGAAACATCTATAGATTTTGTAGATTTCGGTATAGATTTTGCAGATTTTGTTGCAGATTTTGTTGCAGATTTTGGTGGCATTTTATTATATATACTTAAATGTATTTAGTTAACTTAATTATATTTAGTTAACTTTATTATATTTAGTTAACTTTATTATATTCATTTTTTTTATTTTTTAGTTAACTTTAAATTAACTAAAAAATAAAAAAAAATTGAATATAATTTAATTAACTAAATATATAATAAGTTAACTAAATATATAATAGTATAATATATGTCATTAAATCCCGAATTAATTCCTATTAAAAAAGACGATGAAATTGTGAGAAAAACAGTCTTAACTAATATAATTAAAATGTTTAATGCTCGTGGTTATATTACTACAAGTCTTAAAAAAAATCTGGATGAAATAAATAATAAAAAAAGCGACGATACATATAAAATTACATTAGATAAAAAAATGAAACCACAATCTGATGATAAAACGTATACTGATAAATTTGATGGATCATTTGTAATGGTACGCATAATACATCAAAAAGTTCAAGGTATTGCAAAATTACCACTTGTTAAAGAATTTTTAAATCAATATAAATATTCACATAAATTATTTGTATTTGATTCTATATCAGAAAAAGTAAAAATGTCATTATCAATATTACCAAATACCGAAGTATTTAATGAAGTATTCTTAATGATTAATATATTGGAACATATTGATTGTCCTAAATATGAAATACTTACTGAAGAAGAAGCAAAAGAAGTACTAAATTCTTATATACTTAAAAAAAATGATCTCCCAAAAATATTAACAAATGATCCAATAGTAGAATATTATAATCTAAAACGTGGAGATATTATGCGTATTATTAGACCATCTGAACAAAGTGGATATGCATTAGCTTATCGTATTGTAGCTAAAGGTCTAAGCTAATTTTTTATTAAATTAATTTCTCATAATATTTTTTCGCATACCTAATTTTGTAGATTTTCTATCATCATTATTTAAAAATGGTTTTATAATTACATTTTCAGTCCCTATTTTATTTATATAGGATGCTTCACTAAACATTCTATCAAATAATTTTTGCGATGTTTGTGTAAAACGCTGATTTTGTCCTTTCTTATCTACTCTATCATATAATTTATTAATATCATCATTTCGTACTAATAAGTCATCACTTTTTACAGAATTTTCACTTTCACTTTCACTATTATTATTATCCGAATCGATATTTTTTTTATTAAAGGATTTTAATTTAATTAAATCATTATCTAAATTTTCATTATGTTTAATATTTTTAATATTATTTTGTTGTTCTATTATTTTATTGTTTATCATATTTTTTATTTTATTTATTTCTTCAATATTTGTTGTATTATTATTTTTTGTTTTTATATATAATAGACTTTTTAAATCATTTAATGTATAATTTTCATAAAAATTAGTATCTATCATATTGTACATATTTATTTTGTTTATATCAAAATTATTCATATAATATTTAAAAAATATATTTTTTTTTAAATATAATCGTAAAAAATAAGATATATTTTAATGCTTATAAAAGACTAAATATAATTTTTCTTTTCTAATCGTAAAAATAAGATATATTTTAATGCTTATAAAAGACTAAATATAATTTTTCTTTTCTAATCGTATATGACACTAATAAATGGTCCTGTTAATATAATTAGGGTAGAGGGATATATATATAATATAAAAAAAGTAATTTATTTATTTATGGATCATCATTATCCAATTGATGAACAAACATCGTGTATTAATGATAATGCAAAAGATATAGTAAATTATCTCACTGATGAATTTAAAATATCATCATATCCCATAGATTTTTTTATGGAAACTTCCTTTAAAATTAAAGATTTAATACTAAAAAAAGATGAACATAAAACTATATATATTGATAGAGTAAAAAAGTTCTTTTTTGATAATATAATAATAAAAGATAAAAAAAATATTGGTTCCAAACTAAATAAAAATGTAAGATTTCACTATGTTGATATAAGACATTATATAAAATTAAATTTTTTTGATACTCTTTCTAAAATAGAAAAAAATATTAATGATGAAAATGAAAAAACAAAATTAATTAATTTATTTAATGAAAAATTAAATACTCTTATACAATTTATGGATAATCCAACACCTGATATTATTGATGATACTGAATTAATTAATATGATTAATAAAATTAAATCACGATACACTCATACAGACTTAAAAACAAAAATAAAAGATTTATTAAATATTAATAAATATTCACTTATTAAATTATATAATCAAAATAAAATTATAACTAATGAAGATGATATTAGAAAATTAGAAGGACAAATATTAATAAATATTTCATGGATTATGGATATTTATTTTTTACGACGGTTTATTGATAAAGATTATATACAAAATGTAATTAGTTATACTGGTAATGCGCATTCTATTCGTATATTAATATTTTTACTTAAACATTATAATATGGAAATCACTCACTGTGTTTATTCAACTCAATCTATAGATTATATTAATAAATATATAAAATCTAAAAGCACAGATATAGACAAAAATTTATATGATGTTCTAAATTTATTTTATTCATCAGATCTAAAACAATGTTCCGATATAAATGATTTTCCAGAACATTTATTCTAAATTCGTTAACTAATCTAAATTCGTATAATAAAACAATGTTGATAAATCGCGTTTATTATAATATTTTTTCATATTATTATAAATTTGTTTAATTTTAATAATATAATCATTTTTATTTTTTGATTCTTTGTATCTTTTAAAATAATGGTTTTTATCGTACAATATATTATATAATATTAATCTATCTATAAATCTATCAAATATATAATCGACAACATCTGGACCATATGTAAATTCATTAAATAAATCAATAACATTTTCTATTACATCATTATAATTATATATATTTGATAATGTTGACATATTCATATATTTTATTTTATTGTTTTGTAATATTTGTAAATTTAACTGTTTAAAATTTTGTATTAAAAACATTGGTTCTAATAATCCATATTCTTTTGATTGGGTATATGGTAATATATATTTTAAATTTAATGTATTACATAATTCTATTGTAAAATTATAATCATCTTTTATATAAGTCGGCTCAGATATAAATGTCCATATCCCTACTATTGTTATTATTCTATTTGGTAATAAATATATTTGATTATTTATTATTTTTATT
>Ga0194130_10006569_pt1 | contig 13388 bp, 9 predicted proteins | sample TA2KigsurfametaG_FD_160084 | JGI IMG/M metagenome (GOLD analysis project Ga0194130, IMG submission 160084) | Freshwater microbial communities from Lake Tanganyika, Tanzania - TA2015050 Kigoma 12 surface | ecosystem: Environmental > Aquatic > Freshwater > Lake | place: Tanzania: Lake Tanganyika... | reverse complement strand
ATGTCTCCTGTAGAAACCCTCTGTCGAGAGGTACCACAATGGATTACACGTGCCACCTCCTGGCGGGGGGAATATACCCTTACCGTGGCACCACATCACATTGTTCCTCTTCTCACCTACCTTCGTGATCATATGTCAACACACTATCGTGTTCTTGTGGATGTCACCGCCGTGGACTACCCACACCGGACATCACGTTTTCAAGTGGTATATCATCTCCTTAGTGTGGAATATACCGCACGTCTTCGGATTGTCACAGATGTCCATGAAACTCAACCTCTCCACTCCATTACCCCCCTCTATAGTAGTGCGGGATGGTGGGAACGAGAGGTATGGGATATGTTTGGGATTTTTTTCCAGGGTCATCCCGATCTACGTCGTATTCTCACCGACTACGGATTCCAGGGACATCCCCTTCGTAAGGATTTTCCCCTAACAGGTTATCAGGAATATCGATACTGTGATGGGGAAAAACGTGTTATTGCGGAACCCCTAGAACTCACACAGGAATTTCGATACTTTGAATATGGAAGTCCATGGGAACAAATCACACCCCCCAAGGATGTTTAATAGATTGTTAGACAATATATATATCCCCTGCATACTCCAGCGGGGTGGGTGCTACACCATATTCCTCCTTCCCACGACCGGAGGAAATCCCCCACCACAATACTCTATTGAGGTAGTAGACTCTATTGAGGTAGTAGACTCCATTGAGATCTATGGATTCAGTGGACTATATTACCCTCCATCCATAGATATGTCGGATAAGGTTACTACATCCTAGGACCATAGTATATATCCTACGTATGGTATATTCTACATAGGTGTGCATACCATCTTAGAGCATTAGAGTCAAGGATAGTAGAAAGTAATCCTACAAGGCCTCTATACCCCATGAGCATATTAAAGTCAAGGGAATATCATGATCTAGAAATACTAGTGTATAGTATATGGTGCCACAAAGAGTCACCCCGGATAGTGAATACTCCATATATACTGGATATCCTTGAGATAGTTAGGCTCTCTAATCCCACTTCTAGAACACCTGACTCACCAGTTGAGTGATAGATACCTCACCTCCGATACCCGGTATAGAGCAGTATAGAATACTAAGTTCCTATACTATCTGGGGGGTATACTACATGATATAGTATATATCCGTAATGTTTATACCAGTAGTTTCTGTTCCATATCATGGAGTCCAGGATGGAATCCATGGTATTGTCATAGGATGCGGACTCCGAGGAGGACCCATCCCAAAACATGCACGTGAATGGGGTATAGAGGCCCTATAAGGCCACTATAGAAGGCTATGGGTAAAATGATACATGCTATACATACGAGTAGCCCTGTAGAGCATAGGATGTACTATTCCATAGTGCCAGTACATGAGTATCAAGGTATATGGTATAGTGTATGGTTCCTCGAGTTATCTTGATGCGAGTATTTGTGTGGAGGACGTATAGTACTGAAATACTCTATATACAAATGTATACAGTATATGTATTCTCTGTAGTATTGTAGTATCGCTTCTATACGACTCAGTGAGTCATAGTAGTAGTATAATCCTACTCCATATATCCATAAAAACTATATACTATACAATATGTGATATATGAAGGTAATAGACTTGTTTCCATAATACGGTAATAGACATCTGGAGTTTATTGGGGTCGAGACTACACATATATGCTATATGGGGTATATTCCTACAGTATGGAGTACCTATGGCTATATCCCCACGACATAGTATCCACGCTGCTGTGGTGTATCTCCGGTGACCCATACCCATGGGTTATGTTGATATGATATGCTGGAGAGTGAGTATATATCGAATATTATGTATGTGATATGGATGTATATGTTATATAGAGGGACATAATTTCTCTCCCCTTTGCTCCCTGGATGGATTCCTGGAGTATAGTATACACTGATGTATGGTGGAGGGTGATTCCTGGAATGGAACAAAAACAGAATAGGATATGGGACACAAGGCACATCCCCTGGCACTACGTGTTGCCAGTGGCACACGACGACAGGATACCCATCTATATAGTAAACGCCATCGGGATACGGTATTTCTTCAATATATGGCCCTGGAGACCTATCTCCATACCATTGGGGATAGTATGGGATCCCCACGACCACGGGTTGCCTATCAGTCGAGTCATCGGGGCATGTATGTGTATCCCTTTTACTGTACACCGGCGGATCAGCGTGCCCTAGGAAGTCAATGTCGAGTGTCGGAGGGTCGACAACACGCACCCGTGGGCACACAGAGTATCTGGGCCTATACCCAGCCTATGCCATGGACATCTCTTGTCTCCATGCCCTGTGCATATCCATCCGTATCCCCCATGTCCCCGGCGCATCTTGTGGAGTGGGCCATAACGGTTCATGGGGAATCCTGTGCTCGGGATACTGTGCATCGGGATATGTATTCCGGGATGCAATCCGATACGGGAGATACACCCCATATGCCTCCTCTCCAGGGGCGGGGTATGTGGTTGCATCAACATATTGCCAACACCATGGAACAGGCCTATGGGACATCGGTGCACTATATTCCACTCCGTGTGCACAGTATGTGGAAACATGCGGGATATCTTGCGGATGCTATTGTGTGGTGTATGGAACGTCGGGTACGTTTTACCACGGTGAAACGACTCTGTAGTCACTCTGTACAGACGATTCCAGATATTCTTGGTGTTCGTATTGCCTGTGCGGGACGTGTTGGTGGACGATCAAAAAAGTCCCAACGGGCTCGACGTGATGTATGGAAATATGGAGCGACACCACTCCATGTGTATAGTCGGGAAATTGAGTATGCCCAACGCACCGCCCATACCCCACTGGGAAGTATGGGGGTCTCCGTATGGCTCTACCGTCGACATGCCTCCACCCAGGGATAGCATGACTTATGGTATGGCTCCATCCTACTATATGTCATGTGTGTTTCCATGGACATGTGTGTACTATGGTGTTCCTGGGGAGAGAGTCTACTCGTGGTGGTATATATATGTGTAGAAAAAAGGGGATACTAGTATGCTTCAACCAAAACGTTCTCGATACCGTAAACATCATAAACCGGTGCATCGCTGTGTGGCCAAAAATACAAATCATCTGCGATTTGGGGAGTATGGTATTCAGGCACGTGCCGGGGGTCGACTCTCCGCACGTCATTTGGAGGCTCTACGACGGGTTTGTACACGTATGTGTCGACGTCAGGGACGGATTTGGGTATGCGTCTATCCCCACTGGGTTCTCAGTCGAAAATCCGCGGAGAGCCGTATGGGTAAGGGTAAGGGAGCACCCACCATCTGGGTGGTACCGGTACCCGCGGGGGGTATTCTTGTGGAAATAAGTGGTATGTCCATGGATATGGCCCGAGCGGCGGCACATCGTGCCTCCTATAAACTTCCCATTCCCACCCAATTTATTACACGATATGGTGTCGCTGGATAGGTGTGCTGAAGCATACAGACCTATGACATGCCCCTGGGGCACTGTCTATACCCTAAAAAGAGAGCTCCATCTATGACTCGATCCCAATGGAAAGGACCCTATACACACGTACATGTGGAGGAGACGTGTATTTGGTCCCGTGCATCCACCATTACACCACAGTGGGTCGGTCGACGGGTCTCCATTCATAATGGTAAACACTTTGTAGGACTGTCCATTACACAGGATATGGTGGGACATAAATTCGGGGAATTTGCATCCACCCGAAAACAAGCAAAACATCGACACACAACTCGATAGTAGAGTATATCACACCATACACCATCCCGGTGCCTGGTACCATAGTGATACACTCCGGTATCTCCATTTATCTCCATGTAGAATATACTCTATCTATAGATAGGAGAAGGCGATGGAATACATAAAGTAGGGATATATATATGACACATCACGACACGCACACCATGAAATATACCCCGGAGACACGTATGTTGGAACATTTTATGAATACATGGCCCATTCGTGTCATGTACCAACATCAGGGTATACATGTATCCACATGGGTACATATTCGTCGCGCCTTGGGGGCGAACATGGGTCTTCGTATTGTCAAGGCAAGCCAAGTTTCCCATGTCCTACCACAGGGGACACAACCCCAGGTGCACTTTCAGGGCTCCTGTTGTGTATTTGGTGCCTCACGCCTCGAGGACATTGCCACCCTCTATCGTGTCGGGGCCATGTATCCCAATACCATGGTATTACTCGGTGGCCATTGGCATGGGCACTATTGGAACCATCTGGATGTCTCCCATGTGGCCCATCTCCCCCACCCCTCCCTGCTGCATCAGGATGTCTGGAACACCCTCCATCAGGGCCTTCAGGGTGTACCCACCCTTCTGGAGGCCTTTCAAGGTCACCCTATTGGGACTATCCAAGCACCCATTCATAGTCTCCTTACCCTACTCCACCGGGTGGGAAATACCCCTCTTTAATACATTGGAAACGGATATATACACCATGGCTCGGGGGGATGTGCCATATTGATGTATAGATTCTGTCATCAAATGAAGAGGTTTATATGTGTTTCTTTCCGTAGTTGTCTCTATCCTAGGATAATCGAGACTCGATATACTTGTATGGTAAATTGGTATGGTAGACAAATGTATATTCTATTCACCCATACTGTATTCCCCATATAGTACAATGTTACCCAAACAAGGTGATAGACTACCTCATAGAGGTAGGTGATAGACTACCTCATAGAGGTAGGTGATAGACTACCTCATAGAGGTAGGTGATAGACTACCTCATAGAGGTAGGTGATAGACTACCGTGTAGAGGTTGGTGATACAGGTACTATAGTATCAAAAACGGGTGAGTCGGGTATTCTAGGAGTTTTCTATCCATCATGTATCCACCGTGTCAACTGTATTATAGGGCTCCATCGAGTCTACATCCATACCGTCAGGATTTTATACACCCATACCATCTACCCTGTGGAGCCCATGGGGCGGGTTGGAATGGTATCTCTCGATACTATGGACTGCTACTACCATTGGCGAAGGTGGTACGCCGATTGATACAGAGGAGATGGTATCCCAGTCGAGGTAATAGACTCTATAGAGTAATAGACTTACTCGTAGAGTACGGTACTAGACTGTATAGAATATTAAGGACATAGTAGTTCTATGGGGCTATATATGACCCTCCTACACCGCGTATACCCTGTAGCAGGAGGTATAGGCCTTAGAAGCGGTAAATAGAGGGTTTATGAGCATGTTTAGAATCGATGGGTATAGAAATATCCCTTTGAATATCCCCCTATGTCATTGATGGGTATGGATCCATGGTATAGTTACACCAGGGCTGCTTGAGTGGTGTGTCTATAGTCTTTGATACAAGGAGGTAGAGGTTTATGGTAAAGTCTATTACCGTAGTTGAACATTGGGTCCATCACGTGACTGTAAAAAGGTATTTTATTGACTCCATGTATCATATATCCTGGTATTGTAGGTAGTTGGTGTCCATCATAGGACTACTGGTATACAGGTAGTACTAGACTCACGTCCAGTAAGGTGATAAACTACCGTGTAGAGGTTGGTGATAGACTACCTCATAGAGGTAGGGGATACACTCTACAATACCTCCTATACGTCTTCTACGCCCTTCTCCTGAGGTTCATGTATCATAAGACCTAGAGATAACGTTATAGGTCTTAAAAGGCCTAAATAGGGGGTCTATGAGCATATTTAGAATACACGTGGTACAAAACTCAATAGAACAGTGAAGTGATAGACTCTATACTCAATAGAGGTCATGGTGGGCTTTTTTCCTCGAGGTATACTGTCCTCCATCAGTGGTATTGAAAGTTCATACTCTCGATAGAGAGTATTTCTGGTATAGGATTCTATTTCTCCCAGCCTTTGTGCCCCTCGAGGACTCCTCGGGAGTATCTATAGTATACTACCCTTATGTAGGTTTTATATATACTATGTGTACATACTACAACTACACAGTAACAATACTATACCGTAGGTTGTATTACAATACTATACCGTAGGGGATACTGGCCTTATACCGTGTAGAGGAGCCTTTATAGGACCAATATGGGGGGTGTATACGATATGCATATGTCCAGGGGAATATTTACGAGGGATATACCCTGGTTTTCGCGGTGTTGTCACCATCCAATGGACTATGGTATCCCTATTGGATGGAATCAATGCCGATGGGGCAGTGTCACTGGCTGCTCTCGGTCCTGGACCACCCTAGGGTGGTTCCCGATGGGGCGTTGCACCGGATATCTAGGATATATTGTCTATAACTTCAATAAAAGGAGTCAATCCAACCGCAGGTTCCCCTACGGTTACCTTGTTACGACTTCACTCCAGTTGTGCCATGTGGTCTGGGACCTGTAGGGACCTATGTCATGTAAAGGGTGTGTGCAGCACACAGCATAACCTAGGGTACAGATACTTCCACTACATGATACTCCCGGAGTGTGACGGGCGGGGAGTACAAGGCTCAGGTACATATTCACCGCGGCGTGCTGATCCGCGATTACTAGTGATTCCATCTTTATGATGTCGAGTTGCAGACATCAATCCGAACTGGGATGTACGTTGGAGGTTGGCGCCGACTTTCGTCATGGCAACTCATTGTGTACACCATTGTAACACGTGTGTAGCCCAGTTCATAAGGGTCATGAGGACTTGACGTCATCCATTCCTGCCTCCAGTCTATCACTGGCGGTCCCTTGAGAGTGTGTTCACAAGGGATGGGTTTCGCTCGTTCGGGAAATTAATCCAACATGTCACCACACGAGCTGACGACAGCCATGCAACACCTGTGAAACGCTGTTTCATGTCAAGAACTGGTAAGGTTATGCGCGTAGTATCGAATTAAACCACATGTTCCACCACTTGTGTGAGCCCCCGTCTATTCCTTTGAGTTTTAGTCTTGCGACCGTACTCCTCAGGCGGACCATTTACCGCGTTAGCTAACCCACGCCCCCACCAGGGGGGGACATGGGGAATGGTCATCGTTGACAGCGTGGACTACAGGGGTATCTAATCCCTTTTGATCCCCACGCCTTCGCACCTCAATGTCAGGTACGTTCTAGAACACTGCCTTTGCTCTTGGTGTTCCTCCCCAGATCAACACATTCTACCGCTTCCTGGGGAATTCCATGTTCCTCTACCGTCCTCCAGATATGACTGGATACACTCTATGGACACATAGGCTATGTGCATAGGAGTGTCCACCCATATCCATCTACGTGCGCTTTACGCCCAATCATTTCGAATAACGCTTGCCCCTCTCGTATTACCGCGGCTGCTGGCACGAGATTAGCCGGGACTTGTATATATCCCACGGTCATAGTCTATAGCATATATATGGGGTTTACAACGTCAATCGCCTTCATCCCCCACGCGATATCACTGGATCAGGCTTGCGCCCAGTGTCCAATATTCCCCACTGCTGCCGCTCGTAAGCGTCTGGGCCGTGTCTCAGTCCCAGTGTGGCCCGTCGTTCTCTCAAACCAGCTAGGCATCTATGGCTTGGTGCGCTCTTACCACACCAACTACCTAATACCCCGCAAGCTCATCCCATACCGATCTATATCTAGATATATCCATATACCCGTGGTATTTCACCACCTGTATGGGGCAGATTCTCACGTGTTACGCACCCGTACGCCAGGATTCACAGGGGAACCCTTAGACTTGCATGTGTTATGTGTATCGCGAGCGTTTATTCTGAGCCAGGATCAAACTCATATCATATTGTGTCATCCGGAATACCCGGATATGGTGCCGAGAGGATACCTCCTACACAGTACCATACATTATGGCCTGGGAAAGAACCCAGTACCATGGACATGTCCCCGGGATAGGGGTTCATATACACCCATGGGGGATATAGTCACCTATACAGGGGACACAGAGAGGCCCCTACTGTTCTAGGGCTGGAGTACTCTTAATACTTGGAATTTCCTCAAAGGTGTGAAACGCCGGTGGTGATGGCAGTAACCACTCCAGTGTTGGGGATACATTTGCATGATATTCCCATGGATTGCGTGGACAACGTTCACCATGTACCAGTGTTTGATATACCACATAGAAGAAAAATAGAGCCGCCAGGGCGGAGAGATAGCTTCCATAACTTGCCACCGCATTCCATCCCGCATAGGCATCGGGATAGTCTGGAATACGACGGGGCATACCCGCAAGTCCTAAAAAGTGCATTGGGAAAAAGGTAATATTCACCCCTAGGAAAAATAACCAGAAATGAATTTGACCCAGGTGCTCAGGATATTGATAGCCTGTAATTTTTCCAATCCAGTAATAATAGGCGGCAAACATGGAAAACACCGCCCCCATGGATAACACATAGTGGAAATGGGCCACAACATAGTAGGTATCATGAAAGGCAATATCAAGACCGGAATTGGCAAGGGCCACACCGGTTAATCCACCAATGGTAAAGAGAAAGAGAAATCCCACCGCAAACAACATGGGGGTACGGAATTCAATACTTCCTCCCCACATGGTGGCAATCCAACTGAAAATTTTAATACCCGTAGGTACCGCAATAATCATGGTGGCGGCGGTGAAATAGGCACGTGTATCAATATCAAGCCCCACCGTATACATATGATGGGCCCAAACAATAAATCCGAGAACACCAATACTCATCATGGCATACACCATACCAAGGTATCCAAAAATTGGTTTCTTGGAAAATGTGGAAATAATATGGCTCACAATTCCAAACCCTGGAAGAATCAGAATATACACCTCCGGGTGACCGAAAAACCAAAATAAATGTTGGTATAATACGGGATCACCACCACCCGCGGGATCAAAAAATGTTGTATTAAAATTTCGATCCGTGAGCAACATGGTAATGGCACCCGCAAACACGGGTAGGGATAACAGGAGTAAAAAGGCTGTAATAAACACCGCCCACACAAACAGAGGAAGACGATGCATACTCATACCCGGTGCTCGCATATTAATCACCGTGGTAATAAAATTAATCGCCCCAAGAATACTCGAAATACCAGACAGGTGAAGACTAAAAATAGCCAGGTCCACCGATCCCCCCGAGTGACTTGCAATGCTTGAGAGGGGAGGATACACGGTCCACCCGGTACCAGCCCCAACCTCCACCAGGGCACTGCTTAGAAGTAGCAGAAGACTTGGTGGCAGAAGCCAAAAACTAATGTTGTTTAGACGTGGAAAGGCCATATCAGGTGCCCCAATCAACACAGGAACAAAAAAGTTACCAAAACCACCCAGCAGCACTGGCATCACCATGAAGAAAATCATGAGAAAGGCGTGGGCTGTAATAAGCACATTATAAATCTGATAATTGCCCTCCAGAATCTGTGTCCCGGGTTGAGCAAGCTCCATACGAATCAAAATGGAAAACATCGTTCCCAGTACACCGGCAAAGGCACCAAAAATAAGGTACAATACACCAATGTCCTTGTGATTCGTGGAATATAACCAGCGAGTCATCATACCATCGAGGTTTTTTTTGCAGAAGATAGTATCTTCTCTTCACTATACCATACACATACATTCTACACTATCCCCATGTCTAGACCATACCAGCTTCTATCCTATGGATTCCACATGGTACATCCAGTGGACTCTATACCCCATGGCTCAGTGTGGATGCCACACTGGTATGGAGTACAGATAAATAGCTTTCGGGATACACACCCATCCAGACAACCACGAGAATCAGTGGGACAAAACACCAGAATTCCCGACGTGTGACATCACTGTATACCTGGATATAGTGGGGTTTTGGCACACCGTAGAGCACACGATTGCAGAGCCATAACCCATAGGCGGCGCCCAAGACCATACCACTGGCGGCAAGGCAGGCGGCCCAGGTACTACTCTGGAAAATACCAGCAAATACAAGAAATTCCCCCACAAAACTACTTGTCCCGGGAAGACTAATATTCGCCATGGTGAAAAATACCAGGAGTACAGCATACACCGGCATACTTCGGGCCATACCCGAGTAATAGCGCAGAAGTCGGGTTTTATGGCGATCATAGAGCACACCAACACATAAAAAGAGTGCCGGGGACACCACACCATGACTCAGCATTAATAAAATGGCCCCCTCAACCCCCTGGGTATTGAGACTATAGAGCCCAAGGGTGACAAAATTCATATGGGCCACACTGGAATAGGCAATAATCTTTTTCAGATCCACCTGACGTAGGGTGGTGAGACTGGTATAGATAATAGCCACCACACTCATCGCCAGCATAAGTGGTGTGAAATAGAGTGTGGCATAGGGCAACATGGGAATGGAAAAGCGTAGAAATCCATAGGTCCCTAATTTCAGAAGAACCCCCGCCAGCACAAGACTTCCCGCGGTGGGTGCCTCCACATGGGCCTCGGGTAACCAGATATGCACCGGTACCATGGGAACCTTTACCGCAAAACTCGCAAACAGGGCCAGCCAGAGCAGACGCTCCCGCTCGGGACTCCACTGGGTTGCATAGAGCATGTCGATATCAGTACTTCCCACTTGATAAATCATAATCAATACCCCCAGGAGCATGAGTACTGAACCTAGGAGTGTATAGAGGAAAAATTGATATGCCGCACGAATTTTACGTTCCCGTGCTCCCCAAATACCAATAATGAGATACATGGGTAGGAGAACACTCTCAAAAAACACGTAAAACAACATAATATCCAGTACGGAAAACACACAGAGCACCAGGGTTTCCAACACCAAAAAGGCCATGCAATACTCCCGAACCCGATACTGCACACTCTGCCAACTGGCTAAAATACACACGGGCATTAACAGTGTTGTAAGTAACATGAAAAAGAGGGAAATACCATCCACCCCAAATCGAAAATGAGTTGTGGACAGCATACCATCCCCACCCCCAATGGAGACATCCACCACATATTGATAGAGGGGTGTTGAGGCATTAAAATCCACCCAGAGCAGTAGAGACACAAGAAATGTCGCAAGGGTGGTGACCAGGGTAATCACACGAATACGTTGATCTTGACCACGGGGTACCCCAATAAGTGTGACAACACCCACGAGAGGCAAGACTAAAACCAGGGTTAGAAGGGACATTACACATCTCTATTTTTATATGCTCTTCAGAGAATACAGTACTCCATATCCCATAGACTCCCTATCCATACATAGCATATGGATATGTATACTCCATATTCTATACAACTGGAGATAGTAGACCTGACATACAAATCACACCCAGGAGACGGGGATCCACGGATACCTGAGAGGACCCAGTGACCGCCACAAGGCAAATAACCCCCAGCAGCATCACAAGGGCATAGTGATACATATATCCAGATTGGAGACCTCGAAGACGTTGGGCGAGTGATACACTTACCCGTGACATACCCTCGGGTCCACACATTTCGAGAAGACCACGATCCAGGGCACGAAAACTTGTCCAGTATCCCCACTGCATGGCGGGTTCACCGATATATTTATTATACACCACATCCACAAACCATCGACGATTACAAAACTCCATGACACGTCGATACCATGTAGACTGCATGAATCCAGCACTCCACTGGGGTGCAAGAATGCAGGTGATATAGGATACCAGGGCACCCCCTAGGGTGAGATACAGGGGCAGGAGACGAATCCATTGGGGTAGATATTCCGCCTCCACCATGTGATCATGGTGTGGCAGGGTATAGATGGCGCCTCCCCAGAAATCCGTACCAAGACCAATCATCATATCCCGGGAGACATACCCCACAAAAATACTTCCACAGGCTAACATCATAAGGGGTACTGCCATAGGAAGTGGTGCCTCATGGACATGGGGCATGACAACCCGTGGGGCACGTGGTGGTACCATATACACAAGATAGAGAAGTCGAAAACTATAGTAACTCGTGAGAAATACCACGATACTGGCGAGAATCCATCCAAAATTTCCCAGGGAGGTATATTGACCACCGGATACCTCGAGAATAACATCCTTGGAATAGTATCCCGTTAAAAAGGGCCATCCCACTAGGGCTAGGGTTCCCACCAGTGTCATAGCATAGGATAGGGGAAGAAGTCGTACAAGACCACCCATTTTACGCATATCCTGTTCATTATTCAGCGCATGAATAACACTTCCTGCACTTAAAAACAGTAGGGCCTTGAAAAAGGCATGGTTAGCTAAATGAAACACCGCCAGGGCATACTGAGACAGACCACAGGCCAATACCATATAGCCCAACTGACTGGCGGTGGAATAGGCAATCACCCGTTTCATATCATGCTGAAAGGCACCGGTGGTGGCCGCAAAAATACAGGTCATAGCCCCCACACAGGCCACAACCCCCAGGGCGGTGGGGGCATATTCATAAAGGGGCGACAAACGGGCCAATAAAAAGACCCCGGCGGTCACCATGGTGGCGGCATGAATAAGTGCGGACACCGGTGTAGGACCCTCCATGGCATCGGGAAGCCAGGTGTGGAGACCCAGTTGGGCGGATTTCCCCATGGCACCGATAAAGAGAAGAATACATGCCATATCCCCCCACTGCACCGGGAGACCCATAAAGAGCGCCGTGGTGTGGATATGGGGTGCACAGGCAAAAATGGTGGCGAATTCCACGCTCTGATATTCCAGGTACATGGCAAAGGTTCCTAGGGCAAGTCCAATATCCCCAACCCGATTCATAACCATAGCCTTGATACTGGCCTTATTGGCCTGTACCCGGGTAAACCAGAAATTAATCAGCAGATAGCTGGCAAGACCTACACCCTCCCAACCAAAAAAGAGTTGAACAAAGTTATCCGCCGTAACCAACATCAGCATAAAAAAGGTAAAAATAGAGAGATAACTCATAAATCGTGGAATATGTGGATCACCCTGCATATAGCCCACGGAATACATATGAACAAGACTACTGACCACGGTAACCACCACCAGCATAACCACCGTAAGTGTATCAAAGTAGAGCCCCCAGCGGGCCTGAAACAGATCCGACATAAACCATGGACTTAGATAAATACTACAGGAACTTCCACAGAGGGCAACCTCGTAAAAGGCCACCATACTGAGACATGCGGAGAGACAGACACCCCCCGTGGTTACCAGGGCCGCACCACGATGACCCACATATCGACCTCCAAATCCGGCAACTACACTCACCAGGAGTGGCAGGCTCACAATTAGCAAATACATATCACTCCATATTTTAAATATTGATCCATGGATACTCTATAGGGTCCAGGGATAGTATCCTGGGACACTAGCCACCACAGCGCACTCTGCAGGATTTGAACCTGCGACCCTCAACTTAGAAGGTTGGTGCTCTAGCCATCTGAGCTAAGAGTGCCGGAGACATCCACGGGGATGCTCACTATCGGATTTGAACCGA
>Ga0194130_10006567_pt1 | contig 13391 bp, 7 predicted proteins | sample TA2KigsurfametaG_FD_160084 | JGI IMG/M metagenome (GOLD analysis project Ga0194130, IMG submission 160084) | Freshwater microbial communities from Lake Tanganyika, Tanzania - TA2015050 Kigoma 12 surface | ecosystem: Environmental > Aquatic > Freshwater > Lake | place: Tanzania: Lake Tanganyika... | reverse complement strand
CAAGAGATTTTTCATTCACTAACTATTTTACTCAAAAATAAGAAATCCATATAACTCCTGCAAGGGTTAAAAAACATGCTATTCAAACTAATAAAGCTTCCGAAATTTCGCGGAATATGGGTGTTCACGTTAATGCCATTACAAAGGTGAAGAAGTTGGTTTTCAAACGCAAGATTTTAAACAATAAATAATGTAAAAAATATTCTCTTTTGTAAGACCTTCAATCATGGTTTTTCAATCTCTTTGAACAATTCATAATTTATATTTTCCTGATAATCTTCAGGGCTTTCACCTTGATAACCTTTGAAAATTTTAATTACATTTTCCTCTTCTGTAGAATAAAATAAGTCTCCCGTTCCAGCAGGGATTAAGCCACAAGCAAATTTAGCTTTGCTAGGGATATCCCAATATTCGTATTCATCTTTTGGAATCATTTCTAAGAAATTATAAAATTCTAAATCAAATATGGTAATATACATATTTTTTAAATTACCATAACCAAGCATCGAACGAAAATGATCATTAGAATCAAAATAATTCAATATTATGAACTCATAATCATTTTCCCAAAACAAAGTGTCAACTTTCTGAGATTCTAATTCCATGGAAATATCTCTAATTAAATCAAGGCTATCCGACTTTATCTTCAGCGCAGATTGTAATCTGGAAATTTCTATTTGATTTTCAACTATTTCTTTTTGCTTTTTTAAGATAACATCTTTACTATCTTGTAACTCCTTGTTCAGTGTGGTTAAATTACCTGATAAAGCAGCAATCTGTCCTTCAAGTTTTGTTACTATAGAATTAATTTCAATGATTTTATTCTGATTTGAACTTCTCTCTTCACCAACAACTCTATTCAAACTATCCACTCGATTTGTTAAAATCTCAATCTGTTCCTTTTTGGATTGGGAGAAGGAAGAAGCGCTTATGAAGAAGAATGCCAGCAAAAAAGCTTTTTTCATACAATAATTTATTAATCAAATTTATTCAAATAATATTGAAACATTTGACCGCTTCGCGGTAAATAATCAAATTGTCAAATGAATTATTTTATGATTTTTGCTGCGTTCGGCAGCCCTCAAACAAGTTTGGTTCTGCGCTCACTATTCGCAAAAATCCTAATCCCTGAGGCAACGGACAGAGAACCCATTTAACTTATAGTTGCTGTACCTGAATACAAAGCCACTGCTGTAATTCAGGTTGCGGGACCAGGCATGGCTTGTATTGTTCTCCGTAGAACTCCACCAGTAACCGTCGTAGCCAACGTTGAAGAACGAACCACCGCTGTAACGGGCACCGCCCGGAAGACCTGAGAAACCGCTGGTATTTGTGCCATTGCCATTTTCTTTCCAACCACTTTTGCTCTTCATTTTCTTTCCTGCAACTGCTTCTCCACCTAAAAAGTCGGTAAGTTTTGTCCATTCAGCATAGGTTGGTACGTGGTAACCCTTTGGAGCCAATCCCCTTGAATCATTTACCGCATACCAATTATAAAACTTACCGTATTTCGCACCATTCGCTGGGTCATTATCGTAATAACACCACGCTGGTTGTTGGTTTTCTCCTGCACTTTTCCATTCTTCATCTGTTTTTGCTTCAGGTATAGGATCACCGTTTCTAAAAGTAGAAACATTGAGGTTTTCTGACATCCAAGTTTGGATTCCAATTTTCACTGATTTATAAGAACCAGTTTGGGTAACTTTTCCTGAATTATTATTTGTAACCACTGGTTTTGGATCAGGTTTTTGTTTTTCTAATTCTGCACGAAGTAAAATCAAACTATCTGTTTTGGTTTTAATTTGCAGTTGTAAATCACTTATTTCTGTATTCTTTGTGATTAGCTCTTGTTGCTTGGTTTCTGATTCCGTTTTGAACGTCTGCAACTCTGAACTTAATTTACTTACATTATCATTCAATAACGAAATATTGCTTTCCAAAGATGTTATTTTGGAATTTAACCCATTAATTTGGGAGTTTTTATCATTAATGGTTTTACTTTGGGAACTAACCACTTGATTCAAACTATCCACCCTATTGTTTAAAATCTCAATCTGTTCCTTTTTGGATTGGGCATTAAGAAAACCAACCATCAACAGACAAACAACAAACAAGAGATTTTTCATTCACTAACTATTTTACTCAAAAATAAGAAATCCATATAACTCCTGCAAGGGTTAAAAAACATGCTATTCAAACTAATAAAGCTTCCGAAATTTCGCGGAATATGGGTGTTCAAACCCTCTACACTTTTCCATTCGGCTTCAGTCAAATCAAACAACCCCTTGTTTTCATTTTGTATTCTATTGTTTGTTTATAATCATTTTGACTGTATAGGAAACTGCCCAAAAAAGTGTTGCTACAAAAAGTCCAATCACATTAAATAACACATCTAACGGATCGAAATTCCCATGGATTTTCTTGTTCAAAATTTGATTGGATAATTCTTGCATTGCCTCGATTCCAATTCCAAAAATCAGTAATAAAATGAATATAATAACATGGTTAATTAATCTGTTCTTACCAAAATTCAGATAAAAAAATAGGGCTGTTAGAAGGTAAATAGAAAATGTAGTTCACGGTCATGATGTCTAAAAACAGTAGGCAACTTAACCATAAAACCAATAATTGAGATTGAAATGAGAATGATTATTAAACCAAATTCTGTTTTAGTTAATTTCATGTGAGATTCTGTTGTTTCTTAATTGACTACAAAAGTTGTAAAAAAATTCTGTCAAACGGCTTTTAACGGCTTTTAACATGTTTTAACGCTTTATAACGGGGTTTCACGTTTCATCCGATTTCTATTATACACCTTTTTTGACAGTATATTTTTTGTTCGAAAACGGCCAACAAAAATTCCTATGTTATAACCTTGTTTTAATATTTTCTGAAGCTGTGATGAGCAGGACGAAGACCGCTTTCCTTTTCTTTACCGTTATTAAATTCAAAAAAATGATTTTTATTCATCTTCCTCAAGATCCCCATGTTTCATTGTGTAATTAATTACAAGTTCACAATATGTTTCTAAGGTTTCTAAGTATTGTTTTGTTTCTTCTTTAGACAAATTGGGACGTAGTCTTTTTATCTTCTCAATAATTTCGTTTCTTGTTTTTTCCATTGGATCATATTTTAATTCATTTTTGGTGAAAATAATCTATGACTTTTAGAACCAATGGATTTTAGCTCTTCTTTCTCCGGTATTTACCTCTTGTTTGGTAATAATAGCGTGAACGGTTTTGGTTTTTGATGGCGTTTTTATCTGTGCTAACTTTTCTACGGACGTGACCTTTACGGGTTTGACCTTTGTAGTTTACGGAGGGTTTAATGTAACTACCTCCTGCTTTATCCGATTTCTTGAAATCGCAGGAAGGGATTGAAAATGCTAGAAAACCAAATGAAACCAAGAAAAGTAAGTTGACCAAACAACCTCGTGATGTTTTGTTGTAGACTTTGTTGTAAACTGCTTTTTTTGGATTTGTGAACCAACCAAAACCTTTTGGTGCTTTGAAACCTAAATTGTGACGAATAACTCGCTTCAATGATGTGCGTGCTGCTATACGTTTGGAAAAGGATGGTATGCGGAAACCGAATTTTATTGAATAACAAAATCAATTTTCTTGATTAAAAAATTCCACTGACCAAATAAATTCACAAATTCGTTGAATTAATTTTTGTCTTTCAGAAATGTCATTTTTCTTAAATTCAGGATGTGCTTTAAACTCTAATTTTTGAATGTGCTCCGATTTTAAAAAATTTGGATTCTTTGAATAATAAATTGGATGTAAAGTTTGAGCGTATGTATTTTCTTTCAAATAATGCTCAATTTTATCTACATATTTATCACTGCTGAATGATTGGTTTGTTCCTTGTGGTAATAGAACTAGTGCGCCAATTGAGTTTCTCCATCGTTGAAAATCATTTTCTTGATCAAATTCATCGCGGTGTTGATTAAATTTATTAGCCCAAATATGTTCGATCTCATACTGTCTTCCATTTGGATGGTGGTAAGTCGAATATGTAGTGTCTTTACCAATAAGATTATCAAGTTGACTGGTAATTCGAGATAGCAAGTGTTTAACAAACTTACCATTCATTTGATGTAACCCAAAATCTAAAACTCCTTCCCAAGTCTCTGGAATTCTTTCCACCTCATTTGTGAGATTTGATCCTAGGGCGGAGATATCATTATCTCTAATTAGTTTAATTACATTGAACATTGTATACTTTATGGACGATGCACCAAATTTCCGATAATTCACGGCTCTTCTTACTGTAAATGTCTCTATGTAGCGTGATACAAAATCTATTTTGCGTTCAATTGTTTCTTGTTCATCTTCATATTTGATCGCGGACAATAAAAGCGGATTTTGTAATGATTCTGCTATACCCCAATGCGCTATGTAGCTTGTGTGGGGCATACTAGCATTGAAAACATTTTCAGAATTCCAAATTTTAATAAACCATTTTACATAGAACGGAAACTGATTCTTGAAGAAATTATAAAAATCGTCAGACGATTTTAAACTGAATAATGATTTATGACTGTCTTTAAACCAATTGTGAAATCGAGAACCAATTAATTCAAAATCTTTGTCTTCTGAATCAGCTTTACCCGGGCGAATTGTAACAGCATATTTTGCACGAAACCAGGCCTGGAAAAACACTTGGTCGGTATTTTCATCAATGGCATGTAATTTCTGGATTTCTTCTTTCCAAACAGCATTTATTTCATTGCGTTGTGTTTTGTCAGTAATTCGGGATAATACATAACCTTTCAACATTTCTGTCGGGGTCAGATTTAACCCTCGGTCATTCATTGTTTCAAAAATTAAATATGCGTTATCATCAGAATAAGCTGTTATTTCCACAATAACAACATTTTCTTTTAACCAATCAATAAAAAATGGAAGTGCATGCGCTGTAATGTCTTCTGGGAAACATTCATCTATATCTGAATAACGTGCCACCATATTAATTATGGTCTCGTCGTCATCGTCTTTTATTGTATATTCTCCTTTCTCAAATAAATCTTTTAGACATGGCTCTCTTAATTCATCGGACATATTAAATGACTTCTCACGATGCCTAACGGAAAAAATAAGTTCGCTGATTCCAACTTTATCCTCCTCATTGAAATCTTTTTGTAAATGATTTAAATAGATTAGGAGAAGTGTAATGGATGTAATTCGTTGTTGGCCATCAATGATTGATTTTTTACCTGTTTCAGGATTAATGCTAAAAACAACAGGACCCAAGTAGTAATTTTGATAATTTGCTACCTCTTTTGGTTTGTGTTCAGGGTTGTAGGATTTTAAGAAAGTTGTCGTTAAATCCTCAACCAACAGTTTTATATGTTTTTCTTGCCAGCGATATTCTCGTTGAAAGTAATCTATCGTAAACTTTTGTTCTTTCAGTAATTTATTGATACTTGTATCAGTGGCTTCAATTTTATTTTTTAATTGTTGATTCATGTCTTGATATTCGGAATTATTAAAAGTGTTTTTTTGAATAAAATTAGTGTGGTTAAATCTTCATCACATATTATCTTGGACTTCCCATCTTTCCATTCTGCGATAGTTATGGTGCTCCTTCATTACTTCAAAAAAGCTTTCATTGGTGGCAAGTATAATGTTCCCATAATGAAACAATCTGTTTCTATGGCCTTGCTCTTTCATTTTATGTGCTTTTTTTTCTCCGTGAAATAAATTATTGCGCACAGCATAACTCATTTCTAAAAGGCAAAAATGATCTTTAACGTCTAAAGTAATTCCATTCGAGAATTTCTCTGCGGAATACTTGAATGATTGAGCTATTTTCTCAGAGTAATTCAAATGACTCGCTTTATTTGAGTTTTTGTCGAATTCCATTTCAGAAATAACCCCAAATAATTCTCTTTTTGCATCAATTTTAAGTAAAGTCTTTTCGAATATTTGACTATCGTTTTCATAGATAAATTCCACTAGTTTTTCAATTTGTGGTTTTGTTTTTGTAATTCCTTTGTAAGCATGTTTCTGAATAATCCGTTCATTTAAAGTATTCTCCCAATCAATTTCGTAAAGCATATTGAAGGCAAAAAATGCATACACAAACCGAGTAGGCTCAAACATATCCCAACCATCGGTGGTTTCTGCCGGTAATCTCGAGCAAAAGAATGCGATATTTCAATGCTTTGGAGAAGCTCTGCGGTTTTATGGCTTAAACGTAAGAATGTCATTCAATTTTTAGTTGCTCGTATTCTTTTTTACTTAACGAAAATTCAGGGTCTATTACTTTTACTTCATCATAAGTGAGTTCGTAAAGTTTGTAAACTAAGTTGTCGATTTCTTGTTCTAATGCAGTTGTGTCCTTGCCTTTTTCCTTTAAAGTAAGTATTTGATTAACCAATTTATCAAATACATTTTGCTCTTTTTTATTGGCATTCTTTATTGGAACAGTTATCATTTTATTGTAGTCAAGTTTCGCCCTTCCACTTTCAGCCGCATCACCATATGCAACAAATTTAATTTTCTTGATCCATTCAAATAAGTTTGAATTTAAAAATGCAAATAGATAGCGACTATCTGATACTATCATATAGCAGGAGTTATTTATGTAACAACCTTCTGTATCTAAAAAGAATTCGTGCTTTTTTGCGGTGTGCATATAAATAATTTTAGGTTTCTCAAAATCACCATAATATTTACAGGCTCTTAAATTCCACCAATTACGACCTTTATCTTGTCGATTTTTTAATGCTGTTTCAAATTGAGATAGATATTTAAATGCTGATGGATATTCTTTCTTTACATCAATGTCATATCCAGTTGCAAGGAAAAATCTATTATCATCTAATAAACCCCATTTTTTTATATCTGTAGATTGAGCATATGGTTTTACTATTTTTTTACTTTCACTTTTTAGTAGCTTTTCCGCTATATCGCTACTCAAAACATACGCTTCATTTAAAGCTGTTTTTATTCCACTATAAATTTTATCCTTTGAAAATTCTTTTAGACTAATTGAATTTCGATACAATTTATCCAAAATACTTTCTTGCGAATGGTCTATAAATTTCCATTCTGTTGCATCTTTAACAACTTTTTGATAGATACCTGATGTAAGTTCAAATAAATTCAAATTAGTTAATGTCTTAACTGGGAAATATCTTGTTTCTAAATTCTCCTTTGAATTTACAATTGTTGTAATAGATGTATCTGTTGACGCTTCAAATACAGGAAGTTCAAAGAAATCAATTATAAGATTTACATCATATTCATTAGCTAAGACATTTCTTAATTCTAAGCCATATTTGGTTTTTAAATACTTGTTTAAAGTAATGTATGATAGAACTCCTTTCTTTGTCAATAATTCAAGACCAATGCTGAAAAAATAAACATATAAATCCGCAGTCCCATTGGCAACAGAAGGAAACCTTTTTTTAAGAATTTCTTTTAATTCTTGCCCTAACCTTTCCTGTCTCACATAGGGCGGATTGCCAATAACAATGTCAAAGCCATATTTATCTGCTATTACAGGATTTAATACTTCTGGAAAGTCCAATTTCCAGTCAAAGAAATGAAGTGGTAATTCGGGTTTATTTTTTAGTTTTTGCAAGTCTTTTATAGAATTCTTCCAACCAAGAGTTTGCAAATAAATTTCTGTTTGTTTTGCTATTGTTGCACCTGAACCTGTTGGTTGTTTCTCAATTCCCTTGGTGCTTATCATTAACTCCAATTGCGTAATCAGCAAGTCTATTTTCAGTTTGCGGATGTCGGCTGCTAATTTTTTCTTGTCGCTGTCGGGGTTAAAAAACTCCTTTTGTTCTTTGCTTATCTTTTTAAGTAAGTCACCTTTTTGCTTTGCCAAATCAGCACCAAAAAGTCCGTGGCTGGTTTCGTTTAGTGTCCAGTCAATATCAATAATATCATCGCCCAATTTGCTTACCAAACTATTACCTACTACAATTTTATAATCGAGGTTTGGCAATGCTTTTGGCTCCTGTTCATCAACAACGAGGCTTAACCAGAAACGCAAACGAGCAATATCAACAGCTCCTTTTTCAATATCGACTCCATAGATGCTGTTTTGAATAATGTTGCGCTTTACTACAGATGAAGGGAAATCAATTAAATTACCGTGCTCAAAATTCCATAAAGTCTGTTTCACCATAAAGATCTCCTGCAATAAGCCCATTGGGAATGCCCCAGAACCAATTGCCGGATCACAGATCTTTACTGTGTCTAGTGCGTTACTAATGTTTTTTAATTCCGACTTCAATATCGGATCGATTATCTTATTCTTTAATAAGTTTTCAATCGCAATCCTTTCTTTTTTCTCATCCGGAACCTGCAAGGTGGTGCACAGGTATTCGATAAGGCTTTCCTGGCACATGAAATGAACAATCTCCTTCGGGGTATAAAATGCCCCCTTATCCTTATTATCCTCTAAAAGATTTTCAAAAATGTGACCAAGCATTTCCGGGTCTACGGCTACCGTATGATCATTCGGGTCATCTTCATAGATGGTGAAATTGTATTGGTTGAAAAACGCAAATACATTTGCCATGATGTTGGAGGGGATTGTTATCTCCCGCTGTTTTATATCGTCTTCATCAAAAAGACCCCCGCTTAAGAACGGGATCTTCACCTGGCTGTTATCAGAAAGGAATTGACGGTTATCGTAGTTGAACAGATCTCCTTCTCTATGTGTATTTAGGGTCTCGAAAAAGAGAATCGTGAGAAAATCCTTGTAGAAAAGATCCTTATTTCTAAAGTTTTCAAATTGTTTCTGCAGAAAATGAATGTCTCCTTTTCCGTACTTTTCTTTCGGCGGAACCCCCAGCCATCCTTTTTTCTGAAGGAAATACAGGAAAACTATACGTCCTAAAAACTTTTTATTGAAATCTCGAACTGCTTTTTCGTCCTCGTTAAAAATGCCTTTTTTGATTTTAGGTACCCCCAGCATGAATTCGCAAAGTCCTTCGTAGAGTTTTTTATATTCATCAAAGAACGTTTTGGAAAGCTTTTCAACAGAGAAGGCATCTTTGACATCGTCTAACGTAGCCTTACTTCCCTTTTTTGCGAGTAAATGAAACCGCTCTGAAGCAGTTCTTGTACTTTCTCCTTCGCCTAATACATAGGTATAACGTTTCGGCTCTGTTTGTACCTTTTTTATTGATCCTTCAGCATCAAACTCGGTAAGCTCGGCTACATACGTAAAACGCCATTTATTACTGTCAGGGTTGTAATACACAATAAAAGCCGCATCCAGATTTTTCCAATACTTTTTAAGCAGATTTCTGAGTCCAACCCTGTTGCGTTCGAGAATAATGCCTTTTGCAAGAACCACTTCGAAAACGGCTATTTGCCTGTCTACTCCATCCTGGTCCAAATGCACATATCCTAACTTGAGCGCTTCCGACGCTACATTATTGTCAATCCCCGTAAGATGCTCAGGTGAGGCAAATAATTGCGTTTTATTGAATGTTTCTGTAAGGAAATGCTTCCAATCTATTCGGTTATATCTCTGCTTGAATAATTGGTTTATTTGCTCTTGTGTCATGGTTATTTGAATGATTCTGAAATGATTAGTAATGGTTTTTCAATCTTATCCTTTTTGCCTTTTTCAGCGTCCGATGATTCAATATCATATTTCTGAACTAATTTGTTTAATTCGTTCAGACCATCTGTTATTTTCATGGCTGTTTTATGCATTTTCTTCTGAAGTCTGTCCACCTCGGCAGGCAGATTTGCAAATCTTCCAATGTCAATCAGTATGATTATCTTTTTCAGGTTATCCTTTTCGGTTTCATTTAACTGGGGATGTTTCATGATGTCTGAAAGAAATTTCTTTGCCCGTTGAGCAACACCACCTAAAGCCTCTGGATCTGTCTGAGATTGAACCATTTTATATTCCTGCTGCTCAAAATGTTCCATAGCAGTCACCACATGTTCATGATGTGTTTCGATAAGATCTACCGATTTCTCATCTTGCTGTGCTTCGAAAAGTTTGAATGCATCAATAGGTGTGATCTCTGATGGTAAATGTTCATTGTTGATCCAATAGAATTCGAACTTCTTATCAGTTTTCAGGAATGCCGCTGTTCCGTCTTTTTTGTCTTCCTTCCCTAACTTCTCTGCGTCACGTCCTACTCTTGATTTAAGGGGCATTTTTTTAATTTCTTCAAACCACGCCTTATTTTGTTTTCGGAATGTTCGGAGAATGTATAAATACTTCAATCGTTCATCTTCTTCTTCTTTGATCGCATCTTTGTTAAAGAGTTTCACTTCATCGAGTATTTCATCTTCTGAATATACCTGATTGTCCTCCCCGAATGCAGTATGGAATGCTTGGATTTTCATGTATGCAGTCTTGTTCAACCGGATCTCGGAATCCCCTTGCGCTGAAGGATAAAAAACGAAGTTGTAGACGTGATCCGCTTTCGTTCCAATACGGTTGACACGGCCTATTCGCTGCATCAGCCGAGTAGAGTTCCAAGGTGTGTCATAGTGAACAATGACATTTGATCTGTGCAAGTTCACCCCTTCTGCCAATACCTCTGTTGTAAGAATGATATTAAAGTCGTTGACTTGTTTCGCTTCTTCACAGTTGGCATCAAAGTTTGTTAGGATGGTGTCGTACATCTGTTTTCTGTTCTCTGCAGATATCATCAGAATATCCTTTCTTCCTGCTTTTTCCAGGTTATCTTTCAGATACTTCACGGTATCTTTAGATTCAGAAAAGATGACCAATTTACCCTCTAGATTGTTCTTTTTATTCAAGAACTGCTTATTTAATTCGCTAAGGAATATTTCAAGTTTTGGATCGCTCTTAATAGAATCCCATTCCTTGACCAATTCTTTGATCAATTTGAAATCACTCTTTAAACGGATGATGAAATCAGGCTTAAAATCTTCTGATTTAAAGGTTTTATTCTTTGGATTGTCTTCTCCAAGTCGTTCTATTTCTTTTTCAATATCTTCTTCACTCCAACCTTTATCCAGAAGTTTGTTGATGTCAGTGTCTGGAGCAATAAAGATTTTATCATGCTCGAACATTTCTATCATGCGTTCTGTAGCTTTTTCGAAGTTAGCCAGCGATCTTTTAAATGCATAAAAACTGCTTTCCAGTCGCTTAACTAACTGTGTTTTCATAATGAATGCTAAGCTTTTCGAAACTGTTTCCGCATTTTCGTAATATTTCGTTTGGAGATCAGGATTTAACCCGGCAATTGCCTGGTAACGGGCATATGTTAACTTGTCGGGGTCAGTCAAATAGGAAACCGTTTTGATGAATAGATCGTTGAGTTTACTATTCATTACATATTCTATCTTTTTTGGCGGCTCTACGGTAGGAAATTTTATTCCTTGGCTATCGAGATCTGTTTTATATTCCGAAATATGTTCGAGGTCCGCTCTTGTTCTTCGAATAGTTATTGGTTCAATAATATTTTTACGAATCTTACCATAAATAGTTCTTAGTTTATTTACATCTAAATCATCAAATCTTTTCAATGTTTTATATTGCTCCATTAAGGGAGAAAAGAAAGCTGTTAAATTGGTAATTGGCAAAGTAGATTGACGCTCATCCTGAAACATTTTAATCTGATTAAAAATATCGTCCGGTCTGTTGTTTAGTGGTGTTGCAGTTACTAATATAACTTTCTTTTTTTGGCCATCTATCATTCCCGAATTTGCTCTAGGGCTTTTTGAAATAAGCTGTAAATGTTGAAACATATCTGTTGTATGACTTCTGAACTTATGGGCTTCATCCACAATAATTAGATCATATTCCTCCTTGTTCCAATAATCATCATCGTTTCCTTTCAATATTTTCTCTAAACTTCCATTGGAAATGAATTTAGTATACTTATCGATGCCAAAATATTTAAAAGTACTTTTCCAACCTTTTTCAACTGCTGGAGGATAAACGACCAGTACCTTAGAATAATCTCTACCGTTCTGAACAATGAATTTTTTTGCTACCATAGTGGCAATAACTGTTTTTCCTAATCCAACAACATCGGCTAATATAAAACCATTATGTTTAATTAGCATATTATAGCCTTCATTGACAGCATCTATTTGATACGAAAGCTTTTTGAAATTTTGAGGAAGGTCACCAATGGAATCTGGGTCATAATTTATATTCTTACCAAAATATTCAAGTAGTAATTTTATATAAATTTCAAAAGGTGTTACCTCCTCATTGAGATAGGTTTGAGCTTTTACATGTTGAATATCTACTGGTAAAATATCAATAGATTCTGCCCATAATTTTTCAAATTCATCAGTGGCAAATTTTACGTCATCGTAATCATCTAATTGAACATTAAACTCATAATTAAAATTATGTCCAGCTCCAAGCCCTGCATCTGTTAAGTTTGAAGAGCCCGTAATGACAAATTTTGTTGATGTAAATTGATTAAAAGGCTCTGGTCTGAAGATGTATACTTTTGCATGTATTTTTTTTTCTGGATGAGCCTTAATCTCTATCTTTTTTTCAATTATATCATCAATAAACTGTAATACTCCTGTTTCGGTTTCCCTATCATAATTTGCTTCTTGAATATCCTTTAAAAGTTTTTGAATAAAATCTTCTTTTGTTTTATCATGGTTTTTAAAAAACTCCAATCCAGCTTTTTGAGCATCAGCAATTAATGAATCTACATTAATCCCAACTAAAATCCTGATTTTAGGAACTTTATCTAAAAATGGTCTTATTCTAAAATATCCTGAAGCTCTAAAATAACCAACCAATGCATCGAAGTATTCAATGTCTTTATTGAACTTCAATACTCCTTCAAATCTATTTATAAGGGTATTATCATCGGTATTTGTAAAGAAATTAGTGTTTAACATTGTTTTTTATTGATTATCAAATCTAATACTTTTTTCCAATCCCCTCATAAATCGCTGAATAGGCTTCAAATCGTTTACCTGAATTTTTAGTTCAAAAAGGTCTTTTTTGGGGTTGTATTTTGCAAGCTACAACCCCATACCCTCCAATTCCTTCAACATTGCCTTACTAATTTTTAATATAAGCCAAGTTCCCGCAATGAGAAGAATGGCTGTTGCGGTAGTTTTTAATGCCTTATCGGTTGGCGTTAAGCCTGTTTTTGAAGGCTTAAGTGTTTCCGGGGGGAATATTCTACGATCGAAAAAAAGACGATTATCGAACTTCAAGAATAAATTTGCTTTTTTCTACGATTCCTTATTTGACGGGGCTTGTAGAGGCTTATAAAAAAGGGGATTTTGACATTTTAGCCAAAATCCCCGCTTTCGTTGACCCACTAGGGCTCGAACCTAGACTCTTCTGAACCAAAATCAGACGTGTTGCCAGTTACACCATGGGTCAATAATCATTCACTATTTTATTGAATGAGGCGGCAAATTTACAGACAAAATTTG
>Ga0194130_10006563_pt1 | contig 13399 bp, 9 predicted proteins | sample TA2KigsurfametaG_FD_160084 | JGI IMG/M metagenome (GOLD analysis project Ga0194130, IMG submission 160084) | Freshwater microbial communities from Lake Tanganyika, Tanzania - TA2015050 Kigoma 12 surface | ecosystem: Environmental > Aquatic > Freshwater > Lake | place: Tanzania: Lake Tanganyika... | reverse complement strand
ACACCGTCTTTGTGGGCGATAACGCCGGCATTCGCATGCAGGGATTCTCGTACGTGCGGCCAGCCACACCGCCACCAGACATCGACCTCGAGGCGCTTGACCGGAGTATTGCCCTGTTGCGCACGCTTGCGCCACAACGCCTCTACCTAACGCACTTCGGCCCTGTGGACGACGTTGACGCACACCTGTCGCGCGTGCATACGGTCAACTGGCGCTGGGCCAACCTGGTCAAAGCGTGGATTGACACCGATATTTCATCCGAAGAGCAAGTCACGCGCTTGCGCCAGCACGCTACCGCCGAGATGGGCACGGATGCGACCGAGGCCGGCATTCAGGCCTATCAAAAGGGTGCGTCGATTGAGATGAGTTGGCAAGGACTACACCGATATTGGATCAAACGGCAGTCATCGTAGTCGTACCCACTACGCTATAATCAAATGGTTCACACGAGTCGTGTCACATCAACACGCTTCTGGTGTATGTGCGTGTCATTTCGTCGGCCGACGACGGCCGTTCTTGTGTAATCGAGGATAACTACATGGCACAAACGCTTTCGCCAATCATCACACATCTGAGCAGTCATCCTGACATGATGACCATCACTGCAGTGGATGCGTTTGCCACACCTCGGCATCTGGCTGGCGTACGCAAAGCCGTCATCGCTCCTATCGTGGCTGCACTCGCCCAACGTCACACCACACCGCTTCTCGTTGTGGTTGCCCACACCGACGAAGCAGTACGGCTCTGCGAAGATTTACATCATTGGTTGCCAGGATACCCCGTCTACCACTTCGTGGCCAACGACACCATTCCCTACGAGCCCATGTCACCGAGTGTCGAAAGCACCGCCGCACGACTGCGCGCCCTGCACGCTGTGACTGCACGTGAGCGTTGTATTGTTGTGGCGCCAATTCGGGCGGTGCTCCAGCCAACAATCGCCGTCGACGACATGCGTCAAGCAAGCATACAGATCGTACTCGGACAACGCCATGACCCCATTCAACTCATGCATCACTGGGTCAGTCTTGGCTACCGTGCCACGACTTCGGTCAATGAGCCCGGCGAAATCAATCGACGTGGTGGCATTCTTGATATCTTTCCACTTGGGACCACACACCCCTTGCGCATCGAGTTTTTTGGTGACGAAATTGACAGCATGCGCTGGTTCGAACCGCTCACGCAACGTAGCATTCAATCAATCACCGAAATCACCATTGGACCTGCCAACGAGTATCGGCATCAACAAACCGATGCGGTCGTGCATTGGCTCAAGCAACAAGACTACTCCATGTTGCGCAGTGAGGCACAACATGAATGGCAACAGTTTATTGACCGCCTGTCCAACGATGAACGCTTCGATGGTCGCGAGTTTTTGATGCCGTTCTATGCCCAACATCAGCAACCCTCCGGATTAACGACCACACTAGCCGCCGATATTCCGTTACTCATCAGTGAACCAGTACTCGTCGCACAAGCGGCCAGTGAGTACAGCATTCAACACGAACAACGGCGCATTCAACATGTTGAGAGTGGTGAGTTACCCCCGTGGTATCCAATCGTTGTCCTGGATTGGCGCATCGCTCTGCAGCACCCACGCGTGATGCACATGGCTACGGCCGATCTACCGTTCCGCGAGTTACTCGCTGATCCACAGATTGTGACACTCAACCCCGATCTTTTTCGCGGTGTTGACTTATACGGTGGGCGACTCAAAGATCTCGTCAACGACATCCAAAAGCGACTCCTCAACCAACACCACGTCTGGTTGGTCACACCCCAAGCCGCACGCCTCCACGAGATGATCGAAGAGAGCGGCGCCGATATGCACAATGTGCGTGTCATCCATGGCGTGATTGATAGTGGTTGGAGCTCACCTGCCCTCAATCTGACCATCTACAGCGATGCCGAGATATTTGGCTGGACGCAACGACGCACTACTGCGCGTCCCAAAAAGGCCGATCGTATTGACCAGGCCAGCCAAGAGCGTGCCGCGTTTTTGCGAGGGCTGCAGGTCGGTGATTATGTGGTACACATCGAACACGGCATCGCCGTCTATGAGGGGATGATTCGGCGCACCATTGACACGATAGAGCGCGAATATCTGAATTTGCGCTATGCAGCCGGCGACAAACTCTACGTTCCGGTAGACCAAGTTGACCGTGTCTCACGCTATATCGGCGCCGGCGATGCCGAACCCACGCTGACACGCCTCGGCACCCAAGAATGGGAGCGCGCCAAACGTAAAGCGCGCAAATCAGTGGAAGACCTGACCGAAGAGCTCTTGACCATCTACGCCAAACGTAGCACGAGTAAGGGGTTCGCATATGCGAGCGACAATCCCTGGCAACGTGAGTTCGAAGCCGCATTTCCTTATACCGAAACTCCGGACCAGCTCAAGGCCATTTATGATGTCAAACATGACATGGAGTCTGAGCAACCGATGGATCGCCTTGTGTGTGGCGATGTTGGATTCGGCAAAACAGAAGTAGCACTCCGAGCCGCATTCAAGGCCATCCAAAGTGGCAAACAAGTGGCAATTCTGGTCCCAACGACCGTCTTGGCGCAACAGCACTATGAGACGTTTAGTCGGCGCATGGCGGCCTTTCCCATCAAAGTCGAGTTGATTTCACGTTTTCGTAGTGCCAAAGAGCAGAGCAACGTGCTCGCCCACACCGCAACCGGCCAGGTCGACATTTTGATTGGCACGCACCGCTTGCTCTCCAACGACGTGCAATTCAAAGATTTGGGGCTATTAATTGTCGACGAAGAACAACGCTTCGGAGTCAAGCACAAAGAGCGCCTCAAACAACTCAAAAGCGGCATTGACGTGCTCACCCTGACTGCCACACCCATCCCGCGCACACTGCATATGTCGCTTGCCGGCATCCGCGACTTAAGTGTGATCGAGACGCCGCCCGAAGAGCGGATGCCCGTCAAAACATATCTGATTCAACGCGACGAGCGTCATATGCGCGAGGCCATCGAGCGCGAACTTGAGCGCGACGGTCAAGTCTACGTCGTCCACAATCGCGTCCATTCGATTTATCAGCTCGCTGACACGATGAAACGACTCGTACCCCATGCACGCGTCGGTGTCGGACATGGGCAACTCCCAGAGCATCAGCTCGAACGCGCCATGCTTGACTTCTATACCGGGCGCACCAACGTCTTAGTCTGTACCACTATTGTCGAAAACGGCCTTGATGTGACGTCAGCCAATACCATCATCATCGACGATGCACCCTACTACGGTTTGGCCCAGCTCTATCAACTCCGAGGCCGTGTCGGTCGGAGCAATCAACGCGCCTACTGCTATCTTTGTTTGCCACCGGGGGTGCCCCTGACCATCGAGGCACATCAACGCCTACAGGCCATCCAAGAGGCTACCGAACTCGGCGCTGGCTTTAAGATTGCCATGCGTGATCTCGAAATTCGCGGTGCGGGGAACTTGCTGGGAGCCGAACAGAGCGGTCACATTGCTGCCGTTGGATTTGACCTCTACTCACGCCTGCTCGAACAAGCTGTACGCACCATGAAGCATCGTTTTGACGCGCAAGTAGACACACCCGCTCCCGCTGATGTACCACCGCAGGACGCATTCTCCCTCCCTAGTCCAACCAAACGTATCAAGGTCGACGAAAAGGTGCTTGTTACACCACTTGTCACCGTTGATCTGCCGCTCAATGCCTTTTTGCCGGTTGACTACATCCCCGACGACCAGGTACGACTCTCTACCTATCAGCACATGGCTGAGGCCCAAACCGTCGCGGCAGTCATCGGGTTGCGCCACATGCTCCGCGATCGTTTTGGTCGCCCGCCCGAACCAGTCGAACATCTCCTCACGTGGCTCCACATCAAAAGCTTGGCGCTCCAGGCAGGCATACCATCCGTCGTCGCCTCAGAACAAGAGTACATCATCAAACTTCCTGATGGGCACGATGCACTACGGCTCCGTCTCCAACGGCGATTTATGCGCGATAAACATATCAAGATTGGCCCTCAGTTTGTCCGCATCGGTCGGTACAGTGCAGGAGATCAATGGCTCGCACACATCATTGCCGTGCTCGAAACCGTGCAACCGACCGAGACGCGTTAGCGCTTTACCATAGGCCATACTAATGAGAGGAGATCTGCGATGCCTGTAACGATTTATGTGACCGATGCCACGTACGCTCATCACGACCACGAGCGGTCAGCACTTGCTGGTCACGAGTACACCCTCACTGTGCGGCAATGCCGGAGTGCGGCAGACGTTATCAGCCAGTGTGCTGATGCGCACGTGTTGCTCAACCAATACGCCCCACTTACTCGTGAGGTCTTTGCGGCTCTCCCTCAGCTCAAGATGGTCGTCCGCTACGGCGTGGGCTTCGACAGCGTCGATGTGACCGCTGCGAGTGAACACGGCGTGATGGTGGTCAACATTCCCGATTATGGCGTCCAAGAGGTCGCAGATCACACCTTGACGTTGATGCTTGGCATCGTGCGCAAAGTGCCCCAGATTGATGCGTCCGTCCGATCAGGGGTGTGGAACGACAACCTCTTCCACCCCATCATGGGACTCCATCACAAGCAAGTCGGTCTTCTCGGATTCGGCAATATCGCCCGCGAAGTGGCCAAACGTGCCCAGGCTTTCAACATGCAGGTACACGCATATGACCCGTTTGTTCCGGCCGAGCAGTTCGCTCGTCATCAGGTCACCGCGACATCGTGGGAATCAATCTTCACGCAGAGTGATCTCATCTGCATTCATCTTCCACTGAATCACGAGACCAAGCATTTCATTAATGCGGAGCGACTCGCCATGATGAAGCCGACAAGCTACATCATCAACACCGCCCGCGGTGGCATCGTCAACAGCGTTGCGTTGGCAGATGCGCTCCGCGCCGGCCAGATTGCTGGTGCAGCCCTTGACGTGCTCGACCAAGAGCCGATGCCAGTTGACCACCCACTCCGTGGCATTGACAACTGCATCATCACATGTCATGTGGCCTGGTATTCGGAGGATTCGTTGGTGCGCTTACAGTACTATGCCGGTCTCGAGATCGCCCGATGGTGTGCCGGTGGACTGCCCAAATCAATCGTCAATCGGGCCGCACTCCTGGCAAACGGGAGCATCTCAGTCTAGGGTGGTTGCTACTCGTGCGTAAAGAGGTAGGCCGTATAGGCGATGGCCTCACGGAGCATATAAAACTGTTCTTCGAGTGGACGCGTCGATATCGGCGACGTCAAGGTGGGTGAAGCGTATGCTTCGAGACCAAGGTCCTGGGCCATCTTCAGCGAACGCAACATATGGAATGGATCGCTGACGAGCAAGACTCGCCGAATATTTGCATCTTCGGCGAGCAACACCGCTGTGCTGAGACTTTCGTAGGTTGAGCGCCCTTTTTCTTCTAACAAAATCGCCTCTGCGGGCACACCTTGACTGACCAAATACTCGGCACTTGCCGCCGCCTCAGACATGTTGTCACCACGCCCTACTCCGCCAGTAACCATAATTTTTGTGACTTGCTTATTCTTAAAGAGCAACAACGCATGATCAAGTCGTGCGCGCAATACCGGTGATGGCGTACCCGCCCATACCGCAGCCCCCAACACAATTGCCGCATCTGCTTGCCGCGTCTCGTCACGTTTGCTTTGCGCCGATACCAAGTATGTGACAAAGCTCAGATACATGATGATCATCACCATCATCCACAAGACGGATCGCATCAGCGATGTCATTATTGGCTCACGATTCTGTGATGATCTCGACGACATTTCACGCATATCGATTACATTCATTCTCTACTGTGGCACATTACATTTATTATACGGCATAGTAGGCTTCGTATGGCAACCAATTCATCCAGATACGTGCCACAATGTGCCACGCACAAAGACGGCTAATTTGATGAACAACACGGCGCACATGCTCCACATCAACCAGCTACTCGGCGCCAGATACAACACCACTGCGGGGTAGATGAACAGATGCACCACCACAAATGTCCAGCGTTGCCAGCGGTGTGTCGTACGCCATTGCGCATGTGTCTGATGTGTGGCATTTGAGAGTGCCCCGGCCACCAAATCGACGCACAACACCGCCAAGCAGATACGCGTCCACGGCGTCCCTGCATGGACAAACCACACGAATCCACCACTAATCAATCCGGGCATGACGATCAATACAATGCGTTGCCAATCCAATGACCCAAATACCAATCGTAGTATTCGGTGTATTCCATCCATCATCATGCTCCTCCTGCGCGATTGCACACGACCGACGTATTGTATACTTTGTCTATTGTGCAAAACGCTATCGCACTGCAGTTATGCCACAACAAGGATGCATCCATGAAGAAGTTCAATGTTCCACCACACGCACGCTACGCACTTTTGGCAATGGCCGCCTTACTGGTAGCATCATTCAATATTGTGCCCGACATCATTCTCGGCATTGCCCTGCTCGTAATCGGTGTTGTCCAGGGCTACGATGTCTGGCAACGGATCCAACAGCGTGCACAATCGAGTACCGTGACGTACTGGCGTGGCGTGCGCTACGAAGTAAGTAAGAGCAGCAAGCGCTCACAGTGGCGCGATATTCAGGCAGAGGGGCTCTGGATTCTGACCACGGTGATTGCGGTCATCGTCGGATGCACGCTGTTCGTCGACGCGCTATTCTAACGATATTTCAGGGTGACACATGCCCACGGCATGCTTTGCGCCTCATACGCGGTGCAAGGCATACGCATATGCTGCTTCACACGCAGCCACGCGCGTATGCCACGCATGATGTTGTGCCGACGTGTACGCTGACGCCTGCATTGCGGTCATCGCGGTGGGGTTTTCAAGTAATGCACAGACCGCCTCATCCAACGCATCTACCCTGGCAGGATCGACGAGTAGTCCGTTCTCACGATGCTGTATAAACGTGCGCATCTCACCCACATCATGACCCACCACCGCCAACCCCGCTGCCAACAATTCGAGGAGCTTGGCCGAACAACGTGCGCGATTGATCAGTGTATCGGCAACCGGTACCAATGCCACACTCGCCTGCCGTAACAATGGGGGAATGTGGTCGGGCTGGAGCCAACCGTGCATTGTCACATGCTCCGTCAATTGGTGTTGGGCGAGCATCTGTGCAAATTGGAGTTCTTCGCCGTTTTCGCCCGTTCCAATCACATGTACTTCGACCTGCGGACAACGTGCCACAATCCGAGCCATGCTTGCCACCATATCAGCGAGCGCAAACTCCCAAAACCGTGTGTACAGGACCAATACCGGTGCCGTGCGTGCTACAAACGGTTCCTGTTGCGTTATGCGCGCCGCATTTGGCACATAAAACGTCGCATCATGTGGCACACCACTCGCCCATACCAGGCCTTGTAGGGTACGACTTGCAACGGTCACTGCATCCGCAACACGTGGTAAATCCACCTCTTGCCAGGCAAATAAGGCCTTGGCATGCGGTGGGTAGGGTAGGATATCGTTCCACCCACCCACACCTTCGCGGTCATCACAATCTACGACCAGTGGGATCTGGGACGCAACTACTTTGCCCCAACGGGCTGCGAGGCCGGCATGCCCTTTGGGTTTGAAGAGATGAACGACATCTGGTTTGTCGGCCTGTACATGTTGCCACAACCAGCGTGCTTGGCGCATGACGCCCACCATCCCGGCAGGTGTAGCCGCCGTGTGTGTCACGCGCACCGACCCGTGCATCACCGATGTCTGTGCATCGTCTGGATTATGAATGGGTGGAGCAATGATATGCACGTGATGCCCCTGGTCACTCAGTGCCTGAGCCAGTGGGAGCATACGGGCCAAAAGTGTGCCCTTCGGCCGAATGCCGAAGGGCGCTAACATGGCAATACGCAATGGGCGCATTACAACTCCTAGAGACGTGAGCGTGGGTCGAGGGCATCGCGCAGACCGTCACCGATGAAGTTGATACTCAGCACGGTGAAGAAGATCAACGCGGCGGGAATCATCGACAAGTGCGGCGATGTCTGCAAGTACTGACTACCGTCCGTCACCAGACGTCCCCACGTCGGAGTGTCCGGTGGGAATCCGATACCCAAGAACGACAACGTCGACTCACTCAAAATCGCACTACCGACTTCGAGCGTGGCAGCCACAATAATCGGGCTCATGGCATTAGGCAAAATGTGACGGAACATGATACCCCAGCGACTCACACCGACACACACCGCCGCTTCGACAAACTCTTTTTGTTTGAGCGAAATGAAGGCCGCACGCACAATACGTGCCGTAGACATCCACGCCAAGACACCAATCATCGTCACCACAATTGCGAACATGCCGAACTCTAGACCGAGTGTCGCAGTCACCGAGTCACGGAATAAGTAGACAGTTAATAACAACAACGGCAACGTCGGTAACGACAAGAAAAGGTTCGTAATAAAGCTGAGCACTTCATCAATCACACCACCAAAGTAGCCAGACACAGCGCCAATCAAGGCACCAAGTGACACCGCAATCAACATGGCAGTGAAGCCGACCGACAACGAAATACGACCACCGTACAAGGCGCGCGCAAACTGATCTCGACCAAGTTCATCGCTCCCAAATGGATGGTAGATACACATCGGGTCAACAAACGACTCCGTCATCGGGTCAATGCCCATTTCGGCTTGCGTCACTGCAAGCTGTGCACAGTACTCTTCATTCTCTGCCGGATATGAAAAATACGGTGCGCTCATCGTATTGACGAAGTCAAGCGCATCACGATTCACGCGCCACAAGAGCGGCCCAACTAATACCGTCACAATAAATACCAGTAGCGTGATGCTCCCAACAATCGCTAGCTTGTGCCGCTTGAAGCGCCGCCAGGCGTCACCCCACAGTGTACGGGGCTTCTTTGACACATTATCTGCGAGTTGCTTAATGGTATCATTCACTGGTGAGTTAGCAGTCATATGTTCTACCTTATTCTGTGCAACAGCAGGACAAATTAGTTGTACTTCACCCGTGGGTCAAGCACACCATACAGAAGATCAGCTATCAGATTGAAGAAAACCACCAAAACAGAGAAGATAAACGCCAACGCCATGACGGTTGGTGTGTCAGAGTTTTGAATGGATGTAACGAGCAACTGCCCAAGTCCATTCACACGGAAGAGGTTTTCGGTGATGATGGCCCCCGCAAAAATATTTGGGATACCCAGAGCAATCAGCGTTACCACAGGAATAATGCTATTGACTACCACGTGACGAATCACGACCGTCCAATCGGCCAATCCCTTGGCACGGGCGGTACGCACATAGTCGAGTGGTAAATTATCGAGCATTGATGAGCGCATAAATCGTGTCAACGCCGCAGTTTGCTGTACAACTAATACCGAAATCGGTAAGACCATCTGCCGCAACTGCTGCACCAGCGCATCCCAACTATTGATATCAATGGTCGAGTTATACACAATCGGGAACCATTGCAAGTTGATGGCAAATATCAGCATGAATGCCAAACCAGTAAAGAACGACGGTAGTGAACCACCAATAAACGAGAAAAATGTGGCAATCTGGTCGAATATTGAATATTGCTTAACCGCCGAAATAATTCCAATTGGAATGGCAAGAGAAATCGCAATTAAGTACGCAAGCCCCACTACCTGTAGTGTCTGCGGAATGCGTTGTACGACGATACCAATCACTGGGGACTTTGAGGCAAACGAGAAGCCCCAATCACCTCTTACGAGGGCAAACAACCAACGCACATAACGTTCGTTCCATGGCCGGTCAAGGCCGAATGCCTCGCGGATGCGATCTCGGGTTGATTCAGGGATTGCTGGGTTCAAGGCAAACTGTGCAAGGGGATCACCTGGTGCTAATGCAAGCACGGCAAAGATGATCATGCTAATTAATAGCAACGTCGGAACGGCAACTAATGCACGTCGGATGATGTATTGGGTCATGGAGTGATTCTCCACGTAATGTAAAAGAGAGGAAATAAAGTGGGAGGGGGGTACCGGTAGGAGCTGGCGTGCGCCAACTCCTACCGGCGATGAATGAACTAACGGACTACTTTGACCACTCGTGAATGTTCCACAAGCCTGAGTCAAACGTATTGTAGGTTGGACCATTCAACCCAACAACCTTGGCGTTTGGCGTGCGGCGGTTGATCAAAGGCATCACAGCTACGTCGTTGATCAAGAAGTCGTTGAGGGCGATTGCCAACTCAGCGCGCTTGCCCAAGTCGAACTCTGCAGCATACTGCTCATAGAGCTTGTCGTAGTCTGGGTTGCAGTAACGACCGTCGTTGCCACCGTTCCAGCTGTTCTCAGCTGAGTTGCGGTTCTCACAGAGCCAACCCTCGAAGTATGACTGAGGATCGGTGCCGCTTGGACCGTTGGTGTACATCTGGATGTCGACGAACATCTTGTTCAAGGTGTCATCGTTGCCTGGGTCGCCTGAGAAGAAGACGCCAGCGTCAACAGCCTTGAGGTTGACGGCAATACCAATCTCAGCCAAGTTGGCCTTGACGATGGCTTGCTCGCCTTGGCGAAGTGGGTTGATTGAGGTCTGGAAGTACAACGCTGGGAATGGCTTGCCATCCTTGGTTGCCTTGCCGCCTTCGATCTTCCAACCGGCCTCTTCCATCAACTTCTTGGCACCCTCGACGTCGCGCTCACAGCTTGTGTTCTTTGAGTCGAGGTTGGATGGGACCACCAAGACGTTACAACCAGCAACACCAGTTGGGCCGTAGAGCTGCTCGGCAATTGCCTTGCGGTCGATGGCCTTGTTGATTGCCTGACGAACCTTGAGGTCGGTCAAGACTGGGTGTGGCTGATCTGGCTCTGAGCGCTTGGCACCCAAAGCTGGGTTTGGATTGCTGAAGTTGATGACGATACGCTCAACACCGAACGAACCACCGGCAATTGGCTCACACTTACCAGCGGCCAAGATTGGCTCGAGCGCAGCCTTGGCAACTTGCAAGTTCCATGAGTAGTCGACTTCACCTGTCTCACAGACAGCGCGAGCAGCTGAAGTGGCGTCACCACCACCCTTGATCTCGACGGTCTCGAAGTAGGTCTTGTCGGCGTTGCGGTAGGCTGGGTTCTTCTCGTAAATCACGACGTCGCCTGGCTTGAACTCCTTGAGCTTGTACGCATTGGTACCGATAGGAGCCAAGTTGTGTCCCTGACACGTAGCGTCGGTCAGAGCGGCCTCACCAGCACAGTTACCGAACTGAGCCTTCTGGATGATCATGCCCGCGTAGCTGACGAATGGCAAGAACGGATCTGGCGTTGGTTGCTTCCAGGTGATCTTGACGGTGTGTGCGTCAACAGCATCAATGGTAGCAATGTTGCCGAAGTTGGCTGAAGTGGTGGCTGCAGTGGCCTCGTTTGAGGCGTACTGCCACGTGAAGATGACGTCATCGGCGGTGAAATCACTGCCATCTGACCACTTCACACCCTTCTTCAACTTCCAGGTTACGCTGGTGCCATCGGCTGCCACGCCACCGTTTGCAATGGTTGGAATTTCCTCAGCCAAGTAAGGAACCAACTCATCACTTGAGTTGTAGCGAGCAAGTGGCTCAAGGATGACGCCGGCGCCGTCAAAGTCCTTGGTACCTGAAGCCAAGTGTGGATTCAAGGTGGTTACGGCCTGCCAGTAAAGGATGTTCAGCGTGGTATCCTTTTCGACGGCTGGAGCAGCAGTTGGTTCTGGCTCCTTGGTTGGCTCCTCAGCTGGAGCGGCAGTTGGCTCAGCGGCTGGGGCTGCGGTTGGCTCCTCAGCTGGAGCGGCAGTTGGCTCAGCGGCTGGGGCACTGCCACCACAGGCCACGAGCAGTGGGAGCAACAAAGCGGCGGCCAAAAGGGCGGCGCTGCGCTTCCATGACGAAGTGGTTCGTCCCATAGTGTTCTGTTCCTTTCGAAGAGAACGGAAATCTGATTACATACCCAACGTCTCACCAAAACACCCTGTGTTAACAGCACATCGTGGCGTGATTAAGTATGCATGAGAAGTATTTTAGTGTATTTGGTAATGCAAGTCAATGGAATTTGGGGCAATTTGTCATCAGTTGATTACACTTTTGCACTATTTTTGCTCATTATTTTGAATAACCAAACATCATTTACCGCATGCAAGACGCATACACATCTATGTATGCCCACACAATTTAATCTACTACACAGCATAACACTCGCACAAAATTTACACAGTACCAAATCACAATTACCACTATTGATTATTTTGACTTTATAATATGACGCATGCCACGTGTAATCTCCTGCATCGCTATACAACTGTGAGGACGTTCCATGAATACTGCCGCTCTTATTATTGCACTTCGTGACATTGTCGGACATGATGGTGTCATCGATGGCAATGCTGCGTTGCTTACCTACGAAGCTGACGGTTGTGTCATGGATCTTCACATGCCCAACCTCGTTGTACTCCCACGTACCAGCGAACAAACCGCTGCAATCGTCAAACTCGCCCATGGTGCGCGCATCCCCGTGGTCGCCCGCGGTGCAGGTACTGGGCTCTCTGGCGGTGCAACCCCCATTCACGGCGGTATCGTCATCGCGATGACCCGCATGGACCAGGTGCTTGAGGTTGATACACGCAACAAACGCACCCGCGTCCAGCCTGGGGTCATCAACTGGGAGATCTCGCAATACCTCGCAAACTACGGCTATGCCTTTATGCCCGACCCCTCATCCCAAAAGGCCTGCACCATCGGTGGCAACATCGCAAACAACAGCGGTGGACCGCATTGCCTCAAATACGGTATGACCACCAATCATGTACTGGCGTTACGCACTGTGTTACCTAACGGCAACCTCATCTGGACCGGCAATGGGCGCTTTGATACGGTTGGCTATGACCTCGCCGGTATCATGACCGGCTCCGAGGGCATGTTCGGCATCGTCACCGAGGCATGGGTGCGCATGACGAGGCTCCCCGAGGCACTCCGGGTCGTGCTTGCACTCTTCCCTGATATTCCCTCTGCATCCCAAACCGTCTCGACCATCATCGCCCGCGGTCTACTCCCTGCCGCCCTTGAGATGATGGACAAACTCGCCATCAAAGCGGTCAACGGCATGTATAAACTCGGCTTGCCCGAAAGCGCTGGTGCAGCACTCCTCATCGAAATTGATGGCGTCAACGAAGGCCTTGATGACCTGCTCCGCGATGTCACCCAAATCTGCCGCGAGCACGGCGCCATCGAGGTCCGCCCTGCCACCACCCCTGCCGAACAAGCACAAGTGTGGGCTGCCCGCAAAAACGCCTTCGGCGCCATGGGGCGCTTATCACCAAGCTACTATCTCGTTGATACCGTTGTGCCACGCACCCAACTGCCTAGTATCTTAGCCCACGTCGGTGATGTGGCGAGTGATTTCAAACTCCCGATTGCCAATGTCTTTCATGCTGGTGATGGCAACCTG
>Ga0194130_10006560_pt1 | contig 13403 bp, 12 predicted proteins | sample TA2KigsurfametaG_FD_160084 | JGI IMG/M metagenome (GOLD analysis project Ga0194130, IMG submission 160084) | Freshwater microbial communities from Lake Tanganyika, Tanzania - TA2015050 Kigoma 12 surface | ecosystem: Environmental > Aquatic > Freshwater > Lake | place: Tanzania: Lake Tanganyika... | reverse complement strand
AGTTATAAAAAAGAGATTGCCATCTATGTGGCATCAATTTTATGAGTTAGCTGGGGTTGATATAACTAAAGAGGCGATGGAGGTTGGACCAACATGTCATTATGTAATGGGCGGAGTTGAGGTAGATCCTGATACCGCTGCCGCAGTTGGTGTTCCTGGTTTATTTGCCGCAGGTGAGGTTGCAGGTGGCATGCATGGCTCAAATAGATTAGGCGGTAACTCTCTCTCTGACCTTTTAGTTTTTGGCCGCCGGGCAGGAGTTGGCGCATCTGAGTATGTAAAGCAAAATCAACCGGTAGGGGTTAGTGAGAGCACATTAAAACTTGCCGCTGAAAAGATTGCTGCTCCTTTTAAGAGAACAGGGGGAGAGAATCCATACACCCTTCACCAAGAGTTACAAGAGATCACTCATAACCTGATTGGCATTATCAGAACAAAAAGTGAGCTAGCAGATGCGATAAGTAAGATTGAAGATATAAGAAAGCGAATTGAAAATGTATCAGTAGCAGGAGATCGCTTATTTAATCCTGGGTTTCACCTCTCATTTGATCTAGATAATATGTTGTTAGTTGCCGAGAGTACTGCAAAATCAGCAATTGTTAGGGAGGAATCTCGTGGCGGACACACACGAGATGATTTCCCTAAGATGGATCCAAAGTGGCGCTCACTCAACAACGTTGCATTCTTTAATGGCAAAGAGGTAGTGGTAAAACAACAACCACTACCAGCAATGCCAAAGGAGCTATTTGAATTATTTGATGCAAGTGAGTTAGAGAAGTACCTATCAAAGGATGAACTAGTAAAGGGCGGCAGATAATGAGTAAAAAACTAAAACTTAAAATCTGGCGCGGAAACGTTTCATCCGGCGCCCTGCAAGAGGTTGAGGTAGAGGCAAATGAGGGTGAGGTTGTACTTGATGTAATACACCGGGTGCAGGCAACTCAAATGGGAGATTTAGCAGTTCGCTGGAACTGCAAAGCTGGTAAGTGTGGCTCATGTTCAATGGAGATAAATGGCAAACCACGTCTTGCCTGTATGACCCAGGTAGCTAGCTTTGCCGATGGTGAAGCTATTACTGTAACCCCACTTAGAGCATTTCCGGTAATAAAAGATTTAGTAACTGATGTTTCACTTAATTATCGCAAAGCGATGGAGATTGAATCCTTTACCCCACCAGTTGATCTAAAGCCAGGGGCGGCCCGAATGGCCCAGGTGGATGTTGAGCGAAGCCAAGAGTTTAGAAAATGTATTGAGTGCTATTTATGTCAAGACACCTGCCATGTAATTCGTGATCATGAAGAAAATAAAAAGAGTTTTGCTGGTCCAAGATTTTTTATTCGAATTGCCGAGCTTGATATGCACCCACTTGATATCCTAAAAAATCGAAAGAAAAAGGCCCAAGCAGAGCATGGGCTTGGCATGTGTAACATTACAAAGTGTTGTACTGAGGTGTGCCCAGAGCATATTCGCATCACCGATAACGCAATTATTCCAATGAAGGAGCGGGTGGTCGATGAGAAGTATGACCCAGTTAGATGGCTGGGAAGTAAAATTAGAAAACGTGAGGGTATTGTTTAAATAAGGATGGGTTTAATTATTCGTCTAATCGCAGGTGCACTCGCCTTTTGGGCAGCAACCTCTTTACTCTCCGGGGTAAGTATTAATGGTGGTGCGTGGAGCTATCTTTGGGTGGCATTATTTTTTGGGCTAATAAATAGCATCTTAGGTTCAATAGTTAAATTATTAACTCTGCCGGCAATCTTAATTACTCTCGGTTTATTCTCATTAGTTATAAATGCAGCGATGTTGATGCTAACATCTAGATGGAGTGATCGTCTAGATGTAACAGATTTTTGGTCAGCTCTTTGGGCATCTTTGATTATTTCCCTAATTACAACAATTATTACAAAATCCCTAAAGAGCAAAAAGTAATTTAGCTCTTCCAAACCTTAGCCATGTAAGCCTCAACCTCATCTGGGTGGCGAGGAAGTGAGTTAGATAAAACTTTAGCCCCTGATTGGGTCACCAACACATCATCTTCAATTCGAACTCCAATGCCGCGATACTCTGGGCCAAAGAGTGTGTCATCTGCTTGAATATAAAAACCTGGCTCAACGGTAAGAATCATTCCTGGCTCGAGTACCGCATCCATGTACTGCTCTTTTCTTGCATGAGCGCAATCATGCACATCAATACCAAGATGATGGCTGGATGAGTGGAATTGCCACCTTCGGTGAAAACCATTTTCTTCCCGTAACGACTCTTCAGCGGATACTGGTAGTACCCCTAATTCATGTGCACCTTTGGCAATCTCCTGCATACAAGCATTGTGAATATCTTTAAATTTAGCTCCTGGTTTAACCGCTGCAATCCCAGCAGATTGGGCTCGGTAGACGATCATGTAGATATCGCGCTGGGCTTTTGAGAATTTACCACTTACTGGAAATGTTCTAGTGATGTCTGCTGTGTAGTGAGAATCTAACTCAACGCCAGCATCAATTAACACTAAATCATTTACCAACACATCACCATCATTTTTAATCCAATGCAAAATACAAGCATGAGAGCCGGCGGCAACAATTGGTGAGTAACCATTCTCATTTCCTTCGATTCTTGCTCTTCCATAAAAGGCAGATTCAATCACTCGTTCACCCCTTGGCTTTGAGGTGGCAGCTGGAAAAACCTTGACCATATCGGCAAAGCCTCTAGCCGTGGCATCTACCGCCCGTTGCATCTGATCAATCTCATACTCATCTTTAATCATTCTAAATATGGAGTTAGTATTTAAAAATTCAGCCTCAAGCGCTGCACTGACATCTACTAATTGATCAATCTTTAAATCCTGCCCCCTAATAATTATCGAATCAATCTTGTTTGCTAAAAAGCTTTCAATTTGTGCTAGCTCTCTTACATTTACCTGATACTTACTCTGAGTTTGATTAAGAGATAATCTCCTACCAATCCAAAACTCACCATATCTAGTATTTTTATAAAACTGATCACTTTCCCTTCTAGATCTTGGGTGAACAAATAGATATGGCTCATGCCCATCTCCTGTTGGCTCCATAATAAAAACTGAGTCCGGCACGGTATCGGTGGCAATAACTCCAGTAATCCAAGCAAAGGCAGAGTGGGCCCGAAACGGGTAATCTGTGTCATTACTTCGAACCTTTAGGCACCCTGCTGGAAAAATTAATCTTTTACCTGGGTATTTATTAGATAATTTTTCTCTACGTTTTTTGGTATGTGCAGTTGCTGGGTGGGCGGAGATAATCTCATCTTCATCTGCTGCCCATCCTGTTTTCATAAACTCATTCATCACATCTTGTGTTTGCAGATCATGTGTGCGTAACAGATCTGATTGCTGATCTGTCTTATCCTTTGAGTTATTCGCCAAATTCATACTGATAGCCTACTTATTAAGCCTAAATTGGCTACCGATAAGATGGACGGTAGTCTTACATCTTGTTGGAGACGTCGCATAGCCCGGTCTAGTGCGCCTCACTGCTAATGAGGTTAACCCCTAAAGGGTTTCGGAGGTTCAAATCCTCTCGTCTCCGCCAAAAATATATTGGTGCAAGAGCATAAGAAAATAGCTAGATAAACTAATTGGGGGGAAGTTGCCTAACTACAAGATCGCAATTGTTGGTGCCGGCCCTGCTGGCTACTTCACCGCCCAAGCCTTTCAAAAAGCACAAAATGAAGAGCTGGCATTTTCTATCGACATGATTGAACGCCTTCCCACCCCATGGGGGTTGGTAAGAAGTGGGGTGGCCCCTGATCATCCAAAGATAAAAACAGTTTCTAAAGTATTTGAAAAGATTGCCAAAGAGGATGGTTTTAGATTATTTGCCAATGTTGAGTTGGGTAAAGATGTATCACTAAAAGATTTACGCGAGGCATATGATGCAGTAGTTCTTGCCACCGGCTCAACTACTGGTAGAAAGCTTGGGATAAAGGGTGAGGATCTTTCTAATTGCCTATCTGCAGCGGATTTTGTTCCTTGGTATAACGCTCATCCAGATTTTACTGATGTAAAGGTTGATTTAGATACCGATACTGCAGTTGTAATTGGCGCTGGTAATGTGGCGATGGACATAGCCAGAATGCTGGCTCTAGATCCAGCGGAGTTGGATCCAACCGATACTGCAGAGTATGCACTGGCTGTCTTTAAATCCAGCAAGATTAGAAAGGTAATAATTTGTGGCCGGCGCGGCCCAGAGCATGCCGCCTTTACCGCCCCTGAGTTACGAGATCTACCAAAACTAGAACACACCGATGTTTATATTGACCAGGCTCAAATAAATGAGGCCAACTTACGGGTTGAACAAATGGGTGAGGTAGAAAAAGATTTAAAAAATAATCTAGAGGCGATGCGATTAATCGCAGAGCATAGTAAAAAAGGTGTAGAGCGAAAGCTGGAGATAAAGTTTTTGGCCGCTCCAATTGAGATTAAGGGTAGTAATAAAGTTGAAGAGATTGTTTTTGCTATCAATGAGGTTAAAAATGGCGAGGTAAGTGCAACAGATAAAACCTTCTCCATAAAAGCTGGATTAGTTGTAACAGCAATTGGATATGACTGCGTTGAGTATCTGGGCGTTAAAATTGAAAATGGCCGAATAGCAAATATTGCTGGGCATGTAGAACATAATATTTATGTCACTGGATGGGCAAAAAGAGGCCCGGTAGGTGTAATTGGCACAAATAAAAGTGACTCAGCAGATGTGGTTGATCTAATTATTGATTCCTTGAAGGAGCCAAAAAATGCTGCTGGCATTGAAGGATTATTAAAATCAGGGCACCAAATTATTGATCAAGTAGGTTGGGAAAAAATAAATGCCTCAGAGGTAATCTCTGGTGAGTTAGCTGGAAAACCTCGCATAAAAGAGGTTGATTGGAAGCGACTAATAAGTTTGGGCACCACCTGATAAATCGCTAGACTTTCCAAACCTTTGAAAAATTGCGCCCGTAGCTCAACGGATAGAGCATCTGACTACGGATCAGAAGGTTCGGGGTTCGAATCCCTGCGGGCGCACTGGTTAAACCTAGGATTTAGAAAGAAGGTTCTGACATGCTAATTCATAGACTAAGTAATAATTTTGGTAAATTATTTTAATTCTTAAGATTTTTATTACAATTCAATTTCGAATGTGATCCCTCCATTCATTTAAGCGCTCATAAACTGTTTTAGGGTAGGAAGAGTCTATATCAATAGTTGCATATTGTTCACCTGTATATACATCCTGCCCGTTAAGGAATCTATTCTTCGCATTAAGTCTAACTTCATGGGTGTTGAGCTCGGTATGGCTACTGTTTTCGATCTTAGTAAGCACACTTTCTGCTTTTAATAAATTATTAAAGTGCCAACCTGCATTTTTTACAATCTCAATTTGAGGTTTACGTAAAATAAACTTAGGAAATTTCCAAAGTAGAAATCTTCTACTTGTCCAATAGTTTGGCACTCTGATGAAAGGCATGCGATGCCTACGATTATTAAATGCTTGGAGTAAGAATATATCTTGACGCATGTTTTGAATAGATTTATATTTAGCACTGGAAATGACTCTAGCGCGACTCCATTTCCCTGCATAAACATTCAAGTAATTTACATAGTTATTCATTTCTAATAAAACATTACATTCAGAACCAATTTTCAATAAACTCTGAATAACACTTGCTCGTGGTATTTCATCACAGTCTGAGTGTATGATTAGATTATGGCCTTTAAGTGCAAGATTTTTTATCGTTCCAGATATCACCTGCCTTTGTAACATCTCTCTAATCGGGGCAAAAGGCGTAAAGTGCCTTCGATGATCAATAATTACAAGGATTTTTTGTTTAAACTCATTTATTAATTCGGAATCAGATATGAATAATTTATCTTTTTTGATTCCACTATGCGTGTACTTACTTTCACAGATAATGAACAAATCAACTGTACTATACAGTTCCGTAAGTCGAATCTTTAGACTAGAAAATTCTCCATTAAACATAAAGGTGTCAATGATCATCTAAATTTTCCTAACTTGGGTGTTCAAACTAACATAGCTTGGCAAGGTGTAAAACTTTAGCGTAATGGTATAGAATATGTTACGAATGGCTACTTTACTATTTCATACAGGATTGATTGATGACAGGGGCAGTATTGCGGCCACAAGTGAGTATATTAAGGGGCTTCAAGACGAAGGCCATACTGCCATCTGGGCTTACGATAAGTTCCATCAAGGGAATAGAAATTCTGCAATTTTATATTATAGTAAATTTTTTAATCTTGAGCATTATGTAAATTTCAACCAATATTCAAGAAGTGTCAGCAAGAGAATTGATTGGGCATATTTTTCTAAAAAAGGTTTAAATGACGGATTTCTAATTCCAAACGTGAAGAATGCAATACACGTTATGTTTAATGTCTATCAACCACATGGGGATACATACGCATACGTATCAAAATGGCTGGCAGATGCTTCATCCAGACAAGCTAATTTTTTTATACCCATGGGGCGCTCTAAAATTCCAAACCCTTTTGTGAAACGGGAATGGGTCCCATTTGGTTTAGACATGCCCCCAGCGACAAATTCATTAAGGTCTGAATGGAGAGTGCCGCTCGACGCAAGAGTATGTATTCGCCTTGGTGGTGAAAACACATTCGATATTCCTTGGGTACATAAGACTGTGAAAAAGGCGATAGATAATCACCAGAATTTTTATTTTATTGGGTACAATACTAATAAGTTTATTGATCACCCAAGAGCAATATTTTTACCGAGCATAAATGAAAAAACTGAAAAATCTAACGCACTCATGTCCGCTGATATATTTTTACATGCGCGGCGGCAGGGAGAATCGTTTGGGATGGCAATTCTGGAAGCTATGCGATTAAAAATCCCAGTTTTAGCATGGGAAGGTGGTTGGGATAAGAACCATACAAAAATTCTCCACAGAGAATCTCTCTATAAAAATGAAATAGATTTATATCATAAATTAATTAATGGAATTAGTGCACGCAGCGTAAGTATTAGTTTTAATAATTCAAATTTGTATTCAATTCCAAATGTCATTCAAATTTTCAAAGATAAATTTGGAATAAATACCCTTCATATTTAATAATGGTGATACCATTAGGCATGGATAGAAAATCAATCGTAGCGGCAATGGCTGATGCTTATAAAACTTTAAATCCAGATTCAAATTTTATTCCAGGTGAAACATTTATTTCTCATGCATCCAAAGTTGTCTCCGGTGAAGAAATAAGTTATCTGTCAGAAGCTGTGCTTGATGGTTGGTTCACTGCAGGTAGATTTTGTGATGAATTTGAAAGAAAGTTACAAAAATATTTTGGCATTCGTTCTGCTTCTCTAGTAAATAGTGGTTCATCTGCAAATTTGATTGCAGTTTCAAGCTTGACAAGTAATGTTTTGGGAAATAAGAGGATTATGGCTGGCGATGAGGTTATTACAGTTGCAACCAGTTTTCCTACAACTGTAAATCCGATTTTACAGGTTGGGGCAATCCCAGTTTTTTTAGACGTGGAGATTCCAAGTTATAACATTAAAATTGATGAATTAAGTAGTGCACTAACTAGGAAAACAAAGGGTGTGATAATTGCTCATACTTTGGGAAACCCATTTAATTTAGACGTAATTACGAAGTTTTGCACTGACAATAATTTATGGCTTATCGAAGATAACTGCGATGCACTCGGATCTACTTTCCAAGGGAAACTCACAGGAATTTTTGGCGACTTGGCATTTGAGTTTTTATCCTGCCCACCATATTACAACAGGCGAAGGTGGGGCAGTATTGACTAAGTCTCCCAAGTTGCGCGTACTCGTAGAAAGTTTTCGAGATTGGGGTAGAGATTGTTACTGTTTGCCAGGGAAAGACAATACATGTTTGAAAAGGTTTGAGCAACAACACGGTAACTTACCTTTTGGATATGATCATAAATTTGTATATTCGCATATTGGCTATAACTTAAAAATGACGGATTTTCAGGGAGCTCTTGGTTCAGCACAAATGAATAAGTTGCCAGATTTTGTACACAAACGAAGAGATAATTGGCACAAATTACTAAATTTGGTAAAAGACTTAGAGCAAGATTTTATTCTTCCGCATGAAGATCCACATACCGAGCCAAGTTGGTATGGCTTTGCGTTGACTATTCGTGATTCATCTAAAATTAGCAGAGATGGGTTGTTAAGGCATTTAGCTGATAAAAAGATTGGAACTCGCCTTTTGTTTGCTGGAGATCTGACAAGTCAGCCTTCGTTTAAGAACAAGCCCTTCAGAGTTGTTGGTGATTTAGTAAATACTAAACGAATTGTGAAGAATAGCTTTTGGATTGGTTGCTGGCCCGGACTACGCCAAGAGGAACTCGAGTACATGGTTGACACCATTAAATTATATGTAAAATTTAATACCCTGTAAATAAATTTCCATAAATTAACGGAAAGACTTATAATTCCAAGAGTTGAAAGAATTGTTTTGCTACATTTTTAGGCGAAAAACTTTCAGCAACGATTTGCCTTTGCCTAATCTTTTCTAATGACCAATACTTTCGGGAATTCAACTCATATAGTGCCTCAGAAATTTGTGTAAAATCGTCTTCTACAAAAAAAATCCCAATTTTTCTCATTCTATTATCTGATCCAAAGATAGTTCTAAGTTGGGAATACCCAGCATTTTTTCGACTAACAACGCATAACCCTAGTGCAAGAGCTTCTATACGGGCTATGCAAAAACCCTCATAATCAGATGTATTCAAGTAAATATCATGTATTGCTAGCTGATCTATGGCTTTATTGTGCGGTAGAAAACCTTTAAATTTGATTCCAGTAAACCCAGTTGCCTGCAATTTTAAGTCTAACTCTAATGGGCCTCCACCAATAATGGTTAAACTGCTTTTACGCTGACTATTATACCTAGATTGAAAATTACTAAATGCACTCAACGCTAAATCAAATCTTTTTTGATCCACTAAGCGCCCTAAGCATGCGACTTTTAGTTGGTCATTAAATTTACGAGTTTGCTTTTTATATTTCCTTGAAATAATTACAGAATTCGGGATTACAATAGAATTTAAATTTGTTTTGCCTGAGAAGAAACTAGCAACTTCATCCGAAACGGAAATAATTTTTTTAGTAAACTTTCCCAACTTAGACAAAAGGTACCATACTATTCTGCTTCGATTTAAATATACATTATGCTCTATCCAGATTAAATTTTGCCTTAGTCGTGTATCCATTAAGGCCATAACACCACTCCAAATTTGAGCCCAGATTAGGTGGGCAAAAATAAGGTCATATGACACTAAGATTTTTCTTAGTTTATTAAATTGCTTAATATCTCCTAGATTTCTAGCACCTAAATAATGAATTCTTAATTTGGCATGTGTTGGAATCTTAATCTGATTTGGTAAACTCTGAAATACAAATAAGTTAATTTCAGCCCTTGTTAATAACTCAGGCAAAATCGACGTAATAGATTTTTCGGCTCCACCGATACTCATCCCTGAAATCAGGATTGCAATCTTATATTTACTTGAGCGACTCACCACTATTTATAAGCCAATCCTTCCTGATCTTAATACTAAAAAATAAGTAAGCAAAATATAGGGCAGGAAATATCTACCGTTATTTGCTACTGATACCAAGGTCCCAAAAGTTAAAGTTATCGTTAGAGTGACAAAAGATATAAGCAGAGTATTTTTTATCTTTAAGTTATGATTACCACTCTTAAAGGCTATACTTCTGTAATTAGTATAGAGTAAAGCAAGTAGAATAAAACCGAATCCAATACTTGTAATTCGAAACTTATCAAGTATTAGTACAGGCAATAATAACAAATTCCACATTTTACTTAAATAAGTAAATTGGTTGGAATCGGAAGTTTTGCTAACAATATTTGCTGTGAAAGAATTTGACGCAAATAGCGTCGGTCCTAAAAAATAAAGTCGCACTTGCAGCCAGTCCACAGGATGAGTAATAATTAGACTAGTCCAGTTATTAATCAACTCAGAAACTAATTTATCACTCTCGTTTTTGTTACCCTCATGCGTAATTCTCTGAATTGGATTTGCATACTGCCATTCCTCTGGGTAACTATGTAGATTATCCCAGCTATCAGGTCGCAGAGATGAGCACAACGATCGCAATGGATATCCTTCTTTTACCAAACCCTTCAATGCATTACCCGCCAAAGAGATTTGTTCTGGATCTGTTCCCCAACAGTACTGTGCTGATAAGTCCATAATAACTGGTTGTTGTTGTGGATAGACCTCCTTTAAATTGATACTTGTTGCAACAACACTATTTAGATTGAAGGAAAAAATAAAAACTAATACGAAAATTGGTATTACCTTAAAAATTTCTTTTAATTTAAATGAAAAAATTATTAAAAATGAATTCAAAATTATTATATTTAATATGAGAGAGTAAAATGGCTTAAACATTGATGCCAAAAGCAAGCACAGAATACCGGTAATAAAATAAATATTTTTGCCTACCTTTTTACGCCTATTTGCTTCAAATAGAAATCCCACTCCTAGTATAGATAATGCAAATAAACTAGCATCCCGGAATAAATTTGCTGTGAAAAAAGTTGAAAGATAAAAAAGAACGAAGAAAAAAAATGCCGTTATTCTATTAAATTTATAATTCTTAAATATCAAGTATATTCCTAACCAATAAAGTAATAATTGAAAAATGGTTAATGAAATTCTCCACGATCCAAAAAAATTTGGCCATTGCCCATACACAATTGGCACAATGGCATTCCAATTATCATGCCGATCCCAGCTAGGTAGATTTCTCTGGTCACCTTCAAGCCCACCATTACCAAAAGGTAGTAAGCTTAAAAAAAACAAACAAAATAGGGTGATGCCTTTGTTTAGAATTTTTAAATTTGAAAATTTCATATACATTAAGTGTATCATTGCACTATGATCACTGTAATAATTCCGTGCCACAATGAAGAATTAACTATTGCTAAAACAATACAAGAATTAATGAATTTAGAAATAGGGGATTTAGACATAGTCGTGGTTGACAATGCATCTACCGATGGCACCGCATTAATCGCAAAACAGTGCGGAGCAAGAGTTGTAAGGGAACCATTTAAAGGAAAAGGTCGCGCATTTAGGAAAGGACTTTATTGTATCGACAGATCCACTTCAGTAATATTTCTAATCGATGGCGATAATACATATGGAACCGAATCTTTGCCTGAAGCCACTAATTTAATTAAGAATGAAGGCTATGAAATGGTAGTAGGAGTCAGAACAATAGCTGACAATTCAAGCACGCTTGAATATAGAGTTGGACATAAGATTGGTAATTACTTTTTTACGAGTCTTAATAAATTGTTATTCAGGAGCAAAATTGAAGATTCTCTTTCAGGTTGGAGAGTTATGTCAAGGCAGTTTGCCCAATCTTTTTTTGGGGGAAATTCAAACTTTGAATTAGAGATGGAACTAAACGTTCATGCATTTAGATTAGATGTTCCAGTGACCTGTGTGAAAACTTTGTATACTGGTAGGCCACAGAATTCCATTAGTAAGTTGCACACTTTCAAAGACGGGCTCGCGATATTTAAGAGAGTTATCCAACTTTTTAAGCAGGAAAGGCCTAGAGCCGCCTACACCCTCATTTCATTGCCATTTTTACTCGGAGGAATTATTCTATTTAATCGCGCATTTTTTAATTATCTGGAAACTGGACTTGTCGAGTTCTTGCCCTCCCTAGTAGTTTCAGGCACTTGTTTGATACTGACTCTAAGTTTATGGGTGACTGGAACTATACTTGAACACAACTTGAATACTCGACTTGATATTGCCAGACTTATCTACCATTACGACAAGTAGACTTAAAATATTTTTGAGATAGGCACATATTTTTTATATGCATCAATTAGTTTCTTTCATTATGAATCAAAGCCTAATCCAAGACGATCTAAAAGTTTAAGCCAAAGATTTCGCTTGCCTTTATTTTTATCAGCTCTGGTTATTGACCATTGCGTTAGGCGAATAAATAAAAATCTAAATGGCTCTGGTGGAAATGGAATTGGTTTGTGCTTTACCATCTGAAGTGAGGTGGCTTCATTTTCGATTTCATCAAGTAAATCAAGCATATTTGAAGCCCCAAATCTTGTAGAGGCAACTCCAAGTCCGGTATAACCTAGAACGTAGGCAACCTTGTTATCAAAATCTGTTCCCCAAAAAGGTGAAAATCTAGAACAGGTATCAATTGCTCCACCCCAACCATGGGTGAATTTAATGCCAGCTAATTGCGGGAAGGTTTTAAAGAAGTTTGTAGCTAATTTTGCATAGGTTTCAGGCCTGGCTTCATACTCTTGCCTCACCTTGCCTTTGTAATTGTAAATTGCATCATAACCTCCCCATAAAATCTCATTCTCTTTAGTTAACCGGTAGTAGTGGAATTGATACCCAGCATCGGATAAGCCCTCTCTACCTTTCCAGCCAATACTTTCTAATTGCTCTTTGGTTAAGGGTTGAGTTACTAATTGAAAATCATAAACTGCAATTACATACTTTTTAACACTTTTTAAAAGCGGTGTATAGATGTTGGTGGCGAGTGCAACCTTATTTGCTCTTACCTGGCCATAAGCTGTTTTCACCACAACATGTGAGCCCTCATCTAACAACTTCTCAACCTTTGAGTTCTCATAGATTTTTACCCCAAGGGATAGACAAGCTTTCTCTAATCCCCATACCAGGCGAGCTGGATCAACTAAGGCTGTGCCATCGGCATCATGCAGCGCTCCTTCATAAAGGGGTGAATTAACTATTTCTCTTATTTGCTCTTTACTTAATACCTCAACATGATCTCCGGTGTTATTTCTTGCAATCGCCTCCTCTTTTAAGCCATCTAATTGCCAAGGGGCAACTGCAACCCGCAGCTCACCTGTTCGCTCAAAATCACAATCAATATTATATTTTTTTATAGTGGCTTCAATTTGATTTAAATTATCTCGGCCCAACTTATCAATTATTGCCATCTCATCTGCAAAGCGGGAGTAACCATTAACAAAGCCATGGGTTAACGAGGCGTTACAAAATCCACCATTACGTCCAGAGGCACCATTACCAGTCTCGCGTTGTTCAACAATTACTACCTCACGCTTTGGATTTCGCTCCTTTGCAAGTAGCGCAGTCCAAAGTCCGGTGTAACCAGCACCGACAATACAAAGATCGGTTGTGACCTCACCAATGAGTGCAGAGTGTGATTCTGGCTCAAGTGGGTCAGCATCTAGCCAATAGAGTGAGGGCTGAAGATCAGCTAATGATGAAAGAACAATTGGGTCGATGGGCGCCATCGATATATCCGGCTAATTACCGGACTCACCCCTTTACGAAAGAATTAAGTGGCCCGGGTCCTCCGGAGTCC
>Ga0194130_10006555_pt1 | contig 13414 bp, 11 predicted proteins | sample TA2KigsurfametaG_FD_160084 | JGI IMG/M metagenome (GOLD analysis project Ga0194130, IMG submission 160084) | Freshwater microbial communities from Lake Tanganyika, Tanzania - TA2015050 Kigoma 12 surface | ecosystem: Environmental > Aquatic > Freshwater > Lake | place: Tanzania: Lake Tanganyika... | reverse complement strand
TGGGACCTGCGAAAGGCCCAGCCCTACGACGGCTACGAGAGCTACGACTTCGACGTGCCCGTGGGGCGGAACGGCGACTGCTATGACCGCTACCTCTGCCGCATGGAGGAGATGCGCCAGTCGCTGCGCATCATGGTCCAGGCGCTCGACGCCATCGCGCGCACGCCTGGCCCGGTGAAGACGGACGACAAGAAGATCACGCCGCCGACGCGCGGCGAGATGAAGCGATCGATGGAGGCGCTCATCCACCACTTCAAGCTCTACACCGAGGGCTACCACGTGCCCGCGGGCGAGACCTACACGGCGGTCGAGGCGCCCAAGGGCGAGTTCGGCGTCTACCTGATCTCCGACGGGACCAACAAGCCGTATCGCTGCAAGATCCGCGCGCCCGGCTTCGCCTTCCTGCAGGCGATGGACTTCCTCGGCAAGGGCCACATGCTCGCCGACGTCGTGGCGATCATCGGCTCGATGGACATCGTGTTCGGGGAGATCGACCGATGAGCGCCGCTCCGCATGCCGGCCAGGCGGCCCAGCCCGCGACCTTCGCCTTCGACGCCGCCAACCTCGAGCGCGCGCGCGCGATCATCGCCCGCTACCCCGCGGGGCGGCAGGCGAGCGCCGTCCTGCCGCTGCTCGACATCGCGCAGCGCCAGGCCGGCAACTGGCTGCCGCGCGCGGCGATGGACTACGTGGCCGGCATGCTCGACATGGCGCCGATCCGCGTCTACGAGGTCGCGACGTTCTACTCGATGTTCAACCTGCAGCCCGTCGGCGCCTGGTTCTTCCAGATCTGCACGACCACGCCGTGCTGGCTGCGCGGGTCGGACAAGGTCGTCGAGGCCTGCCAGCGCAAGCTCGGCATCGGCATCGGCGAGACGACGGCCGACGGCAAGTTCACGCTGAAGGAGGTCGAGTGCCTCGGCGCCTGCGTGAACGCGCCGATCATCCAGGTGAACGACGACTTCTACGAGGACCTCGACGGTCCCTCGACCGAGAAGCTGATCGACGAACTCGCGGCTGGCCGCGTGCTGCCGCGCGGCTCCGCGATCGGCCGGCAGAAATCCGCGCCCGAGGGCGGGCCGCAGGTCCTGAAGGCCATGCCGCCCCGCTACGAATGGACGCTCGAGCCGCCGCCCGCCCCGCCGGCGGGCAGCGACGATTGAGGCATAGACATGCTCCAGGACAAGGACCGCATCTTCACCAACCTCTACGGCCTCCAGGGGCCGGACCTGCGCAACGCCATGGGGCGTGGCGACTGGGACCGCACGAAGGACCTGATCGCGCGCGGCCGAGACTGGATCGTCGCGCAGGTGAAGGATTCCGGCCTGCGCGGCCGCGGAGGGGCGGGCTTCCCGACTGGCATGAAGTGGTCCTTCATGCCGAAGGCCAATCCCGACGGCCGCCCGAGCTACCTCGTCGTCAACGCCGACGAGTCCGAGCCCGGCACCTGCAAGGACCGCGAGATCCTGCGCCATGACCCGCACAAGCTGGTCGAGGGCTGCCTGCTGGCGGGCGTCGGCATGGGCGCTCGCGCCGGCTACATCTACATCCGCGGCGAGTTCTACAACGAGGCGTCCTCGATCCAGCGCGCGATCGACGAGGCCTACGAGGCCGGGCTGGTCGGCAGGAACGCCTGCGGCTCGGGCTACGACTTCGACCTCTACCTGCACCGCGGGGCAGGGGCCTACATCTGCGGCGAGGAGACGGCGCTGCTCGAGAGCCTGGAGGGCCGCAAGGGCCAGCCGCGCCTCAAGCCGCCCTTCCCGGCGGCCTGCGGCCTCTATGGCTGCCCGACCACGATCAACAACGTCGAGACGATCGCGGTCGTGCCGACGATCCTGCGCCGCGGCGCGTCGTGGTTCTCCGGCTTCGGCCGTCCCAAGAACGCCGGCACCAAGCTCTTCTGCATCTCGGGCCACGTGAACCGCCCGTGCAACGTGGAAGAGGAGATGTCGATCCCGCTCAGGGAACTCATCGAGCGCCACGCCGGCGGCGTGCGCGGCGGCTGGGACAACCTGCTCGGCATCATCCCCGGCGGCTCGTCGGTCCCCGTCCTGCCGCACTCGATCTGCGACACGGTGCTGATGGACTTCGACGCGCTGCGCGAGGTCCGTTCCGGCCTCGGCACCGCGGCCGTGATCGTCATGGACAAGTCGACTGACATCGTGAAGGCCATCGCGCGGCTGTCGAGGTTCTACATGCACGAGAGCTGCGGCCAGTGCACGCCGTGCCGCGAGGGCACGGGCTGGATGTGGCGCGTCATGACCCGCATGGTCGAGGGGCGCGCCGAGCTGGACGAGATCGACACGCTCGAAGACGTCACGCGTCAGGTCGAGGGGCACACGATCTGCGCGCTTGGCGACGCCGCCGCCTGGCCGATCCAGGGCCTGATCCGGCATTTCCGCCCGGAGCTCGAGAAGCGGATCAAGGACTACAAGCAGCGCGCGGGCCGCACGGCCCTCGCGGCTGAGTGAGACGGGACGCGACATGCCGAAGCTGACGGTCAACGGAACAGAGGTCGAGGTCCCGCCGGGCGCGACCGTCCTCCAGGCCTGCGAGGTCGCGGGGGTCGAGATCCCTCGCTTCTGCTACCACGAGCGCCTGTCGATCGCCGGCAACTGCCGCATGTGCCTTGTCGAGCAGGAGAAGGCCCCGAAGCCGATCGCGTCCTGCGCGATGCCCGCGGCCGACAACATGGTGATCAAGACCGACACGCCGATGGTGCGCAAGGCGCGCAAGGGCGTGATGGAGTTCCTGCTGATCAACCATCCGCTCGACTGCCCGATCTGCGACCAGGGCGGCGAGTGCGACCTGCAGGACCAGGCGATGGCCTACGGCTTCGACCGCTCGCGCTACCAGGAGAACAAGCGCGCGGTGCCCGACAAGGACCTCGGTCCGCTGGTCAAGACCTCGATGAACCGCTGCATCCACTGCACCCGCTGCGTGCGCTTCGCCACCGAGGTGGCCGGCGTCGAGGAAATGGGCGCGGTGTTCCGCGGCGAGCACATGGAGATCTCGACCTTCGTCGAGAAGAGCCTCTCCTCCGAGCTCTCGGCCAACATCATCGACCTCTGCCCGGTCGGCGCGCTGACCTCGAAGCCCTACGCCTTCGTCGCGCGGCCCTGGGAGCTACGCAAGACCGAGTCGGTCGACGTCATGGACGCGGTTGGCTCCAGCATCCGTGTCGACAGCCGCTCGGGCGAGGTCCTGCGCGTGCTGCCGCGGGTGAACGAGGCGGTCAACGAGGAGTGGATCTCCGACAAGACGCGCTTCGCCATCGACGGGCTGCGGCGGCAGCGCCTCGACCGCCCCTATGTTCGCGGCGCCGACGGCAAGCTTGCCCCGGCGAGCTGGGACGAGGCGCTCGCGGCCGTGGCGCGCAAGCTCTCGGCCACGATCGGGTCGCGCGTCGCCGCGATCGCCGGCGACCAGGCCGATTGCGAGGCCATGGCGGCGCTCAAGGACCTGATGGCCGCGCTGGGCAGCCCGAACATCGACTGCAGGCAGGACGGCGCCAGGCTCGACCCGTCCTGCGCCGCCGGCTGGCGCTTCAACACCGGCATCTCCGGCATTGATCGCTGCGACGCGCTGCTGCTCGTGGGCACGAATCCCCGCTGGGAGGCGCCGATCGTCAACGCGCGCATCCGCAAGCGCTGGCTGGCCGGGCGACTGCCTGTCGCCGCGATCGGGCCGCAGCACGACCTGGCCTACAAGTTCGAGTATCTCGGCGCCGGCCCGCAGACGCTGGCCGACCTCGTCGACGGCAAGCTCGCCTTCGCGCAGGAGATGCGCGACGCGAAGGCCCCGATGATCATCCTCGGCCAGGGAGCGCTCGCGCGCGCCGATGGCGCGCAGGTCCTCGCGCTGGCGCGCCGCGCCGCCGAGGCGCTGGGCGTCGTCAGGGACGGCTGGAACGGCTTCAACGTCCTCCACACGGCCGCCGCGCGCGTCGGCGGCCTCGAGCTCGGCTTCGTGCCGGGGCAGGGCGGGCGCGACGTGCAGGGGATCCTCGATGGCTGCGCGAGGGGGGAGATCGACGTCCTGTGGCTCCAGGCCGCCGACGAGATCGACGTGGCGAGGCTCGGCAAGGCCTTCGTCGTCTATCAGGGCCACCATGGAGACCGCGGCGCGCATCGCGCCAACGTGATCCTGCCGGGCGCCGCCTATACCGAGAAGAACGCGACCTACGTGAACACGGAGGGTCGCGCCCAGCGCGCGCGCATCGCGAACTTCCCGCCGGGCGAGGCGCGCGAGGACTGGAAGATCCTGCGGGCCCTGTCGGAGCGCGTGGGCAGGAAGCTGCCCTACGACACGATCGCGCAGCTGCGCCAGCGCATGGCGGGCGCGAGCGCGGTCTTCGCGCGGCTCGACGAGCTGGTGCCGGCGGCCTGGGGCGCGTTCGGCGCCGACGGGCCGGTCGACGCGACGCCGTTCCGCTCGCCGGTCTCCGAGTTCCACATGACCTGCGCGATCAGCCGCGTGTCCGAGACGATGGCGAAGTGCGTCGCTGCACGGCAGGCGGCTCTCGATCCGAGGACCGGCACCGATGGCTGACCTCATCCATGGCTATGCGCTTCCCGGCGCGCTGATCGTCGCGAAGATCCTCGCGCTGGTCGTGCCGCTGCTCGTCACGGTCGCGATGCTGACCTATGCGGAGCGCAAGGTCATCGCCGCCATGCAGCTGCGCAGAGGCCCGAACGTCGTCGGCCCCTTCGGCCTGCTGCAGCCCTTCGCGGACGCGCTGAAGCTGTTCACCAAGGAGACCATCATCCCCGCGGGCGCCAACCGCGTCGTCTTCATCATGGCGCCGATGGTGACCTTCCTGCTCAGCCTAGTGGCCTGGGCGGTCATCCCCTTCGCGCCGGGCTGGGTGATCTCCGACATCAACGTCGGCATCCTCTACCTCTTCGCGATCTCCTCGCTTGGCGTCTACGGCATCATCATGGCCGGCTGGGCGTCGAACTCGAAATACGCCTTCCTCGGCGCGCTGCGCTCGGCCGCGCAGATGGTCAGCTACGAGGTCTCGATCGGCTTCGTGATCATCACCGTGCTGCTCTGCGTCGGCTCGCTCAACCTGCAGGACATCGTCCAGGCGCAGGCCGGCGGCATCTGGAACTGGCACGCGTTCCAGCTCATGCCGCCGCTGTTGCCGATGGCGGTGATCTTCTTCATATCCGCGCTGGCCGAGACCAACCGTTCGCCCTTCGACCTGCCCGAGGGCGAGTCCGAGCTCGTCGCCGGCTACTTCGTCGAGTACTCGTCGATGTCCTTCGCCCTTTTCTTCCTCGGCGAGTACGCGGCGATGATCCTCATGAGCGGCATGACAAGCGTGCTGTTCCTCGGCGGATGGGACTCGCCGCTGCCCTTCGCGCCCTTCACCTGGATCCCCGGGCCGATCTGGTTCTCGCTCAAGATCGCCTTCTGCCTCTTCGTCTTCCTCTGGGTGCGCGCGACGCTCCCGCGCTACCGCTACGACCAGCTCATGCGGCTCGGCTGGAAGGTCTTCCTCCCGCTCTCGCTGGGCTGGGTGGTCCTGACCGCCGGGGCGCTCGTCGCCTTCGACAAGCTGCCCAAGCCCTGACGCCCATGCAGGCCGCGCCATGATCGATAACCGCTCCGCACGCACCTGGCTCCTCTCCGAGATCGTCTCGGGGCTGGCGCTGACGCTGAAGTACTTCTTCAAGCCGAAGGTGACGGTGAACTACCCGTTCGAGAAGGGGCCGCTCAGCTCGCGCTTCCGCGGCGAGCATGCGCTGCGCCGCTACCCGAACGGCGAGGAGCGCTGCATCGCGTGCAAGCTCTGCGAGGCGGTCTGCCCGGCGCTCGCGATCACGATCGAGGCCGAGCCGCGCGCGGACGGATCGCGACGCACCACCCGCTACGACATCGACATGACGAAGTGCATCTACTGCGGGCTGTGCCAGGAGGCATGCCCCGTCGACGCGATCGTCGAGGGGCCGAACTTCGAGTTCGCGACCGAGACGCGCGAGGAGCTCATGTACAACAAGGAGAAGCTGCTCGCGAACGGCGACCGCTGGGAGACCGAGCTGCAGCAGAACGTCGCCGCCGAGGCGCCCTACAGGTGACGGGCGGCGAGGGGGATTCCAGGTGACGGAATGATCCAGGCGCTTGCCTTCTACCTGTTCTCGGGCGTGCTCGTCGCCTCGGCCGCGATGGTCGTGGCCGCGCGCAACCCCGTGCACTCGGTGCTATTCCTGATCCTCGCGTTCTTCAACGCGGCGGCGCTCTTCCTCCTGAACGGGGCCGAGTTCCTCGCGATGATCCTCGTCGTCGTCTATGTCGGCGCGGTCGCGGTGCTCTTCCTCTTCGTCGTCATGATGCTCGACATCAACTTCGCCCGGCTGCGCGAGGGCTTCCTGCGCTACCTGCCGGTCGGCGGCGCGGTCGGCCTCGTGCTGCTGGCCGAGCTGGTGCTCGTCGGGACGGCCTGGGTCGACGCGTCGTCCAGCGCGGCCTTGCGCGCCGCGCCGGCCGCCGCGGACATCCACAACACCCGCGCGCTGGGACGCCTCGTCTACACGCACTACGCGCTGGTCTTCCAGGCCTCGGGCCTCGTCCTCCTCGTGGCCATGATTGGCGCCATCGTCCTCACCCTGCGCGCGCGCCCCGGCGTGCGCCGCCAGGACATCCCGCGCCAGCTCGCGCGCACCCGCGAGTCCGGCGTCGAGGTCGTCAAGATCCCGCCGCGGACCGGAGTCTGAAGCGATGACCATCGGCCTCGGCCACTACCTCTCGGTCGCCGCGATTCTCTTCACGCTGGGGATCCTCGGCATCTTCCTCAACCGGAAGAACGTGATCGTCATCCTGATGTCGATCGAGCTGATGCTGCTCGCCGTCAACATCAACCTCGTCGCCTTCTCGGCGCACCACGGCGACCTCGTCGGGCAGGTCTTCGCCCTGATGGTGCTGACCGTCGCCGCGGCCGAGGCCGCGATCGGCCTCGCGATCCTCGTCGTCTACTTCCGCAACCGCGGGACGATCGAGGTCGAAGACATCAACCTCATGAAGGGCTGACGGGCGTCGCGATGCGGACTTTGGCCTTCCTCGCGGTCTTCCTGCCGCTCCTCGGCTGCGCCCTGGCGGGCGCCCCGATCCTCGCCGGCGCTCGCGGCCATGGCGTCGACCGCTGGGCGCAGCTCTCGACCAGCGCCTGCGTCGCGATCGCGGCGCTCTGCTCGGTGGCGATTTTCTGGAGCGTCGCGCTGAACCACCAGCCGCGCAGCTTCGAGCTCCTCACCTGGATCGATTCCGGAGCCTTCGAGGCGTCCTGGGCGATCAAGCTCGACGCGCTCTCGGCCACGATGCTCTGCGTCGTGACGATCGTGTCGACCTGCGTCCATGTCTACTCGATCGGCTACATGGGGCACGACCCCTCGATCCCGCGCTTCATGTCGTACCTGAGCCTGTTCACCTTCTTCATGCTGATGCTGGTGACAGCCGACAACTTCGTGCAGATGTTCTTCGGCTGGGAGGGCGTCGGCCTCGCCTCCTACCTGCTGATCGGCTTCTGGCACGACCGCGAGTCGGCGAACGCGGCCTCGATCAAGGCCTTCGTGGTGAACCGCGTCGGCGACTTCGGCCTCGCGCTCGGCATCTTCGGCGTGTTCCTGATGTTCGGGTCCGTGCACTTCGACACGGTCTTCCAGGCCGCGCCGGCCAAGGCGGGCGAGACCATCTCCGTCCTTTGGTTCGAGGGCCACGCCCTGACCATCCTCTGCCTGCTGCTCTTCGTCGGCGCGATGGGCAAGTCGGCGCAGCTCGGCCTCCATACCTGGCTGCCGGACGCGATGGAGGGCCCGACCCCGGTCTCCGCGCTCATCCACGCGGCGACGATGGTGACCGCGGGCGTCTTCATGGTCGCGCGCCTCTCGCCGATGTTCGAGCTCGCCCCCGCGGCGCTGCACGTCGTCTGCATCGTCGGCGCGCTCACCGCGATCTTCGCCGCCTCGGTCGGCCTCGTGCAGAACGACATCAAGCGCGTCATCGCCTACTCGACCTGCTCGCAGCTGGGCTACATGTTCTTCGCCGCGGGCGTGTCGGCCTACTCCGCCGCGATCTTCCACCTGATGACCCACGCCTTCTTCAAGGCGCTGCTGTTCCTCGGCTCGGGCTCGGTGATCCACGCGCTTGAGGGCGAGCAGGACATGCGGCGCATGGGCGGCCTTGGCCCGAAGATCCGCATCACCTACTGGATGATGATGATCGGCAGCCTCGCGCTGGCCGGCATCGGCATCCCCTTCGTCTTCGGCTTCGCGGGCTTCTACTCGAAGGACATCGTCTTGGAGAGCGCCTTCGCCGCCCATTCCGGGCCAGGCGCCTTCGCCTTCTGGCTCGGCATCGCGGCCGCGGCCATGACGGCGTTCTATTCCTGGCGCCTGCTGTTCATGACCTTCAGCGGCCAGCCCCGCGGCGACCACCATGCGCACGAGCACGCGCATGAATCGCCTGCCGTCATGCTGGTGCCGCTCTACGTGCTCGCGTTCGGCGCGATCGTCGCCGGCGCCGCTGGATATACCTATTTCGTCGGCGACCATCGCGGCGAGTTCTGGGGTGCGGCGATCAAGGTCCTTCCCGAGCACGACTCCGTCGGGCACGCGCACCATGTCCCGGCCTGGGTGAAGGTGCTCCCGCTGGTGGCGAGCGTGGCGGGCATCGGCATGTCTTGGGGGCTTTACATCCGGAACCCCGAGGTGCCGGCGCGGCTCGCCGCGCGTTTCCAGGGCCTCTACCTGTTCCTGCTCAACAAGTGGTGGTTCGACGAGCTCTACGACCGCCTCTTCGTGCGACCGTCCTTCGGGCTCGGCACCGCCCTGTGGAAGAAGGGCGACGGTGCCGTGATCGACGGCCTCGGCGCCGACGGCCTCGCGGCCAACACGCTCGCCGCCGCGCGCCGGGTCAGCGCCCTGCAGACCGGCTATGTCTACCACTACGCCTTCGCGATGCTGATCGGCGTGGTCGCCTTCGCGACCTGGTATCTCGTGCGCGGGTGAGGGGCCGACCATGAACGAATCCTGGCCAATCCTGAGCCTCGTCACCTTCCTGCCGCTGGTCGGCGCGGCCCTCGTCTTCTTCGTGCGCGGCGACGCAGAGACCGTGGCGCGCAACGCGCGCTGGGTCGCGCTGTGGACGACCCTCGCCACCTTCGTCGTGTCGCTGTCGCTGTGGACCGGCTTCGAGCGCGGGACGGCGGCGTTCCAGTTCGTCGAGCGCGCCGAGTGGTTCCCCGGCACGGGCATCGCCTACCACATGGGCGTCGACGGTATCTCCGTGCTGTTCGTGCTGCTGTCGACCTTCCTCATGCCGATCTGCATCCTGGCGTCCTGGGAGGCGATCGAGCACCGCGTCAAGGAGTACATGATCGCCTTCCTCGTCCTCGAGACGATGATGGTCGGCATGTTCTGCGCGCTCGACACGGTGCTGTTCTACATCTTCTTCGAGGCCGTCCTGATCCCGATGTTCCTGATCATTGGCGTCTGGGGCGGCGCGCGGCGCGTTTACTCGGCTTTCAAGTTCTTCCTCTACACGCTGGCCGGTTCCGTCCTGATGCTCGTCGCGCTGCTCTACATGTACGGCGGGGCGGGCACGACCGACATCACCCAGCTGATGGGCCATGGCTTCGGCCGGCAGGCGCAGACCTGGCTGTGGCTCGCCTTCTTCGCGTCCTTCGCCGTGAAGGTGCCGATGTGGCCGGTCCATACCTGGCTTCCGGACGCGCATGTCGAGGCGCCGACCGCGGGCTCGGTCATCCTCGCGGGCGTGCTGCTCAAGATGGGCGCCTACGGCTTCCTGCGCTTCTCGCTGCCGATGCTGCCGGACGCGTCGGTCGCCTTCACGCCGCTGGTCTACACCCTGTCCATCGTCGCGATCGTCTACACCTCGCTCGTCGCGCTGGTGCAGCAGGACATGAAGAAGCTCATCGCGTACTCGTCGGTCGCGCACATGGGCTTCGTCACGCTCGGCATATTCACCGGCACGCGCCAGGGCATCGACGGGGCGTTGTTCCAGATGCTGAGCCACGGCGTCGTCTCCGGCGCGCTCTTCCTGTGCGTCGGCGTCGTCTACGACCGGCTGCATACCCGCGAGATCGCGCGCTATGGCGGCCTCGTGGAGCGCATGCCGCGCTACGCCGCGGTGTTCATGCTCTTCACGATGGGCTCGGTCGGCCTGCCCGGCACGAGCGGCTTCGTCGGCGAGTTCCTCGTCCTCGCGGGCGCCTTCCAGGCCAGCACCTGGGCCGCCGCCTTCGCCGCGCTCGGCGTCATCCTCGGCGCCGCCTACATGCTCTACCTCTACAGGCGCGTCGTCTTCGGCAAACTCGAGCGCGCGGACCTGCGCGACATGGTCGACCTCTCGAGGCGCGAGATCGCGCTCTTCCTGCCGCTCGTCGCGGTGTTGCTGTGGATGGGCATCCAGCCCAAGCCCGTCCTCGACGTCTTCTCGGCATCGGTCGACCAGCTCGTTGCCCGCTACCAGCAGGCGTCGATCCCCGCGGCCAGCCGCGTCGCCTCTCTCGCGGATTGAATGCGATGAACGTTCCAGCCCTCTCCTTCGGCATCGCCCTGCCCGAGCTCTTCCTCGCGGTCTCCGCCCTTGGCCTGCTGCTCTACGGCGCGATCGCGGGCGAAGGCTCCTATCGCCGCGTCGCCGGCCTGTCGATCGCGGCGCTAGCCTGCGCCGCAGTCCTGCTCTTCGCGGGGGCCGGGCCGCGCAGCGTCGGATTCTCTGGCCTCTTCGTCTCCGACGGCTTCGGCACCTTCATGAAGGCGCTTGTCCTCCTTGGCGCCGGCCTCGGCCTCGTGCTTTCGCTCGACCACAACCGGCGCGAGGACATGGAGCGCTTCGAGTTCCCGATCCTCGTCGTCTTCGCGACGATAGGCATGATGCTGATGATCTCGGCGTCGGACCTGATGTCGCTCTACCTCGGCCTCGAGCTGCAGAGCCTCTCTCTCTACGTGATCGCCGCCTTCCGCCGGGATTCCGTGAAGTCGACCGAGGCGGGGCTCAAGTACTTCGTCCTCGGGGCGCTGTCCTCGGGCATGCTCCTCTACGGCGCGTCGCTCGTGTACGGCTTCGTCGGGAGCACGGGCTTCGAGGCGATCGGGAAGGCGCTTGCCGCCGTCGCGCGGCCGGGCGAGCAGGCACCGCTCGGCATCCTCTTCGGACTCGTCTTCGTCCTCGCGGGGCTCGCCTTCAAGGTCTCGGCCGCGCCGTTCCACATGTGGACGCCGGACGTCTACGAGGGCGCGCCCACCCCCGTGACGGCCTTCTTCGCCATCGCGCCGAAGGTCGCGGCGACGGCGCTGCTCGTGCGCGTCCTGGTGGAGCCCTTCGGCCCTCTCGCCACGCAGTGGCAGCAGATCGTGTGGTTCGTCGCGGTGCTGTCGATGGCCGTAGGCGCGTTCGCGGCGATCTGGCAGACGAACCTCAAGCGGCTCATGGCGTACAGCTCCATCGGCCATGTCGGCTATGCGCTGGTCGGCGTCGTCGCCGGCGGCAAGGCGGGCATCGGGGCGGTCGCGCTTTACCTCGTGATCTACCTGTTCATGAACGTCGCGGTCTTCGCCGTGATCCTGTCGATGCGCGTGCAGGGCAGGGCGGTCGAGCGAATCGATGACCTCGCGGGTCTCTCGACGACGCATCCGCTGATGGCCGCGGGCCTCGCGGCGTCGATGTTCGCGATGGCGGGCATCCCGCCGCTCGCCGGCTTCTTCTCGAAGTTCTACGTGTTCGAGGCAGCCGTGCGCTCGGGCTTCTACGTCCTCGCGGTCGTCGGCGTGCTCACCAGCGTCTTCGGCGCTTTCTACTATCTGCGCATCGTGAAGATCATGTACTTCGACGACGTTCGGGAGGCGCTCGACGCGCGCGTCGCGCCCTCGCTGAGCGGCGTCCTCGCGGTCGGCAGCCTCTTCACGATGTTATTCTTCGTCATGCCGGGCCCGCTGGTGCGCGCGGCCCACGCGGCCGCGGCCTCGCTCTTCCCGTGACCCGGGCCGATCCGGGCTTCCCCGAAGCCTGCAGGATCGTCTTCGCCGAGGAGGTCGCGAGCACGAACGACGAGGCGCGGCGCTGTCTGCTCGCGGGCGCCCCGGCATGGACCGTGTGCTGGGCGCGCAGCCAGTCCGGCGGCCGCGGCCGCGATGGCAGGATCTGGTCGAGCCCGCCGGGCAACCTCTACGCGTCGCTGCTGCTGCGCCCGCCGGGGCCGCCGGCCACCGTCGCCCGCTTCGCCTTCGTCGCGGCCGTCGCGATCGGCGCCGCGCTCGGCGAACTGCTCCCCGCCGCGCGGCGCGTGTCGCTGAAATGGCCGAACGACGTGCTGGTCGACGGGCGCAAGGTCGCGGGTATCCTGCTCGAGAGCCAGGGCGTGCGGGCCGATGGCGTCGATGGCCTGGTGGTCGGCTTCGGCGTGAACGTCGCCAGCTTCCCGGCGGACGCGCGCCTTCCGGCGACGTCGTTGCGCCACGAGGGCGCCGGCGACCTGGCGCCGGGCGACGTCCTCGCCGCCTGCCTGCGCCGGCTGCTGATCTGGCACGCGACATGGGAGCGGGCCGGCTTCGCTCCGGTCCGCGAGGCCTGGATGGCGGCAGCGCACGGGCTCGGTGGCCCGGCGATCGCGCGCCTGCCGGGCAGGGAGGTGGCGGGGATCTTCGCCGGCCTCGCGGAGAGCGGCGAGATGATCCTCGAGGCGCCGGACGGCCCGCGCCGCGTGTCGGCGGGCGACGTGTTCTTCCCGTCCCCCGCGTGATAGACTCGATCCTATGCTGCTGGCAATCAACGCCAACAACACGACGACCAAGTTCGGCGTCTTCGATGGCGACGCGAAGCGCGGCGCCTGGCAGATCTCGACCAACGCGAGCCGCACGGCCGACGAGTACGCGTTCTGGCTCACCGGCCTGATGGCGCTGGCAGGGCTCCGGCGCGAGGACATCGACGGCGTCATCCTCGCGAACGTCGTGCCGCAGACCGCCTTCCCGCTGAGGAGCCTCTGCCGCACCTATTTCGGCGGCGATCCGATGGTGGTCGGCGAGCAGGGCTGCGACCCGGGCATCCGCATCCTGATCGACCGGCCGGAGGAGGCGGGCGCCGACCGCATCGCGAACGCCGTCGCCGCGCGCAACCGCTACGCCACGCCGGCGGTCGTCATCGACCTCGGCACGGCCACGACCTTCGACGTCATCGACGCCGACGGCAACTATTGCGGCGGGATCATCTCGCCGGGCATCTCGCTGAGCTTCGAGGCCCTCTACAACCGCGCCGCCAAGCTGCCGCGCGTGGAGATACGTCGCCCGCGCCGCGCCATCGGGCGCAGTACCGTCGAGGCGATGCAGTCCGGGATCTACTGGGGCTATATCGGCCTCATCGAGGGGACGCTGCGGCGCATCGAGGACGAGAC
>Ga0194130_10006552_pt1 | contig 13415 bp, 17 predicted proteins | sample TA2KigsurfametaG_FD_160084 | JGI IMG/M metagenome (GOLD analysis project Ga0194130, IMG submission 160084) | Freshwater microbial communities from Lake Tanganyika, Tanzania - TA2015050 Kigoma 12 surface | ecosystem: Environmental > Aquatic > Freshwater > Lake | place: Tanzania: Lake Tanganyika... | reverse complement strand
GGGGTGTCACCCAACGTTCTGGAGCCCAAACCGCGCGGCCGCCCATTCCCCGGCCTCCCACCCAACCTCAACCTGCAGCAGCACCGCCTCGTGGGCAGTCACAGCTGACTGGTGGGAGTGTATTTGATTACTTACCGTCGGTAGAAGAGGAGTTTATTGCCTATCGCCCTGATCCTCGGGAGATGGTGACGCGGCAAGTGGCAGATGCTCGCCGTCAAGCGGCAACTGAAGGGTTATTGCAGGCAGCAGCGGCTCGCCGTGGGACATTCCAGCCAGAAATCCCTGGTGTTAAGGCAACTTTGATGGAATTGCGTGCACCTGCCGCTGTTTCAGCAGAAGAAGCGGGCGAGTTGGTGGCACAAGCGGAATCTCGGCCTTTATCTGCGGCACCGGCGCAGCAAAATCTGTTTAAGTACGTTCAACAGGCAGCAGAACCACAAGGTGACGTGGTTGATCGCCTGCTGACAGAATATAACCAGCTCGTTGAGCGGCAAGCGCGTACTGATCAGCGTGTCCGTTCGTCTGTTCGCGAATACCAAATGGAATTGCAGGGCAAAGCTCTGCGCATCATGGATGAACTCCGTGGTGACTCTTTGGTTGAGACACAACAAACCAAACGTCCGTTCAATGTTGATCAAGCAATTAATGCATTGGAATCTGGCGAGGATCAAGCGACCGGTCGCGTGCGGCAACAGTTGCAACGCAACGAAGATCTCAATATTGGTGCTGTTGACCGCTTAGAAGATCAAACTAACAACATTGATGTGGCGGCATCGATGACACCTGATGGTGTGCCGGTGGATCAATCTGAATCTGCTGGACGCATTGACCAATTGGTGGAGCAAGGCAAGCGTTACTTGCGTGCACAGGAAATTGATCTTGATTACGACTACGGCCCTGAAAATCGCCGTCAAACGGCTCAGGTAAATGAGCGTATTGCTCGCGCCCAACAGCTGAAAGACACCGCAGAGCAAATTATCAGCCAGGAACGCGGTGAACTTGATCCTATTGATATAGCACGCACTCGTAGTAGTGACGAGCGTCGTCGTTTAGCTGCGGAAGGATTTGCTGGTCAAGCATTGGAAAAACAACTGTTGGAAAACATGCGTAAAAACTTTCCTGAAGGTAAAAAGGTTATGGCGCCACTCCAAGAAGAAACCCGTCGCATTGAGCAAGTGGGAATGCCAAGCCAAATTAAAGTGCGTGAAAATATTGGTTCCGTCATTCCTCCTCGGCAAGGCGACCCCGAGCGCGTTGGTAAACCAGCTTCTCAACAGGCTGGTTACGAAGGCGGAATCCGTGGCATGAGCCGCATCACCCGTGAAGATATTGAAGAACAAGGTGGCGGCTTGGGCGTCTATGGCTTCGAACAAAAGTACGCACCTGGTGCCGTGCGCAAACGTGGCGAGTTTGGTGAATCTGACTATGGTGAACTGGGTTATGAGTATTCGCCTGCTGCAGAGCGCCGTCCAACGATGACATCTGCCGAGGCACTCGGTAAGGTTGCTCTGGAAGATTTGCGTGATCCCTACTCTAAACTTTCAAATGATCAACTGGGTGAACTTAGCTTGTACGGTAGTGATGTCGATAAATATAACGCTGAGCAACAGTTAAAGAAACGTGCATCTGCTGATGTTTCAACCAGATTGCGCCGGTTACAATTATCGAATGAGCCTGGTGCGGCTGAAAACTTCCTCACTCGTTTCAAGCAGGGTCTGATCTAATGGCTGAAGAAAAGAAAAAGAAAGACAAGAAGTGGATTCAAGGCATGGAGATGAAGGAAGGCGCCTTCACTGCCAAAGCCAAAAAGAAAGGGATTACCACTGCTCAGCTTCAGGAGAATGTACTTTCTAACCCTGAGAAGTACGATGAGAAAACGGTGAAGCAAGCCCGGCTCCGTCAAACGTTGGTAGGATTACACAACAAGAAGAAGGCTAAAAGCTGATGACAAAGGACCATAGGCTAGACCTAGGCCGTTATATTACCAATCCGTTTAATACCAATGGCAACGTCCGGGCTAATCTGGACTTTGATGAATTGTTCCGGGCTAAACCGGACACAGGTGAATACCCCTGGAATCCATCGAGGTTTAAAGAATCCGACTTAACTAAGCGAATGATGACGCGAAAGCGTCAGCTTAACCCAGATCTTAACTTCGTATCAAACACACCGTTCTTTGATAACAACGAAGGTGTTACTTCTGAGTACGAATTGTTTGAAGGCCTAGGGCGCTTTAACCGACCTACTGAATACGATTTCAACGAAGGTAGGGCAGTAACGCCGCAACGTCCGCAGGACCAACCTGACTTTAATCCGGTGTGGGTAGAAGCTTATCGTTTGAGTCCAACGGTGCGCCCTGATAAAGCTGCTAAGAATCCAATGCCTCGCATGAAGAATCCTGATCCTAATGGGTATCTGATGTCGGCGGCGGAGAACCGCGTGGAGAACGAAGTAGAAGGGAAGATGTCTATCGCGCAGCTTCTTGATCGAAAGGGGGTAATGAAACCGGTGGCGGTGAAGAAGGAGGAAAAGGAGGGTGAAACAACGGCAAAAGATGAGGCCGTTCAACCTTCTTTTCCCAAGAAGGCGTAAAGATAGCGGGAATATAATAATCAAAAGGGCGCCGATAACATGAAACTTGCAGGGCAAGCATTACAACGCATCCTTGGTTCGCGTATGGGCCAAGCGATGATGGCACCTGCAACTAAGGAAGCAGCACGTGCGTCTATTCCAGGGGCTGTTTTAACAACTGGTTTTACTGCTCTTGGAGGAGGAAGCCTTGGTACGTCTTTGTTAACAGGTGGTTTAGATATTGGTTTGTCAGCTGCAGGTGCACGTCTTGCAGGCAAGCTAACTCCTGAAATGCTTTCTAAACTTACTGGCAAACGCGCAGCCAACTTTCTTGCTGGCTCCAAGCCAGGAGAAATGTCCATGCTGCAAAACGTAGCCATGGGTGCCGGCAGTATTGGTGCAGCTATTGCAACGGCTCCCATGCTTGCATCTGATCAAATTGCTAGCCTAAATCAACAACAACTTCAGCAATTAATGGCTGAACCTGTTGCAATGGATCAAACCGCAACTGCTGAACAACAACTTATTCAACGTGATTTAATTAATAACTTGCAGGCACAATCGTTGTCACCTGGCACAATGTTCCAGATGCAAGGCATTGAGTCAACCCTGGGACGCGTTGATCCTGCCTTGGATCCTTACGGCATCATGCGCGGGGGTGCGCTGCGATGAACTTTCAAATTAAAGATATTCTTCAAGACATTAAAACTGGGGTTCGCAAAGCAGATGAAGCACAACGCAGGTCAGGCACAACCGGTTTGGGCTACGGTCAGAGCATCCTGGACCCACGGTTTAAACAAGAGATTGCAAAAAGGGGTGTCACATTAAAAGAAACTCCGGCTCAATTCCTGGGCGCATACGCCTCCAGGCTTGTGGTAGATGCTGCAAACGACGGCAGCCGAACCTACTGGTGGCGTTACAACCATCCCCTGGCTGTAGCACAGAAAGGTGTTGAAGCTGGTGTGAATACCATTTCTTCTCCTACGGCACGGGCAGCTGCTGGCTTAGCAATCGCTGCACCAGCTGTGGCAGCTGCTGGTACTTACAACCTCTTAAATCCAGGGGAGATGTTCCGGCCTAAAGGATACGCCCAAACGTATTCGGAACCTGGTTCGGAAGATCGTCGGGAAACGGCACAACCAGTCCAAGAGTTGGTTGAGCGTTTTTTCATGGGCCGTACGGGTGAACCTCTAAAATATGAAACGGCAAAACAAGATATTCCATCGTTAACGCCCCAACGATACGCCAATTACCAAAATTTTCTTTACAACGAACGCGGTTTGCTGGATCTTGGCATTGTTAAAGCCACTTCTGAAAATCTTCAAGGATACCCAGAAGCGCGAATGTTGGGCTTTCCAGTGACGTTACCAATGGTTGGTGGGTTTGCTGCTGGTGCAATTGCCGCACGTCAAGCTCAGATCAAAACTCGTACTCAAACCCCAGGCGGTAAAACGGTTGTTCAACTTTATGAGCCACGTCAACGCGCAGTTCGTGGCATTGTGGCAGGAGGTTTGGGATCTCTGGTTGGTGTGGCAGCTGGCAATTTAATTAACGAAGTAATTGCTACAGCTAATCGTCCTAAACTTGAAGAGTTAGGAGATTATCAGCAAGGTATGTAGGCTGATAAAATTAAATCATCTAGAAACATAAGCTGCTTTTAAATATGGCTTACGTCGGTTACCCCGCTGGGTCCAGTCAAGCACCGCAGTCGGGTCTGCCCGGCGGAGCTATCGTTCCTTATGGCACCAACCCTTTGACCGCTGGTCTGGGTGCCCCTGGTTCTGAGCAACAAGATCCTCGTTATTTCCAGGAGCTGCTCAATAAACTTAAAGGTGCTGGTAAAGCAGCTGCTGAAGTTGCTTCCAATGTTGCTGCCGCACCTTTGACTGGGCAAGTTGCTCGTTATGCACCAGGTGTTGCTATGGGCCTTGGCTCTTTTGGCGAAGGTGAAATTGGTACCGGCGTTGGCCAACTGGCCGGCGGCGTGGTGGCGGGGAAACTGGGGAAGGGCTTAGCCGAAAGGGCAGCAGCAGGAACGGCTACTGCTCTAGCTGCCCGTAGCCTTCCCGGTGCTGCCAAGCTGGCTGCTCCTCTTGTGGGTGCTGGTGTTGGCCTTGCTACTGGTCTGGCAGGTGCAGTGGGTGGCGGCATGGTTGGCCGCGCTGCTGAAGGTGTTGCTCAGGCTGCTGGCCAGACTGGCAGTAACCTGATTTCTGCAATCACTGGTCAGCGTAAGGAAGAAGGTAAGTCCGGCATTACCGGCGGTGGCGTTGGTCTGAGCAACCTGACCGGTGAGCAAAAGCAAATTGCTGAGCTGATGCGTTTGGCTGGTGGCATTACGGTTGAGCAAGCTCAGGCTATGCTGCCGATTGCTAATCAGATGAAGGATGCTGATATGCAGCGTCAAATGCAGTTGAACCAACAGCTCGGCCAACTGACCGGCGCTCTCAACCGTCAGCAGTACGCCTTCCAGCTCGCTGGTGGTGCTCAGTCCCAGGCTGGCGAGAACCTGCGGACCATGATGACCAGCAACCCCTACGCTTCTTCCACCTTCCGGTATTGATCTATGGCTTTCAACGCAGGAAAATGGGCTGGTCTCCTTGGTGAGGCTAGTGCCCCCGCTCTTCAGGCTCCTGCAGGCGCAGCCCCTTTAGCAGGGACCCGCCCCATGGGATTCCTTGGGACCGGAGGCTACGAAGATTTCCAGAAGATGTTCCAATTGGTTCCTGAAAAAGATCGGGAAGCGTTTATGAACTTTGCCACGATCAATGCTCTTATGGCTCCGACTATGATGCAGTTTGATGAAGACTACATAAAACGCCGACTTGAGCAAGCCGATAAAGAACAAACGCGGAAAGGTTGGAAGTCATTGATGTTCAATACTCTTGGTAGTGGTTTAGATAACCTCACCAAAGGTATTGCGATGTCCATGAATCCATACGGCACGCCAGAAGCTGCACGTTATGCGGCAGATATTATTGCCGGCTCTGGTGATCGCATGGCCTCTGCTTATGCAGCTGCTCGTAATCCACTGGCAATCCCTGCTGTTCAAGTTGGGCCTGGTCCAACATATTTCTGATCTAAAATAAATGCAAAGGTTCTGTAGCCATGGGTCTATTTGATCAGGTTTACGGGGCTGGGGCACTGAATGCAGTTGCCGACAATGGTTTAAATGCAGTTCCTAAAGCAGCGGGTGGTGGTATGGCATTTGATTGGGCAACATTCGGTGGTTTCGGTCTAGGTGCTATCGGCAATGTTGTCGGTGGCATCTTTCAGGGCCGGGCCATGGAACGTGCCGCCCAAATTCAAGCCAATGCCGCCAACACTGCTGCGTTAGGTTCGCTGTATGGCACATCCATGGCGATGGGTCAGAACCGCCTGGATCGTGGTTATCGGCAAATTGCTGACTTGATGAATATTAAGGCGGCACAAGATGCGCGTACGGATAATTACATTTATGGCATGAATGCATTCCTGACCAAAAATCAGGGTGACATTCAACGCGGCATCATCGGGCAAGCCGGTGAGATGCGTAATATGCTGGCCGGTAAATCAATGGATGCGTTGAATTCCATCATTAATACCAGCAATAATCTTCGGATGGCAGATAATGCATTCGCCAACAACAGCCTTTTGAACACACAAAATCAACAGCTGGCTGAACGCGCAGGTAAATTCAAAGCATTCTTCCAAGATCCAATGGAAACTGCTGAGCAGGGCTATCGCCAGCGCCAAGCTATTGGTATTGGTCTGTCACCAGAAGCTCGTATGCTTTCGCAGAAGGAACGCGAAGGACGTATTAAGGAAGCTGTGGCAATCAATCGCGGTGTTCTCGATAAGATGTTTGGCAACTACTCCGCCGGCTTTGGCCCCTATGGGTGAGGCCTGGGCTAAAATAAAAACAATTCCTGGTAATTATTAGATATGGGTGGCGGAGGAGGACCTAGGGACAATTCAGCTGAGGTCGCAAGAGAACAAAGGGCTGTTCGCGAAAAAGAACTTAAGTTTGAGCGTGAAGAAGCCGATCGCCAGGCAGCGTTTCGTGATGCACAGCTTGCTGAGACAAAGCTTGCAAATGAACGTCGCAATGCGTTAGATCTTAAAGCTGATGCTCGCGCTGATCGTGCTGCATCATTTAATGAATCCATAACGCAGCAACAGATTGCGTATCAAACGCAAAAAGATGCTCAGCTGTTTGGTCTTCAACAACAAGAACTGCAATACGCAGAAGCTGATCGCTCCTTCTATCGCGGTAAAGCAACCCGAGAAGAAGAACGTATCGTTGCTAAGGAGCAAGCCGCCGCTGCTGCAGAAGCTGCTCGTAAGGCATCGGCCCAAGCTGGATACGATCCTTTCAAAACTTCAATTGAAAGTCAGCTGCGTAGCGGTCTAATTGGTTTTACTCAAGCGCAGGATTACCTGCGTGAGTACACAACCAAGTACGATATGTTTGGCAAGGAGGGAGATGTTAATCAGTTTGCCAAACTGTACTCTGAAGAGATTGCACCCAAGCGTTTTGAAACTGGCCTGGGTGCCGCCTACGAAGAAATCCTTGGTCGTAAAGCAACCGAAGCAGAGAAAACTGCTGGCCTGGAGCGCTTCAAGGGCGGTTATTACCAGACCGTTAACGATCTTAAGGAATCTCTTTATAAGGGCCAAGAGTACCAGAAGAAGTTCAACCGTAGCTATCTGGATTCCTATTACGACACCATGTATGGTGACGAAATCAAGGATGCAGAAGGTGTTGGTACTGGCAAGCGTACCTTTAAGTTTGACAAGAGCCTCCTGCCCACTTATGGGGGTGATCTGGCTGCACGCACGAAGGTCACCCTTCCCAGCTTTGCTGACCAGTTTGAAGGCACTCCTGCTGAGCTGGAGCAACAGCTGCAGAACGTGCGTGATTCCCGTCAGTTCTTGTATAGCGCTGGTCTGACCAATCTCCAAGGCGAGATTGATAAGGAAACCCAGAAGCTGAAGAACGAGGGCGCTAAGGAAGTGCAGAAGATTGCGGCTCAGGGCGATATCTATAAGAGCTTGGTTAGCTCGTTTAGTTTCTAGGAAAATATCTCTTATAATTAGTTCATTAGTTATGGGACTGTCATGACTGTTGCTGGTAACACCACCGACGACTATTTTGATATCACAAAGTTTGAGCAGTTGCTTGAGCGCCTGGAAGCATCTAAGCAACGCCAGCAGCGCCAGAAGAGCGTTGAAGGCCGTCGCGACATCTTTGCTACCGGCCTGGCCGGCATGATGAGCAACTTCTGATCTGAGTTACTAGAATGGCTACGTCTGCATCCGGTATTGCGGATACTTATAACACAGATGACTGGTTCGATATTGACAAATATCGCCAGGCAGCTGGTGTAGCCTACGAGTTTTCAAAGAAGAAGATGGAGGAGACGGGTGCCCAAGAACGAGCAACCATCGGTAAAGGAGCAGAAGAGCAACGAACTTCTGCAGAACAGGCCCAGCGTTTCAGGCAATCCGACGAAGAACGCGATTACAACCAGGCCCAACGAGCTTATCGATATTGAGGTTTTCGACCAATGGGTCGATAATCTTGATTCCTCCGTTCAAGAATCCTTTTGTTCTTTTGCAAAAGAGAACAACTCTGTAATCGAGTGCTTCTTGTATGCTCGTTTCCTTGAGTATACCGGGAGCATTGTTGCGTGTGATCTTTGGGTCAATAGCAATTACAAAAAGGCTGATCATCGCAAAACCCTTCTGTATGAGATTGATGAAATGCAGGAGGACATCCGTAAGTTGCGGGATGCCGTTGAGATGGAAGTGGTGAAACGTGACGCAGGTGTAGCGCGTATTGCCAGTATGCAAAAAGAATTACGTGGTGCGATTGCACAGATTGAACAATTCACTGCTTCCAGAGATCGAAAGGGACTGTTGATGGCCGGTGCTGATCGGGCAATTCGTGAGTTGATGTTTATCTTTAAGGACGATCCCATTGAGGGTCCCTTGCAAGAAGCATCAATGAGTGTATGGGCTAGAATGCAACTAGAGGAGTAGGGTTACCCCGCCTAAAATATTATTTAACGAAACGATAGCCATGGGCGCAGAAACACAAAATCAACGTCTGGCCGGTGGTGCTGCAACTCGGATGCGTTCAGCCCAGGCTGCTCGTGAAGGCATTGCTCAACGCCAAAAGGCCATTGAGCTTGCAGAGAAAGCACCGCAAACCGGTGAAGCTTCTATGTTCCCCGGAGAAGCTCCCCGTGGGAGGCAAACGCCTCTGCCCCCTGGTATGGAAGAGGCTTACTTCCGCCGTGGTGAAATCACCCGCGAGCGTGATCGTACCGGTCGTCGCGCAGAAATATTTGCCGACCTCCAGCGCGGCGCAGGCGAGACCGCCGAAGTGACTCCTGGTGGCGCTGTTGAGCGAGGTGCCGGTTTGTTTGGTGCTGCCTTTGGTGGCGCTGGTCAAGGCCGTGGTTTGCGCTCCGGTGTTGCATTTGGCCCTGGCCGCACGACCCGCATGCCAGACCTTGGCACTCCTGAGTACCAGCAAATGGTCGACAAGATTCGTGGTCTTCAGAATCGCTGATTAGGAGAAAAACAATGGGAGTAGGCGTAAATCCAAACCCAAATCAAAATGGCGTTCCAAATAGAACTGTAATTCTTAAACAATTGGGTGCTGATGACTTTGGGCGCGGTCCACGCGGTCCACGTTCTCAAGGCGGTAAATCAGGTGATGAGCGTCAACGGCTTGAGCTTGAGCGCCAACGTATGGCGGAACAAATTGCACGAGAACAACAAGCTCGTGCAGAAGCCGAATTTCGTCAACAGCAAGCACAAGCAGAAGCTAATGCACAAGCAAAAGCTGGTGGCGTCGTTGTTCAGCTTGGTAATCGTGGTGGTCGTCAACGCCCCGATCAAGAAGCTCGTCGTCGTGATCTAGATGCAGCGGCGCGTGCACGTCAAGAGCAGATGTTTGCTTTTGACCGTGAAATGGCTGCTGCTAAACAGGCAGAAGAGCGCATGCGTAAAGATGCAAAAGCTGCCCGTGGCATCCGTGGCACTGAAGGTGACGCTCGTCTCCAGGAAGAGGCCAAGCTTCGCCAGGAGCAAGAAGCAATGTTTGAAGCCCGTCTGCGGGAAGCAGAGGCACAGTACCGTGCTCAAGCCAATCAACCGGGTCGCCGCGTTACTCCGAAAGCTGAACGTCAGGCTCAGATGATTTCTGAATTTGAACGCGCACGTAAACAAGCACCTGGTTCTGGCCGTGATCAAGCGATTGCTGAGTTTGAGCGGCGTTTCCAAGGGGAAGGTCAACAGCCCGCCGCTGGCATCACCTCTGATCCGGAAGGTGCCGGTGTTCTGTCCTATCAAGAACTGCTGAACCGTCTGAAGCAGTATCAAGGAGGTATGGCTTGATGTCGAAGGGTAAGATGCCGCCTGAACTTCTTGAGCATTTCAAGAAGAAAGAAGCCAAAAATGAAGATGGCTCTGAGATGTCCGACAAGGAGAAGCGTCGGGCGGCATTAGATAAAGCACGTAAGTATCAAGAACAGAAACGTAAAGGAGCAAAGTAATGGGTGGCGGTAAGGGCAAACCTGTGCCAATGGCTGGCAAGATGTTGAATGATGAGTTCATGCAACGTGCATCTGCTGGCCGTACTGCTCGGATGGGCAAGCTCCGGGAGCAAAATGATGAGATCTTTCAGACTCTTCTTTCGTCCGGACAAAAGCCGTACACTTCTCCTTACGAACCAGAGGATTTGAATGCTCCTATGAGCAGCCAAAACCCCAACGTGTTTGATTACCGCAAGTTCTTTAATACCAATCAGTTTGGTTAAGAGTCATGGCAGTAAACGAGAATCTATACAGTTACATATTCACGCGCTATGGCATGGGTGCTGCCGAATGGTATCGCAGCAATCCAACCAAGCCGTCTGGCGCCAACCCATTTCTTCCTAAGGGTGCGTATGTTCCGCAAGCAAAATATGAACCTGATAAAGGAGCTAAAGGCCCTCGTGGCGAGACCTTGGCTAGTGTTTCGCCAAAGATTATTGAAGAATCTATTATTGAGCCAGCGCCAAAAAACCAGGCTTCTTCTCCCTATAGCGTATTTTCTGACATTCCTGAAGACTCATATGAACGCTTGCGTTCTCAATACGCGCAAAATCCTTATCAATACGAATCAGAACAAGCACTAAAAGAACAGTTCCCTGGGGCAACCTATAAAAAATTTGATATTCCTACATATGGAAACATTGAGATTTCCGATTATGGAATAGGATTTAGAGATATTGGAAGTGGAGCGCATTATTTATTTAATAAATACTTAGAAGATGCAACGGGTAAATCCCTTCGAGCTGATTACGAAAATAGGATTTATCCAGCCATCCGTAACACTCCTTACGGCGAAGCAGCCTATAAGGCTTTAATGGAGGAGTCCAATCAAAATACTCAGGCACAACGCGCTTTAGCGCGACAATACAACTCCTTGTACAGTGGTAAACCGATAGAAGGATGGGATCCAAATAAATTTTATGCAACAGTAGATTTACCAACCCGTCAAAATTTACAGGCTTTAACCCAGCAATCAGAACAAGGCATTACTTCATCTCAAGAATTTTTAGATGATTACATGTCTAGAGGGGAAAGTCAAGAAATTCCTGAAACTGGTCCACGGGGTGAGGAGGTTGAAGCAGTTCGTGGTCCCCGTGGAGAAGACATGGGGGACATTGCTGCTGAATATGGAGCAGGCTTCCCTAAAACACCTAAATGGATGATTGAGTTAGAAAAGGAATATAACAAGGTTAAAGACAAACCATTTAGTCCAGGTAGGCCAAAACCTGGTCGGGGCATGGGCGATACTTGGGAAGGTCCTGTGCGAGAAGCACAAGCGCCTGCGTTCGATGAACAGAAAGCATTGATCGCAGCACAGGCAGCTGGTTCCTACCGCAAACGTGGAGATGTGGAAGATCCTTTCAGATCCGGAACTTTCGGTTAGTATTTAGTAATACTCTGAATCAGTTCTGTGCCTTCATACGTTCATCTTGCGTATCGTCGCAATGCAAAAGCTGCTGCGCAAAAATACAACGTTAAGCCACAGAAGAACGTAGCAAATATCGAGCGTGCTCGGGAAGACTTTAGTTACTTCTGCGAGTACATGGATGAAAAGAAAAAACCTGCTAAGCATCATCTGGACTGGCACCGTTATTTCATCACGGGTGAAGACAGCAGCTGCTTGATTAAAATTGCTGGTCCCAATATTGATCTTTTAGCTCCACGGGGTTCAGCTAAAAGCACGGTTCTAGGCTTGCTTACAGCTTGGGCAATTGGTATCCACGCTCAAGCCAAGCTCCCGCTTCAGATTCTTTACCTTTCGTATACGGTTGATATTGCTCGCTCCAAATCGGCCACCATCAAGCGCATCATTGAGAGTAAAAAATACCAAGAAGTTTTTCCTACCGTACGCCTTCTGAAGAACGTCACTAGCAATGAGTATTGGTCCATTGACCATAAATTTGCTGGTATTGACGTAACCGGTGATGAACAATTTACACTCTGCGCTGCTGGCCTTAAGGGTTCGGTGACCTCCAAGCGTTCTCACCTGGTGATGATTGATGACGCCATTAAATCAGCCGCAGATATCTCTAACCCTGACATTCGAAAGATGATGCAAGATAACTGGAATGCGGTGATTGCACCCACCATGTTTGAAGGTGCTAGAGCCATTTGTCTTGGTACCCGATTTAGGCATGATGATATTCATGTCACGACATTCAATGAACAAAATAATTGGACCCAAATTGTTCTTTCTGCTATCCAAAATGATCCAGTAACAGGAGACGAAGAATCTTATTGGCCTGAAATGTGGTCACTGGATTATCTAAAAGAAAAGAAACGGCAGGCACCTATTGCTTTTTCGTTTCAGTACATGAATCAGATCGTTCGTCAGAATGAACTCTCTCTTGCTCCTGAACTGATTGTTAAAGCAGAAATTTCAACAGAGTTTGACACCCTTGGCATTGGGGTTGACCTATCAGCTGGCGTCAAAGAAAAGAATGATTACACCGTCATGATCTTGGGTGGCCGCATTGGCGACCGTATTCACATCATTGATTACCGGCGTATTCGTGTCATGGGCAATCTTGAAAAACTAGATGCCATGAAGGAGCTACTCAACGATTGGTCTGTTATTGGAAAAGATGATAATGGAAATTATTTTCCAACGTACTCCACTTGCGATATTTGGTCAGAAGCCGTTCAGTACCAGGCCTCTCTCGAGGCTGATTTCAAACGGGTTTGCCTCAATAACGAAGGTCTCTACAACCTGATTTGGCATCCAGTTAAGGGGTTCCGTGCTGACAAGTTGGCACGCTTTAGGGGAATTATTGGCATGTTCGAGGATCGTAAAATCATTTTTAACCGTTACCGGAACTTCACAAATCTCTTCGAGGAACTCACGAATTTCGGCGTCAGTAGCCATGACGACTGTGTTGATGCTTTGGTTTGGTTGGTAACCGGACTTGCAAGAAAAGGTCAACTGCATCTTGATTTTTAAAATTAGAATTAGAAAAAAGCAATTCCAAAAGTCGTGGGTCCCGAATACATTGCTCTAGTTTTGACAACTATTGCTTCTGCGCTGAGCGGTGGCACCTGGGTTGCCAATAAAATTCTAAGCCGTCAGAACCAGGATATCCAGCAGGCTTTTAATTACACCAATTCACAGAAACGTAGGATTGACATCTTGGAAGATCAGATTAATCGCATGCCGTTGGATTACGTTTTGAAGGTGGATTTCTTAAGAGAAATCCAAGAAATGCATGATAACTTTCGCGAAATCAATAATAAGCTTGATAAGCTAATGGAAAAGCTTTA
>Ga0194130_10006549_pt1 | contig 13419 bp, 16 predicted proteins | sample TA2KigsurfametaG_FD_160084 | JGI IMG/M metagenome (GOLD analysis project Ga0194130, IMG submission 160084) | Freshwater microbial communities from Lake Tanganyika, Tanzania - TA2015050 Kigoma 12 surface | ecosystem: Environmental > Aquatic > Freshwater > Lake | place: Tanzania: Lake Tanganyika... | reverse complement strand
TCCTCAATGTGTCGACGCAGCAACCGTTCACGGCCGAGGGGTGTCAGCCGAGCATTCGGGTGGGTATGCATGGGATGTGAGGTCAGTGGGTCGGTGGTGACACCCGGACCATGACGACCTCACACCCCTTTGTCAGCTGAACAACCTGGTGGGACTACACAGTTAGCTGATCTTGATGACCTCGGGCTGGATTTCAGGGCTTCAGCAGCTAAAAACACCCAATTTTCAGGCGCTTGGCGCTGTTGAGGCTGCCTGATCACTGTCGCCTGACGATAGCCATGGGCAAACACCTGTTCATGCCGCCAGCATCGCCGGTGCGAGCAGGTTGGCGAACCGGATCAGGTTGTAGGTAATCACATGGAGACCTAACGGTGAGTTCCAGCAGGTTGATGCCCCAATGCATCGTTAAGTCCTTCTCGGCTTTTTCCGGATTGGAGAGCGCGTTGGACATGCACCTCTATCTGAGCGTAAATTGCCGAGGGCGATAGTCATTCGCCGAAATACACAGTCGAAGGAACCGATTAGCCGCCCCCTTGGACGATAGACTCCTGACATTCACCTACCAGTTTGAGACGCAAGGCTTCAGAGCAAAGTGGGATTACACTCCAGCCAAAAGTCAAGTGTTCGTTTACACATTTCGTCATAAGAAAAATACCTTTCAGCAATCTCTCGCGCGTTCACACCATGAACCGATGCTAGAGCTCTATGCGATGAGTAAAGACGTATAGCATCAGCAATCAGATCAGGGTTATTGATCTTTCCCCAGCTCATGCCAACAGCCTTACCAAAATTAAGCACTTCAGAAGCACCACCAACGTCCGAGACAAGCACTGGAAGAGCATAAGACATAGCTTCAACGGTTGAACGCGGAAAGCCTTCCCATCTAGAGCAGAGAACAAAACAGTTCGCCTCTCTGAGGAACTTATAGACTTGACAGGGCAGTACAGAACCGACAAAAGTTACTTTGCTAACAATGCCAAGATTACGAACAAGTTCTCTACAACAGCCGATCTGCTCACCTCCTCCAACTATGGTCAGATGAACATTAGGAACAATCGCAAGTGCACGGAGAAGAGATGGAACATCTTTCTGCTTATCGAGCCTGCAGACAGTAATCAGCTTAAACGGTGATGAGGGCTCGGCAGCAGAAGAAATACTAACAATATCTTTAATCTCAACACCATTGTAGATTACAGATGCTCTTGACAGCCTACGAAGAAATGGGGGTGCCGCCTTGAAATCAAACCTAGAGACCATGATGTAGCGGGTCTTGAAAAATAGAATGGCCGTAGCCGCTTCCACAATCAAGTAGATTAAACGCAATGGGGAATGGACCCAACCCGTATAACTCCAACCATGGACTGTCATGATCACAAATGGAAAACCGATCACCGAACAGGCACATCGCCCAAGAAAGCCCGCCTTTCCGGAATGCAGAGATACCAAACTCGGCTTTACCGCAACAATAATTGAAATAAGTGCGAACAATGCGCGTATGTCACGAAGAGGGCTGTGAGTATTAGAGAGAGCCTCAATGCAGTGGAACTCGACATCACGGTCCTCAAGCATTAAAGTGAACTCTCCCCCCCTCCCACAAGCCACCACAGGTACAAGGCCGACAGTTAGGCAATAGTCGACCAAATTAAGAACGTGGATAGATGCACCTCCAATTGAGTCACCCTTCGTAATAACAAAAAGAACCTTTTTCATTGGCCAAGTCGAACGCTGTTGCATCATCACAAAAATGACCTGATGGGTGAGCAGGCACCATTGGTGCGAGTGGTCATTTGTTTTCTCGCCCACCACCACCAATGCGCTATCCCGGAAAAGAGTCGGTAGAATACAAAGTGAATCCCTTAAGGGTCGTTTGAATCCGGCCGGTCGTCCGATAGCTTCTCTTGAACTCTCCGTTGACAAGGTCAGCCGGCTTAGGAGCCTGCTGAAAAAAGAGGGAAGCAAGGGCTTTTGCCTGGCTCTTAAACACAAGCCGCATCGATTCAGACAAGTTAACCTGTACTCTTCTGATCGAATGCACTACTTAGGGCTTCCTGAGAAAGTGAGCCCTACTTAGCGATCGTCACTCTGGCCGCAACAGTGATCTGGCTGCGGGAGTTTGCCTGACTTTGCAGACACGCCCTAGACTTGCAGGCGAGGAAATAAAAAGAGAATTAGTCAAGTGCACGAGTAAACCTAAAAAGAAAGTACCAGATAACAGACTTGAATAAGTTGCTGCGCCGATTTAAGCAGATAATAACATCGCTCTTCTTTAGCACTTCTGAAACGCGGATCAATCTATTGCCATGCCTTTTTAGCACACCGACTTCAGGAAGCACATTTCTATAGCCGTTTTCTAGATAGAGACACGGCAAATTGCCAAACTGAGTAGGATCGAGACGTGGAATCAGGCTATATTTTTTATAGAGAAGGCTAAAGATCGACTGATCGTGACGATGATCAATAAAGTCTTGGTCTTGAGTGATCGCGGGATTTCTATAGTCAGTAAGATTTGCCTCACATTGAGCTAATTCGAGGAACTCTTCTATAAAAGCTCTGGAGAAATTAGACTTTCTTAAAAGAATAAAGCCAGCCATTATCTGATTTGAGTCTGAAAATTTTTTATCATCAAGGGAAAGATTCAAGAACAAATCCTTTTTTGTCCATTGCCTCTCAATTAAAGGCAGCTGAAAAGCAAGTACATCTTGACCCAAGGCAATGGAATCTGAGACAAAAGGCAACAAGCTGCCTAGAATAAAACAAGCAGAATCAGAGTAAAAGATAAAATCACCTTCGCTGACAAGCTCAAGAGCTTTATTAAGTATATAAGGCTTCCACAGCCAATAACCAGCACCACGATTGGAACTGAGTATTTTTTGGTTTTTTAGTCGGAATGAATCATCGATGTCTTCAGGTCTGTAGCCCTTAAAACAATCAAAACCGCTAAAAAGACGAGCAGTAAACAAACAAGCAATTTGCTTAGATCTAAAGCGCGCATCAGCGTAATTAATAAATAGTGTTTTTGGCATTAACTTTACTCGTTCGCATGGCCTCCAATGAAGAAGTCACGATTCCACGGTAGTTATTATAGTGGTAAATCTTCTGAAATGCATCTCGAGCCTGTGCAGAGAAAAAGGAGTATTCATCAAGCAGAACTTGCAGAAGACTTTCCGAGGATCTAAGATCGCGAACCTGCAGGCCAAGTTTAAATTCATTTAGAAGTTCAGAATACTCCTCAAAGGGAGGAAGTAAAAGTGGTATCCCCGCACGAAGGTATGACGCGAGCTTTCCAGAAGAGAAGGCAGTATTGCGGTAGTTGAAACCAAGATCGTCGTACAAGACAACACCAATATCTGAACCCGCATATAGGAGATCTTCTGCTTGATCGATTGAAAAAGAATCTGTAGAAAGAATGATTTTATGAGGGTGAGCTATTGAGAGATTGATAACATTAGGATGATATGATCCACTACCTGAATGGACAAATAGAACAAAACGATCGCTCCAGCTTAGACAGGCATGTAATAGTTTCGATGTTAACTGGTCTTCGCCTAGCCCTCCAATTATAGATACGATAGTTCGAGACTCGGATATACTATAGGATTTCCGTATGTAGTCAGCTTTCGAGACCGCACCTCTGCGGCTAGTAACAGGTATGATCAGCGGATTACTTGCTTGTGGCTGAAGCACAGAGGCACGTTTCTTACTTTGAGAGATAAGAATCGGTTTGTATATTTTTAGATAAATGCGTTCAATAATACTAAGAAGACCCCTCAGAAGCCCATGCTCCTCAACAATAGGCCCTGCTTCTAAAGAATAATATAGCTGTGGCCTTCTGGAGGCGATTAGACATGGAAGAAGCGAAAATTTATCTGCACAGATATATATAGCACTTTTGCTTTGGCTTTTAAGAAGCGAGACATAGGGAATAAGTCCAGAAAAGTAGCTCTTTGCAGATCTAATCTCGCGGACAATCCAAGGTAATGCCGGTACTAGCCTAAGTGCCACCATTATCGCTGACAGACTGTATGCTTTGGGAATCGCATGCAAAGCAGTAGCAGTAGGCTTACGTGGAGATGAGTTGTCGCTTAAGATGTATTTTTGTAGAAGAGTATCGACAGGAGTGGCATACCTACAATCAATGCAAGCCGTAAAGACTGATGTCTCGATCAACTCATGGGCTAGATTAACCAGAGATGGAGACTGGCAAAAAGGGTACCAATAGACACATAGAATAGCTTCTACGTTGGCTGATGAAGGTTGATTGCCGGTCATATATATAATCTTATCGCTTCGGAGACACGCTGTATTTGTGAAGGCAACAAAGCCAAACCGCTAGGAACATAAAACCCACGCTGATATAGTCGCTCAGAGACACTATGCTCCTCGCCATCGAATAGAGCCATAGCACGAAGAACTGGCTGCTGATGTAGAGGGTAAAAGAAAGGGCGTGATCCTATGCCATGCTTTGCCAATAGCTGCATAGCTTCGGCGGCATCAAAGGGAACTGAGTCATCTAAGACAATTCCATATACCCAGTACAGGTTATCCGCAGATTCAGTCCGTTCTAGAGGCAATCGTATTCCAGGTAAGTCGGCAAGCAAATCGTTGTAACTGCGTCCTATCGTAAGTTTTTTCTGCAGAGATTCGTCAAGCTTCTCAAGCTGGGCAAGGCCCAAAGCGGCCTGAAGGTTGGTCATCCGATAGTTCCAACCAAGCTCTTCATGGACGAACCGTTGCTTATCTTGAAAGCAAAGATTTCGAAGCGATCGACAACGCTCAGCAAGAGCAGGATCATTGGTCACAACCATCCCCCCCTCACCAGTGGTGATGTGTTTGTTGGGATAGAAGCTAAAAGTACTGATCGTGCCGAAAGAACCACATGGTTTTCCGTTATACGTTCCGCCGATCAGTTCGGCAGCGTCTTCAATCACGGCAAGTCCATGACGTTCTGCAAGCTCGAGGATAGGGTCCATATCCACGGGCAGGCCGTAGATGTGCACAACCATGATCGCTGCTGTGCGGGGGGTGATCGCGGCGGAAACCTCCTCGGGAACCATGTTCCAAGTTTCGGGGTCTGCGTCGACCACGACGGGGGTGGCGCCGGCGCGGACGATGGCGGCAGCGCAGGAGATGATCGTGAAGGTGGGCAGGATCACCTCGTCGCCCGGACCGAGCTTGAGAGCAGCCACGGCAATATCGAGAGCAGCGCTGCCGTTTGCGCAGGCGATGCCATGCTGGCGACCTACGCGGCGGCTAAAGGCCTCTTCGAATTGGCTCACGAACGGCCCTTCTGACGAGATCCAGCCGGTGTTGAGGCACTCCATCACCAGCTCTTTTTCCCGCTCACCGATCACGGGTTCGTTGACGGGGATGAAGTCGCTCATGCAGGCGCTCCTTGCTTACGCAGCACCAGGCACACGCCCCAGGTGGCCTCTGAGGGCGGGGCGCCGGTGAGCCATTCCTCGGCGGTGAGGCGCTCGAAGCCGGCGGCTTCGGCAAGCAGGTCGAGCTCGGGAAGGGAGAAGTGGCGCATCGGGTGGGTTTCCTCGAAGGAGTGGAAGGCGCCGGTGGTAAGGTCTTGGGCCATCACGGTGTAGTGCACATCCACGCGGTTGGCGTTGGGGTGGAATGTGGGCTCGGCGATGCGGGTGATGGCGAGATCGGTGGTGTGGAGGCGCTTGACGCGCAGCTCGGGGCGCTGGGCGGCCACGGCAGCGGAGTACCACACGTCGAACAGGAACAGGCCGCCGGGGTCGAGGTGGTGGGCGGCGTTGGCGAACACGGCCTCCACGGCGGGGTTGGTGGTCTGGTAACTCACCACATGGAAAAGGGAGAGCACGGCATTGAAGCGGCGATGCAGCTGGGTGGTGGTGATGTCGCCCTGCTGGCAGCTGAAACCTTCGGCCTGCTGAGCGGCGGCCACCATGGCGGCGCTGCGCTCGAGGCCATAGACGCAGTAGCCGCGGGAGGCGAGCAGGCAACCGTGGCGACCGGTGCCGGAGCCGAACTCGAGCAGTTCGCGGCCGGCGATGCCGTGGCGCTGGAGCAGCTGATCCACATAGGCGGCTTCAGCGGCGGAGTCTTTCTCCTGGTAGAGGAGGTCGTAATAGCGGCTGCTGAGCTCGAAGGGATCGGTCATGGCATGTTTATTATCTCTTGAATTGGGCATTCAGCTGTTGCAAGAACCGGCGTCAAGCAATTCTGCAAGACTGTTGGGCTGATGGCGATCTTGAAACTGCTTGATTGCGAGCGCTGTGTTTTTCCAGGGATCGCCAGGCAGATTCACAACGAGCTGAAGCCAGAGTGTTTTGAAGGCTTGCAAGGCTTGGGCTTCCCGGTAATTCACCTGGGTAGGAAGTAGTGGGCGGATGTCATCGATAAAGCTCTTGGTCAACTTCTTGAGCAGAATCTCTTCGACGTTGGCACGCGTGAACGATAGGGCTGTGTTTCCCAGATAATGCTGAAAACAGGTGAGAATGACTCTATTATTAAGAGTGAGTCGATCAAAACACTGCCCCAGATCAAAAAGGTCGCGGTCTTTGCGGCGTTGTAGAAAAGCTCGGAACTTGGTTGCAACCAGCTCCTCAGCTGCATAAGACTGTAGAACTGCCTCTCCGCAGAACCATGGGTTGTTGATTGCAAGGGGGTATCGGGCCAAAGCAAGGCAGGCCTGGTGCTCCAGGGTATTGATTTCAATCTTGAGCTTTCGTGACGTGACCCCCTTTATCGGTCCAGGACTACGGTGTGGTGCTCCTCTGCATCTGGAGCACCTCGGCGAACGGGCCCGCCAGAGTGGCCATTGGCCTGAGGATCAGACCTTCGGTCCGGAAAGCCTGCAGGAGCTTCTGAGCGATCGCATTGCCCGGCTGGATGTGGATAACGCACGGCACGACATCGAACGCTTCCTCTCAGATCCGATGCAGCTGGAGATGTGGTCTCAGGTCTATTTCCAGGATCTGGCCCAGAGAATTCAGCTGGTCTGACACAAGTGCCTGATTAGTCCTTGATCACGGCCTGATCGGCGCTGATGCCCTCGAAGCGGGTCTTGTCCTGATCGCCGGCGTAGGGGCCCTGCTTCACCTCGATCATCTCGGTGGGTTCGAGCATCTCGAAGCCATGGCCGCCGTAGGCGAGCAGGATCACGTCGCCGGTTTCGAGGACGCGGCTTTCGAGGTAGGTCTGGTCATCGTCGTAGAAGTCGACCCGCACGCGGCCGGATTTGATGAACAGCACTTCCTTGGTGTATTGGACCTCGCGGGCAAAGGGGTTGTGGAGGTGGGGAGGGATCACGTAGCCCTCGGGGCGGTTCATGTAGCCAAGTTGTTGAGAGAAATCACTTGGCGTAAAAAACTCGATCCCGGGAGAGTGAAAACTACGCCTAAGTATTAGGGCTAGTGAGCGTTCATTCCAAGTAACATCCTCAAGAAGATTCATCGCAAAAGTGAGGGTGCAGGATCAAGGGAGTAGTCTTGAGGGCTCAATGAACCAGGATAGCGCTTATTAAGTGTTGCAGTCCATGACGGGTGAAGCATTTTGAAATTAAATCCATTTGCCTCAGCACTCAACATCAACTCATCTAAAAGATCCCCATGACAGGACTGGATGTAATCACGAGAGTTATTGCCAGGGACATAGTAATCAAAGAAGAAAGGATAGGAGTCCTTCAATGTATGCATTAATTCAGGGTAAGAGTGCTTTGCTGAATTTGCCCAAAAAGGGCTTTGGTTGTCTGTGGGAGATCTGCCGTCAAAGCCACAGAGCTCAACTCGTCTTGAAAACGTCGTTGCGAGCGGAAGCAGCAATAAACCCAAAACATTGCCAAGGGAAGGGAGGCGAAAATCGGAAATCAAATTAACCGCTGCTGATTGCGGTCCACCAGAGGGTATACCGATAAGCCGATCACTAAAACACCCTAACTCACGCTTAACAACACTGTCAAAAATAGAAGGATAAACAAAACAACAATTGCTGCTATCAAGACGGTCCTTCAAGTCTCTGCGAAACTCTCGCGCGAAGGCGGTTTCACTAAAATGATATAAGGCGTCACCGGCAACAATAAAATGAGGGTCAATGTGCTCGAAGAGGATAGGATCTCTAACTATCGTGTTGCAAACAATGCGAAAGCCATCATCCCAGCTGCGAGATTGAGCATGAGACAACGATGGACCAGTACCAAAAACATAAGCTTTTTGATAGCCAAAGGCAATGAGTTCAGATGAAATCGAGGACAATATTTGAAACGCCTCGTTTTCGTCGTATTTAACGGAACAATACCAAGAAGAGAGGCGGACCCATTCCCAGGCTGCTATTTCTATACGATGATCAACCTGAAAGGAATTTGCACACCTACGAAAAAGAATGCTTCGATAAGAATCTGGTCGAGAGAAGTCCAAAACTAGTGGCTGTCCAATAATCGACCGCCAGCCAAATGATGATAGGATGTCGATTCTACTCGGCGATATTTCAGGCGCATAGAAGGTTAAACGATTAAATATGTCCGTCAGAAATTCGATTCGTTCGTCGCCGATTATAATATGAAGTTGCCGATTGGGGAAGAACCTTAAATGAAAGCTGCGTAAACGTGCTGCGAAAGCTACTAATTGCTTTGCAAAACGCCTCAAAACTCTATTGGTAATGGCCAACTCGAAGGACCCTCTCTATGAATTGATAGCAGTCAATCTACTTGAGACAGCCGTTGCCAAAGCCCAATCCTCTTCTGTATCAATGTCAAGGGACTCAAGCCGCGAAACTTGATGCATCAATGGATGAACTCCTATGCGGGCGTTAGTGCTAGCAAAGCTAGAGGAGGTAAAAAGATAAAGATTTGAATTCTCTTCGAACCACGGCTCAAGATCTTGTGTTTGTATAAGTATTGAGGGGTCATGATTAACTGGAGATCCATCTGCTCGATAGAAACGAGTCTGCACCTTATTTACTGTAAAAAGAGAGTCGCATTGATTGGCAGTTAGTCCATTCTCAAAAACAATTAGAGCCTGACGAATAGTAGCCTCGGCAAGAAAGGGATTGGTGGCGTGGGTCATCACGTAAATATCAGCAGGAATAGTGTTTATATCGTCCTCAATAATAGTATTCATGGAGACTGTATCGCCACAAATATTGGAAGCACGATCTCTGATTATGATGCGGTGGCTTTCGTCAACACCACAGGCAAAAACCTCACGGCGAGCATCAGTATTAATGACAATACAATCTATTTTATCTATTGCCAAAAGTGTATCAAGAATCCATTTGAATAATGGACGGTCGCCTAGCATCCGAAAATTCTTGCCGGGGACGCGGCTGCTGTTTTTCTTTATTGGCAGTAGCGCAACGATTTTGGGAGGGTAGCTTGAATCCATGAGCTGTGAGTTGGTGGGGAATATGAGGTTTAATGGCTAGTTGGATTGATGTCTACTAGCATTGGAGATCCTTTTGCCTGAGTAGGATAGTAGTAAGAGTCGCGAAGTTTTTTTGTTAGACGAAGGTGAGCATCTTGACCGCACCAGGTTCCCCAATACTGTGAGATTCTATAGCGTATTGCGGTATAGACATGATACAGCTTTTTATCGGTTTTTAGTGCCTGATTAATATCTCCTAAGATAGCTGCAGCAAGATAATATGCTAGATCGTGCCTAGGAACAACCAGCTCGGGACATATCTTTTGAAGCGCAAAAGCCTCTCTTTCAAATCTTTTTTTAACTTGACTCCACGTCTCATGATGATAGTGAAAAACCGGAGCATCAGCAGTATATCCAACCTTGCCTCCATCACTAACCAATCTTTTCGATAGATGAAGATCTTCCAAACCTGTCAGGCCTTCATCAAATTTGTATTTTGCCCAACACTCAGTAGTTAAAGCGCTATTAGCATTATTACAGAAAAAGCTTTGTTGTGGTATATTGCTTACTGATGGGTAGTACTTAGAAAAGATACGTGACTCACTCCAGTGCGTTGATGGTCCACCAATTTGACGTCCATATATGAAGTCTACTTGATTGTTTCTTAGGGGAGCTATCAGACTTGCAAGCCAGTATAGGCTTGCTGGTACACAGTGTCCGCTAATCAATACTAGAAATATACCCTGAGCAGATTGGCAGCCGATATTCAAGCTGCGCCCAAATGAAAAGTCGCGCCGAGGTATATGAACTATTTTACAGTTATTGAGCCTTGCAATATTGAGAGTTTGATCGGTAGAGCCAGAATCAACAACAATGACTTCGAGTGGTGGGGATTCTTTTTGGCAATGAATCGCCTCTAAGAGAGACGGAAGATACCTTTCTTCGTTAAGAGTACGAATTACAATTGAAACTGTTAGCCCTTTCAAAACTGGATTAACTCGGGTGACAGAGTTAGACTAAATGGCCACTTGTAAGAATTGTATATTATGGTTATTTCATCGGGAAGAGCACTATTTATTTCAAAAAGGTCCCAATGCACTGGGACAACCTCATCGATACCAAGCTCAGTTGCCAGCTGAAAGGCTTCTCTTATGCTCATGTTTCCAATGATTCCGCGCCGTCTACGGAAAAAGTTATCTTCATTAACAGGAAGTAACGCTGTGTTAATCTTGCCATGTTTGGAGAGCGCCGCAATTACTTCCTCACATGCAGATGTGTCACCTGCAATAAATAGCTTTCTTCCATTGCGCTCTAAAAGCCACCCAACTGCAACAGGCTGCTTATCACTTCCTAAACGAATCCGAGGGTGTGCTGATGGTAAAGCTGTAACGAAAAGATCTGACCCTAGATACTGTTTAATGCAAGGCGGTGCATGGATACGATTTTTGTGAATTCCCCAACATTGCAAAAGATCTCTCACCGGCTTAGGCCCCATGAATTGAGCATGGGGGCTGGCTTGGGCAACAATAGGAAGAGTATGCGGGTCACAATGATCAAGGTGATCATGGGTAATAAGAACCCAATTAATCGCACTTAGTGATTCTGGTTTAATAGGGATTGGAATTTGGCGAACGAGATCTGGAGAGTCAAACTCCTGCACAGAGTTGCTCAGGTAAGGATCAACGAGTATAGATAGATTAGGCAGATCTAATTTCAAGCCGGTCTGCCCTAAATGCCTGAATATTGCTTTGGTCATTTTGAATTGGCCAGGAATTCGGCGAGTAGATTTAAGGCTTTTATACTTGTGCGTCTTACACCATCAATTGTATTGGAAGCATTGTGAGAACCTAAAATACAGTTGGGATGATCTCGTAGCCGTGAATTGCCAGGCAATGGTTCTTCTTCGTAGACATCCAGGGCTGCACTATGTACATGACCGCTATCTAATGACTGCTCTAGAGCTTGTTGATCAATAATCGGACCTCTTCCAACATTTACGATTCGAACTCCGGTCTTCATCTTTGAAAGGGTGTTTTCGTTGATCATATGAAGACTTGATGATGTAAGAGCACATGTAATCACAACGAAGTCAGCAGAGTCAATCCCTAGCGGCCAGGGTTGAACGAAGATACTAGGATCGAATTCATTCTCTTGAATTGCAGGATCATAGGCTATGACGTTCATTCCAACAGCCAAAAGACGATGAGCTGTTTGTCGTCCGATATCTCCATACCCAATTAAGGCAGCAGTACGCCCAGATAGTGAAATGCCCGATGGCTTTGGCCATTTCCCAGCACGTACACCTCGATCAATCTCAAAGGTATGCCTGGCCAGAGCTATCACGTATCCAAGGGCAATATCTGCTACCTCACTGCCAAACATGCCAGGTGTATTTGTAATTGGTATCTGCAGATCACGGCAAGCTTGGAAGTCGACATTGTCGACTCCTATCCCCCATTTTACCGCTGCTCGGAGCCGACCTCTGCGGCCTGCTTCGAATACTGCACGAGTAGCCGGATCATCACCAATGATCCAGCCATCCATCATGGGAAGGCGACTAGATAACTCCTCCTCGCTTAGCACTTGAGTAACGTTGGCTGGAACAAGTTGGATACCCAGTGCTTTTGCAGAGGAAATAAATTCTCCAATTGCGCCCAACATTGGAGGGCATGTGACAAGAACTTGATGAAGGGGCATCGCGTTACGCAAAATACTTAAAATAGAGCTAGCTAGGATGGATCATGCAGCCTTGCGTGGATTCCCCCTCCAAGCTCTAGGACACAACCATTTAAGAAGCTATTTGCGGGATCCAGTAAGAAAGAAATGGCTCGAGCGACATCTTCAGGTGAACCGATTGAATGAGTTGGATGATTGTTCTCAAGAAGAGATAACAACTCAGGATGATCGGCGAATCCAGCCTCCAGCATTGGAGTCCGTATCGCAGCAGGTTCAATGGCGTTAACTCGCACGCGATCACCTAACTCGACAGCCATTGCGCGTGTGAGGCTGAGAGCGCTGCTTTACTGGTGGCGTAGGCGGTAAAACCAGGCTTAGTTAGGTGACTATGGATACTACCAATATTTACAATTGAACCCCTCGTTTTTATTAAGTCATTTAAAAATAAATTACTGAGCAGAACTGGAGCCAGTAGGTTGACGTCGAGGGTTTCACGCCAATCTGTCAATGTTAAGTCTTCAAAAGAGCCCAAGTTCTGGACAGCTGCATTGTGAACAATTGCATTAAGTCTGTTGTTTTTTAGTTTGCATCTTGCCGCCAGTTCAAAGTCACGTACTGAACGAGGATTATATAGTAGGTCTTTTAAGTCTAATGGTATCCATTCAACAACGCCAGCGGGAGATTCCGAAGCTTTTTGCCGGGAATCAATTGCATTTTGCTTATCTGTTGCCAGAATGGTCCATTCGCTATTGCTCATTAAGTTAATTACTCCTTCGCCTAATCCACCAGCAGCTCCAGTAAGTAGCAGGAAATTCATATCTAGATTATTATTTTAGGAAAGGCAACAAAACTAGTCAGATAGCACTCGTGTCGACCACTCTAGTGGCATACATACTTTCCCTGGTCTTTTTGATGAATAGCTTTTGAATGAAAGAGATTCGGAATTGCAGACAACCTCGAATTCGAGTATCCCTTTTAAATCCTCTATTGCTTCTGAATTGGCGATTCCAGTTCCTAGGCTCAGCGTGTAACTACCAACTTTTAGTAAAGGAGCAGGGATTCGTACAATTGATTCAAATGTTCCAATTTTACGCTCGCTTAAAAGATGTGGACTTTTATCTGTATCGAAGCTCCAGAAGATTACATCACCGATTCCACTGGAAAGTTCCATCTTCACGATTCCTCCGATAACATTCCTGCTCACTACATATTTTACCTTTAGCTTTATGTTTTCATTCATATCAAAAGTAGGTGTGCTGACTCCTCCCTCGTTAAGGAGTTCTGCGGAGAGTATTTGAAATGGTATTCCATTATTTAGCTTTGCTTTTCTGAATGTAGCTTGTTCTCTGGGTTTGGCTGTTTGGAGGTACTTAGCAATCGCTTCTTTTGTCTCGTCATCAGCAGAAAT
>Ga0194130_10006547_pt1 | contig 13421 bp, 11 predicted proteins | sample TA2KigsurfametaG_FD_160084 | JGI IMG/M metagenome (GOLD analysis project Ga0194130, IMG submission 160084) | Freshwater microbial communities from Lake Tanganyika, Tanzania - TA2015050 Kigoma 12 surface | ecosystem: Environmental > Aquatic > Freshwater > Lake | place: Tanzania: Lake Tanganyika... | reverse complement strand
ATACTTCGAGAACTCCCAAGGTTTACCAAGGACACGGAGTCCCTCGAGGTTGACTCCCTTTACGAGATTTCCGCCCTTGATATCCAAACGGCCAATTATCCTAACAGTCATAACAGCCTAAATCTCGTTTCTAATCATGTCAATTCCCCGCCTCTTCGACACAAGGGAGGCAAACTGTTCGTTACGTTGTCCTAGATGATCGAAATCTAAAAAATACCTTCGACTAGCAAACTTTGAACGCTGAAAGAAAATACCCTTGTTAAGGTAGCTACTTAAGGAATCGCAAAAACTTCTGGTGCTTTGATGCAGAAAGATCTCCTCGCGCAATAGCCTCTGTGCAGCCGTGGAAAGGTCCCCTGTTTCAAGTGCGAAAATATCAGCATTCGAGTAGAGCGCCTGAAAGAATGTAGTACTAATCCATGGAAAAATATTAAGATCACTTCTCTTTACTATCTCCTCATAACTCACTTCATTCGAGATATACTTTATAGAATTTCCGCCGAAATCCTTCAACATACTTTTCCATAAACTACCCCTTGCAGATCCTGGATAGTCCTTTAATGTGATGTCATATTTCTCTTGATATGGGATTAATACCTTGATTATTTCTAAGTAAGCCTCCCATAGTGAGGAGTCGACATTCTCTCTGTTGTAACCGAAATAAAATTGGTTTCTCACGTGGTATATTCCGATACAGAAAGTCACCCTCCTTTTACTTTTGGAAGCCGTCGGAAGTTGTCCATTTTTCCGTCCATAAATAGAATCAAAGAAAGGCGAGCCCCCTACTTCAACTTTACTCTTAATTCCCAGTGGAAGCAAACTGCAATGTGTGTCCTCGACCAAATCCTGTACTACCTTTCCATAAGCGATATTCAGCGGGGCGAGCCTGAAATCGACGACATCATAGCCGGCGAGGGAATAGGTAGCACCATATCCTCCGTGCATCCAGACAGCATAGTCGATTGATCGACTCTTACACCACCACCTTGCAGGAATATTGTGAAGATAGAACGGAGCGGCCGTCTGCAACACAATCATATCTGGCGAAACTTTGTCTAAATACTTATGTGTACTCTCTGAGATCCGATAGATATCATTCATCCTCGTCGCGAAAAAGCTTATTACCTTAAATAGTGTGTTTCCGAAATCAATGCCCCGCCAACGAGTTAAATATTTATAGTTGGGGTGTGAGCGGACTAAAAGCTCAAAAGGTATCTCATAGCTCCACTTTTGCCCTACCCGCGCAAACCCACTTACCCTCCTGAAATTTAGTAGTTCTATTCCGAGTTTTGCAAGCTTCTTTCGGTTAAGAGCGTGAGTCTCCCTACAGCCCATAGAAAGAACTCGCGCACTCCGCTTCGAGGAATAGCCGAGGTTATCCTTAAACAGAGACATGCTATCGAATGTCTCATTTAACATCTGACCCAAGCGTGAGCGTAAAAAATTTTTGGCGGGCTGTCCAAAACTAAAGGTGGCTCGACTGAGCGTGTAGGTCGATAAATCGATGGGGCGAAACTCGGTTGTTTGGAAAAAAGCCTTTTTTTGGTTTTCCCAACATAATTCACTCGTCAGACACGTCTCGGATGAGAACATACCAAGAGTATCTAATTCAAACCGGCCTGTAGAGTCACATATAATTTGTTCGGGCCTCAGCTTAGAAATGGTTGACGCGATGACGTCAGATCGATGTACCAATTGATCGTACGCTATTTTTAAGGTGTAATGCAAAGCATCAAATACTTGCCAGCCTTTCCTCTCAAATCTCTTATCCAACCTAAATAGTAGCTCATCGAGAAGGTTTACGAGATCCAAGGAGTTTTTAGTGATTTTTACGTACTGGTCCCATAATTCCGCATGAGGGGAAATTTGCTGCGGCTCAAGGAATTCAACGTTGATTTTGTGCAACCGATAGCTAACTTCCGGATCAAGTGAGATAAGAGTTAAATCAGGATCCTTATTAAACTCTATGAAGCCACCCTGAGGCAAAAAATCTATAAACTGAACCCGCATACCAATAATTAGCTAACTTGTTCCCTTAATAGCCATTGGCCACTTTGAAACTTCCAGACATGCGATGCTCTAAATTTATCTACGATATACCAAAACCGGTCTTCATCGATACCAATATAGTCAAGAAACACTTTAAATGTTTTCCCTGGAAATTCGCCATCATACCTTCTTACAAGGGCAACCGCTTCTTCTCTCGTGATATGCCCGTCACGAATCTCGTGTGCAGCATCTGAAGTGGCACGACCAAATCCATACTTGATGTACATCATATAATATAAAAAAGAATCGGTAAGATCATCTAATTGAGCGTACTTTGAGTAAGTGCCTTCCATCCGGCCCTCAGGGTTGGGCTTGAAACCTGTGTGCTTAACTGCGTAATAATAATTCTCCTGTGGGACCCAATTATGGTAATGACCAAACCAGTGCATCTCCAAACCAAGGCGTCGTAGGTCTTCCACCAGCGGCATCTGATAGGCCGACATGTCCTTTATTGACATGTTCTTGGTGTAACCTAGTTCGTTCGCCAGATTACATATTTTCTCAAGATTCTCACTGTAGTAAACGTTCTCAAATTCCTCCCAAGGCAATCCAGGGAGGTCATTGTATTTACCCGATCCGCCGTATTCGGCCTCCCCGTTTTCACCATACATTACCAAGCGGACCCCATACTGCGCAGCGACCCGAAAAGGCGCAGACATTTGCCCACGGTCGAATATCTCATTGTGATCGCCGTAAAGTTCAAATCCAAGCTTGGTCAGAGCACGATTGATATCGCCCCTTGGCGAGACCAAAACATGGTCAAAACCGGAGTCTATAAACGCGCGAAGGTTTCGCCATCCGATGTCAGAGTATACGGGGGGGGAAAACGTAACGCACAAGGGGCGCATCCCGTATTCATGCCTAAGACGATGAGCAATCGTTGATGAATCTTTACCGCCGCTACACGGTACCACGACATCATAATCTCCTGTTTTACTGCGAAAACGGTCGCAAAGTAATGAAAACTTTTCCCGACGATCCTCCCAGTCGACACAATTACTCTTGTAGTCAGAGTAGAGGCACGCACTACATACCCCTGATGCATCAAAAGTGATCCTTGGTCGCTGATTAGACATTACGCATCTCTTACAAAAATTGACGGATCTCGGAAGCTGCAATGTCTGGCGATCAGTAATTGCGGCAATAACAGTATCTTGTTTCGATTTTATGATAGTTTCTCCCTTACGATTATTATGAGTAATATCGCGTACTAGATCCTTCCGAAAATAAGAATCATCCCTTCTCGTTGAAGGAGACTTGTATGTAGTCGAAGGACCTCAATAACTTTGAATGGAAAGCGTTCGATAAACTCTGCCGGCCCGTCAAATCGGTCAGTTCCGTAATTCTGTTGATCGTAGAAACTCAGTTCTACAAGAATATATCTTCCGGGGCACTGTTTTCTTAAATAGTCTATCAACATATCCCAATCTTCAAGGAGGTACCATATAACCTCGCGCAAGATCAGCACTTCGAACTCCACATCTCGGGCTATGAAGGTAGCTACATCTTGAACGTCAGCGGTTATATTTGGATGACGTGAAGCGCACTCCGCAACCGCTGTACTCGAAATATCACAACCGAAAAGGGTCGAGCCAGGGACTTTTCTCCCGAGCCAAGCCAGATGAGTACCTTTGCCAATTCCAAAACTGAAGATCTTAGTTAGCCTATGCCGAATTAAAATCTTCGGAGCGTAACTTGATACTGGATTTTCCTCTAGATCAGCCTCTGATTCTGGCCACGGATCTTCACACTGTTGATACATGTCCTCAAAGCGGCCAATAAAGGAACCATCCTTGATGACAAAATCATGATAATCAGATTTGACAACCGACCCTATCAATGGCTTCTTCATCACCCCCTCATATCCACTGTCCTTCATCTACACGATACCAAATTACAAGGAGTATCAGTTTAATAATGCTTCAAATTGCGAAAAATTTTGTCATATAAAAGGATCGCTCTTGCTTAGATTTGTTTCAAGATTAATAGGTATAGATCCTGAGACCGCTTGATTAAAAGCAATAGATCGACAATTGCGACATTTTCCAGAACAAAACTCCTTGTTCAAATCCCCCCTGACCTCCTTGTGACGGGTCGAGTTCCATATTTCACTAAATCGATTATTTTTTAGGTTACCAATAGAGAAGCGCTCGTTCCCAATGTGAGGCTGACACAGCCAAACTCCGCCGCAATAGTTAACGAAAGCATTCGCACGTATTTCCACCGCCGAGCACTCCCTAGGCGGCATAGAGAACTGCCCCAGATAGCCTTCGGGGTTGTAATGACTAACTTTTTTTGTTAGCAACTCTAGTGCGTTAGTTCTCCCTTCTTCAAAAACGACATTGTTGTCTGATATTAAATTATAGGCATCTCTGATCGCGTCCGGACCTAGGTTGACCCCCCTTCCCTCATAATCAACCGCGGGGATAAAGATTACGTAATCATAGCCAGATGAAATCGCTCTCTCATAAATCTCAATGATTCGTTTAAAGTTTATTTTATTCAAAACGCAACGAGCTCCGACTACAACATCACTGCTGAAATCCTTGATGATTTTCGGAGCAGACCATTGCCGATCGAAATACTTACTTGCTGTAATATTGTGGTATTCCAATTCATTTGTCGAATATACGGAAACTGCCACGTAATTCATTCTACCGACGGTTGATAGGCTCCTTGGTGTTAGTGCAACCCCATTAGTGATGAGAGCGACTTCTACACCGCCATCTATGAGGCTGTCCACATATTTTTCCCAACCCTTCAAAACTGTCGGTTCCCCTCCCCCAGAGATGTATGCTGCTGACGTCCTTAAATCAACCAGGTCTGAAACTAGACCCTCGATCTGTTCAGAAGATAATCGGCCTTTCGCTTCTCGTCTGCTTCCGTAAGAGCAATGTATGCAGTCATAATTACACTCAGAAGTCCAATGCAACTCTACGGCCACTGGCGAGAGGTTTTCGTTAGAAAGACCCTTTCTTGTTTGATAAAACGGTAAGAATTTATTAGGGGATAAAAGGGCGCGCAAATCGATTTGCATTGTTTTTCGTCCAGTCTTAGAATTTAGCTTAGGCTTTCAGCAAGCCCTCTAGCATTTTCGAGGTCTTCTAATCGCCCAATGTCTACCCAATATTCCTTTAATCGGTAGATTCGCACAGGACCATGCTCCTTTATTTTATCAAAAAAGGTAGGCATTTCAGTTATTTTCTCCGAGATAATCTTCAAAACGTTGGGCTCTATAATATATATCCCGGCATTTATAAGATATTCTAAGGAGGGCTTCTCTTGGATTGAGGTCAGAAAGCCATTGGTACCACTCACCACGCCAAATGGTATTTGTATCTCGTAATCTCTTGCTGCTATTGTCGCTAACGCCTTATTAGCGGAGTGATCATTCAACATGGCCAGAAAGTCTGTCTCTGTTAGTAAATCGCCATTCATCACTATCAATGGGTGGCAGATATCTCTCGGAAGCATAGAAAGTGATCCCGCCGTGCCAAGAGGCCTATCTTCATGTAGATAGATTATTTCTACACCCCAACTATCACCACCCCCAAAATATTCTTTAATCATTTCAGCTTTATAGTTGACGGAGATGTAGAAACGTTGAAAACCCTGTACGATAAACCGCTCAAGTATACGCTCAAGGATCGGTTTTCCTCCAACTTGTAATAAAGGTTTCGGGCAGGAGTCCGTCAACGGCCGCAGTCGAGTGCCCATGCCACCCGCCATAATTACAACTGGATTCGGCCGCTTTACAACACCTATCAGTTCGTCGATAAAGTAAACGCCGCAGAGTTTGCCATTATTATCGGTTAATGGCACGTGGTGAATCGAATGTCGACGCATATAGGCGAGAGCTTGGTTCGCCGATGTTCCAGAGGGTAGCGTCAGTGGACTGACTGTCATGAGCATTCGGGTCGAGCACTCGATCCCAAGGCCCTGCATCATTGCACGCCGGATGTCTCCGTCCGTCACAACACCCACCAAAAGACCTTCGTAGTCGACTACCATCGCGATTTGCATGGCACTCGCTTCTATACGGCTAATTGTCTCCCCAAGTGGCGTCTCAGGACTTACAACAACGTTCTTCCATTTGTCCATTAACTTAACGCCTAGTTGAATGCGATTCGATCGAAGGAGATGTCATAAAACCTTTTACTTCTTAAATTTTCTATGGACTGAGAACTCAATATTTCGATTATTCGATCTGCTGCACCCGCGTCGCCGTAAGGATTAACCACATTCCTGACCTTGGAATTATGCTCCGCAGTATAGATGTGCTCGATTGCGTCAAGTATTCCATCACGCTTCGCTGGGCAATCAATCACACTATCCGCTCTTAATCGCCCTTGTTGGCGGCTGCCAATATTAACTGTGCCTATTTTAAATGCGGGTGCCTCGATGAGTCCACTTGATGAGTTTCCGACAACAGCATCAACATGGCGCAAACAAGACAAATAGGTTAACTGGCCGAGTGAAGGATACGACCTAGAATTTGGATGGCTTTTTATAAAGTCATCAACCAACTTTGCTATTTCTCGACCTCCAGAGTCTGCGTTAGGAAGTGTGAATATTAAGTGTGTATTCTTCAGATTATTTAGCGCTGCGAGTAACTCGATCGCTCCCTCATATGAACCCCTTGGATTCAATGTCTCCGGGTGAAAGGTGATCAGTAAATTCCTTGTGCCCAGTTTAAAGTCGAGCGAGCTCTCTAAGCCGGCCCGATCTAAAAGGGGAAGACGCTTTATATTGTCCAACCCCAACCCCCCCACTAAATGGACATGCGCTGGATTTTCTCCTAGCTGAATCACTCTCTGCCGATACGTCTCGGCGGCAACAAAATGCAGGTGAGACATTTTTGTAATCGCATGACGGATTGACTCATCAATCGCTCCCTCTGATACTTCACCACCGTGTGCATGCGCCACAGGAATGCATAAAACGAGCGCAGATGTGGCTGCTGCGAGTGTCTCGTAACGATCACCTACCAGGAAGACAATGTCGGGAGATAGCTGTGTATATGCATCTGCAAACCCAATCAATCCCAGGCCCATCGACTTAGCCACTCCGCTTGGGGTGTCGGAGCTTAAAAGAATTTCTACGTCTCTTGACGCCGAAAATCCATCACTCTCTATTGCCTTATAAGTTAATCCGAACTCAGGTGAAAGATGCGTACCAGTCACTATTAGTTGCAGCTCGAGGTCAGGCGACCGCCGAACTCCGTCCATAACCCAACGTAGCAGGCCGTAGTCGGCCCGAGTCCCCGTAACGACGCAGACCTTACGACTCATATCTCAATCATGTCGTCGATCTGGAAATCTCGCGATGCCACTCTGCCCATTACCTCATCCCAGCGCATTGGAGATATTCCATTACCCGGACGTTTAACCGTTACATTCTCCGGACTAAATTTGTCACCAGACTTTATGTGACTAGCCGCAACGAGGGACTTACGAGCCGAGACCATGTTCCGCCGCTCGCTCGGAGACGGCTGCTTGATTCCATCACCCAAAGCCATCTCAATGTTTCGAATGGCCGTCACCATCGCCTTCAACTCAGTCGGCTCGAGACTTGCACGATGATCAGGCCCCGGTAGAGTTCGATCTAAAGTGAAGTGCTTTTCGATTACCGACGCTCCTAAGGTAACGGCGGCGATGGCGACCTCAATTCCTTCAGTATGGTCGGAATATCCGGTTTTCACCCTAAGTGCGTCACGGATCGTACGAATGGCTTTGAGGTTCACCTCATTCATTGGCGCTGGATATTCAGTCGTGCAATGCATTACCGTGATGTGCTCCCTCGATAATCCGGCAGCCTCAAGTGCAACGATTGCCGACTCAATATCGCCTAGATTCGCCATTCCCGTTGACATCAAGACCGGACGACCAGTCTTGCCAATACGACGCAAAGCTGGAAGATTTGTAAGCTCGCCGGAAGGAATCTTGATTCTATCGATGTCCAAGGCAATCAGCAATTCGAGGCTGGCTTGGTCAAAAGCAGTTGATAAAAACTTGATCCCCGACTCTCTGCAGTGATCGATCAGATCTTTATGTACGCTCGGTGACAATTCCAACGCTCGTAGCATCTCATATTGAGATCCCCCGCCACCCGTCGTTCTAATCTGATAATTTGCTTTTTGAGCGCTTCGGGTTACCAATCCAGCAGCTCGAAAAGTCTGGAATTTGATGTAATCCACTCCCGCGTCCGCAGCGGAATCAATTAACTTACGCGCAATGCCACTGTCTCCGTTATGATTCACTCCTGCTTCCGCAATTATCAAGGTGCTAGGCCTTTTGATCAACGAGACGCCCCCCTTCGAGACGAAATACCCTGTCACAGTTCTTTGTTGCGCTTTCACGATGTGAGACCATAATCACCGTCTTAGTTCTTCTCAATGCCGCCACCGCCGACATTACCTCTGCCTCGGTTCTGCTATCGAGCCCGCTAGTTACCTCATCTAGTATCAGTACGTCTGGGTTACGATAGAGGGCTCGTGCAAGTCCGATCCTCTGCCGTTGCCCACCAGAGAGACGCACCCCTCGCTCACCAACCGCCGAGGCTAGTCCCTGAGGTTCCGAACGGATGTGGGTTTCAAGTTGAGCCAGACGTAATGCAGACCAGACAGCTTCGTCGTCAATCGAAGCCTCCTCAAAACCCAAAGCAATATTTCGTCTTATAGAATCATCTATTAGGTATATTGACTGTGGTACGTAGCCGATATGGGACTGCCACTCCCTGAGGTGCTCATTTATTGGTAGCCCATCTACCGTGAGTGATCCTTGGCTCACCGGAAGCAATCCCAGTAACACGTCCACAAGGGTACTCTTTCCAGCACCACTCGTTCCAACCACCACCACAAACTCTCCCTTTCCTATAACCAATGAGATTTTTTCGAGCGCGGGTTCACTCTCGCCCATGTGTATATAAGATACATTCTTAAGCTCAATTTTCTCCTTGAACTTCCATTTGTTTTCTGAAGCTGAAATCGAGCACTTGTTATCTTTTTGATTGGTCAATTCTATTGAAAGATTTGCAATCGCCGGATAACCAAACCTTAAAATTTGAAGTGAGTTAATGACTCTAGAAAACGAAGGCATTAACCGAAAAGCGCCTGCGGCGAACAGAACCAAGGTTGGCAGGAGGCTTTCCAAGGTGCGGCCAAGGAGGAGCATGGAAAGGATAAAACCAACCAAGCCAACTACCGCAAATAGTTCAAGCAGAAGACGAGGGAAATGCTGAAAGGTCACTTGAAGCGCCCCTGCTCGTAGGGCCTCGCATGTATGGACGTCGAATCTTGATGAGAACCAGCTTTCGAGCCCGGAGAGTTTTACTTCTTTAATACCTCCAATCCCTTGGCTAAAATGAACAAGTCTCTGTGATTGGTGAAATTGATACAATGATCCCCAGCCTAAGACTCTTCGGCGGGTAATGAACAGGAATAAGAGTCCACCTGAACCCATGAATATCAGCGCAGCGAGAGCACCCCTTGGCTCTACCGCAAAGAGAATTACTGTTATGCCAGCCACGACCATTAACTCTGCGATCATCTGAGCCCCGAAATAGAGCGTCTCCCCAACAGAGTCCACCTGTGTAGTAACGTTTCTTAAAAGCTCTGACGAGTTCCGCTGAAGATGACTCCGGTAGGGCATCATCAGATAATGATTAAATATTCTTTTGGAGAGGTTTGCACGAAATGAGAAGGAGTACTGTGCCTGCCACCAACCATTGAACCCAACCAATACTGTCTTGACAGCGTAAATTATCGAGAATCCTATTAAACTTAATATTACTAAGTTCTCATGTGGCATGCCTTGTCCCCATACTGCAAGCGACTGTAATAACTCAGATTCTCTTATATAGTCTGGATTCGCGAGTAGCGCGACTAGTGGCAACATGAGACCTAGGCTAAGCATCTCAAACGCCATTCCAATAACCAAGAGCAAAAGCAGTATGAATGCCCCTCTCCTTTCATTTGGGAGGAGGAGGCCCCACAAGTGCCTAAGCATGTCGACGGAGGAGGCTACCTTTAGGCTAAGGTCCGGTATTGACATTGACTTTCAGAAATGGGTAGCTTGGAAAGTCACAGAAAACTCTCAAACACTAGTGGAGCTCGTTTTTTTGGAGCCTTCTCGAAAATATATCCGCCAGCAATACAACTGAAGAGTGTATGTTGCTAGCGGGGAAGCTCTCCAACACACTGGCGTCGCATATATATAAATTTTTGCAGCCCAGCAACCGAAAGTTCTCATCTAGGATTTTCGCTAGCCCTCCAATTAGATGATGACCGCTGTAAGTATTTTGCATAATATAGTTCCGCGGGGCTTCCGTAATCAAGCGCTCATCTTCTATTTCCTTTACAAAATTACTTAACGGGGGAGTCTTTAGAAGGTTTAGACTATAGTTCAACGCCTTTAGTAGAAGCGCCATGTCCTTCTCTTTTGATAGATAGTTAGGTTCAATAGAAACTTGGTTTTTATCAAATCGTAAATTGCCGGATGAAACCGGTTGTATTTGACTAATTGAAAGAGAGAATCCGGGGCTATAATGAAACCCCATCCCGCTGCTCGCATGCCGCCCGGTCTCTGAAAACTTTAACAAATTGATTCGCGTATCAACAATCCCATCTCCGTCTACATCTAAATTTGCAGCTGATGTAGCACCTGTCCCTGACATTAGGCTGTCCAAGCCCACAAGGTGCCTTAGTAACAAGCCAAGCTTTTTCCATGTGCTATGAACTATCTCATTGATAGAACCAACTCCCGCGTATGACGTCACATTAACCCTTAGATTTACGTGGTCCTTTAAACTTGTAGTGTTTGGGTTCGAATCAAACCCTTTTGCCAAGGTTGATAATCCAGTCTTGGCGATTAGTGCGCTTGTTCCTACTGTTCCTGCCGCCAATATGACCAAGTCAGCCAGATGTATGGATGAGTCAGTTACAACTCCACCAACACTTTGATCTTCGTTAAAAATGAAGTCCGTAACATGCTCATTTAAAGTCACCAATCGGCCACTTTCCCTAGTGATCGATGACACCGACGATCTAAAGAATCGACCACACGTGTTTGTTATCGGCCCAGCACAGGGCGAGTCGCTTGTCTCAGCATCAGCCATTTGTTGGATGTTATTTTTAGTCAGTGCATCTAGGAACGCATGATCTAGCGGAGTCTGCTGAGAACATTTCAAATGAATTTTTTTTTCCTTTTTCCCTCCTTTGGAGAACATGCGGTCAAAGGATTCAATAATCTCCGAGTACGCAATGTCAAATTTTTTAAGCGTTGGTTCCCATGAGTATTTGGAGCCGAATGTGTGCACGCATCCGTTGATTTCTGAACTCCCACCGACCACGTTTGACTCAAAAAAAGGGATTTCTCGTTCGGAACTGAATCTCAACGTCTTTTTAAGTATTAGATTTGATTTTAAATCTCTGAACAGGAGGCCTATTAGTAGAGGAATTCTAAAATAAAATGGATATCTCTCGTAATTGCACTTGTCAATCACCGTGACATCAAAGCTTTGCTGTAGATTCTGGGCAATAATGAGGCCGGCAGTTCCTGCACCAACAATGATTACTTTCCTCTTCGCCAAGGGCGTTCTCGATTTATTAAGAAGGGGCTAGCTTGCTGCGGAGCCTGTTCTACGGCCTAATGTCACCGGGGTCGTTTCATTCTTTTGCGCAGGCTACCGCCGAAGTGTCGAGTAGACCTTCAATCACTCAATGCTTCATCTCAGCTCGGCAAGCCCTATGACGGGTCACTCACTGTCAGTTACAGACAATTTTTGGAGCCTTTAGGGAGTCAATCTAGCACAGAGGGGCAGAAATGACTTTCCCCGCCGCATTCGCCAGTTATCAACAAGCCGAACCTCGCAGCAATGTCCGTCCAGTTGCAGGCCAGTTTTTTTCTTGGAAGGGTTTGTACCTAGAGGGTGGTTTTTCCGCCGTTGGGGCTGATACGAAACGATCGATTGAAGACCCAAGTCCCTCGGGTGAACCGCAGCCGTAGCCACCGACCGATAAAGGGGGCGCAGCTTTTGCTGGCCCAGCGTATCCGGCGCCGTAAGGACACCCGGGCTCATGATGGTCGGGTGTCTGTTGATGAGAGCAATCTGCGCTGCTGCTCGGACAGCTTTGAGACTGACTTCCGGAACAAAGAGAAGGTCGGAGTGGCTTTTTGCCTCGACTGCTTTGACAGAGAGGCGATTAGCTGGGTGGGAACCACGGAAGGCATTGATCCGTGATTGGTCAAAGACATGATGTTGGCTTCGGTCGAGCGGCGTGTTGGGAGTGATGCAACCCCGCCTCGTCCGGTTGAGTGGATCACGGACAACGTCAGCTTCCTCACCGACAGAGAGACACGTGCCTTTGCAAGAACCATCAACATGCGCCCGATCACCACCCCAGTGGAAAGCCCTCGGTCCATTGAGAAGGCCGAGAGCTTTGTGAAGACGATTAAACGAGACTATGTTGCCCTCGAGGATGTGAGCTATGCCGAGACCGTGATAGCGCAACTGCCGGGCTGGTTGGCCCACTACAACACGGTGCACCCGCACAGTGCCCTGAAGTAAATGTCGCCTAGAAAGTTTAGAAAGCATCAATTAACCAATGCCACCTGTCCTCAAACCAGGGATTGATTCCAACTAATTCCGCCCCCTACACGCCGCTGAGAGAGGTCATTGAGAAGTTTATGGAGTGGTATCGGAGGTATTACGGGTAGCCGCTTGAATTTTTCTGCGCACGGTAGAGCCATCGGTATGATCGCACCATGGGAAAAAGGATTCTTATCACCGGCGGCGCCGGTTTCTTGGGCTCACACCTCTGCGACCGCCTCATTGAAGGCGGCCACGACGTGCTGTGTGTGGACAACTTCTTCACGGGCAGCAAGGAGAACGTCTGCCACCTGATAGGCCATTCCCGCTTCGAGTTTATGCGCCACGACGTGACCTTTCCGCTCTATGTGGAAGTGGACGAAATCTACAACCTCGCCTGCCCAGCTTCGCCCATTCATTACCAACAGGACCCGGTTCAAACCACCAAAACTAGTGTGCATGGGGCCATCAACATGCTGGGCCTAGCCAAACGTGTTCGGGCCAAGATTCTTCAGGCGAGCACCAGCGAGGTCTATGGGGACCCAGAGGTACACCCCCAGCCCGAGGGTTACTGGGGCAAGGTGAACCCCGTGGGAATTCGCAGCTGCTACGACGAGGGCAAGCGCTGCGCCGAGACGCTTTTCTTTGACTACTGGCGCCAGCACCAACTGCAGATCAAGGTGGTGAGAATTTTCAACACCTACGGGCCACGCATGCACCCCAACGACGGCCGCGTGGTGAGCAACTTCATTGTGCAAGCCCTCAAGGGTGAGGACATCACCATT
>Ga0194130_10006541_pt1 | contig 13429 bp, 13 predicted proteins | sample TA2KigsurfametaG_FD_160084 | JGI IMG/M metagenome (GOLD analysis project Ga0194130, IMG submission 160084) | Freshwater microbial communities from Lake Tanganyika, Tanzania - TA2015050 Kigoma 12 surface | ecosystem: Environmental > Aquatic > Freshwater > Lake | place: Tanzania: Lake Tanganyika... | reverse complement strand
CCGGTAGTATCACGGTTAGGTAAGGATAACCCGGTAGCGGCAAGATATTTAGCTGAAAATCTGGTGGATTTTAGGAATAATTACGGCGAAGATTTGCTAACGGACTCTAGAGTAAAAATGATGGAGGAAGTATCAATAGCTCAAAGCAATTTACACGAAAATATTGATCATAAGATGCAAGAGTTTGACGATAAAATATTATCCGGGAAACATAAATCCTTAAGCAGCAAGATATTAGATGCTAACCTACTTGCCGGTGATAGAGAGATGACGGCAAAATCCGTTACCAGCGAGGCGGGGGAAGTTTTAAGTTATCGGTTAATGCTAAGAGGGGATAGTTACCATGAACACTTACATGATCATCACGAATACCGTCATGATCTAAAAACGGATCATTATGATAACTATCATGCTTTAGAACATGAATACAGGCATGATATAACAGAGCAGATTCGGCAGACCAGAAACATGCAGCATGAGTACCATCAGGAGATGGAGCATGAGCATAAAAGGCAAATCAATAACGATATTAATATTAATTATTAAGGTAAACCGTGCAAAAAAATATAAAAAATATACATCAACTGACGAGGAAAAAAGAGAAATCGCTGATAAAATTCAAGTCTCCTCAAACGGCTTACGAATAAAAAATCAGCATTACATGCTTTAACCAGAGTAGTACATTTTAATCGCTTGGGAGAAATACGTGATAGAAGGAGTCTGTAACCTTATATTGTGGCTTAGATCTTTTTCTTTCTTCTCCAGTTTTTAATCTCTCTTTGTATAGCATTTTCAAAATTTAGAAATTACTAATCTTGTAAATCCTAAACTTATTTTTACTGTTTTTATACCCTTCCGAACAAAGTTTAATGAAACAACCTTACAACCTAGTTTATAGTGTATTCATACGTTATGATAGGTTAAAATAACTGTCAATATTTTAATTTATAATTAAAGAATTTTATGGTTTTCTTTTAAAATGGTTTAGTAACAGAACACACATTAACAAAAATAACAAATTACCTAAGATTTGTTTACTATATTATTAAGTGTTGAATATAATAATTTTACTGTTAATGCAGATAATATAAATTATAATCCCTAATTAACTAATAATATTAAGAACTAATTTGAGGTATAAATGTCCAAATTACAAGTGTCTTATGACGACTCTTCTGATGAAGAAGATACAATAACAGATTATAATGTTAAAGCCAAATTTAGTGAATATAAAAGTGATATGCTGCAGCTCTATCAAGACAAAATAGATAAAGCTGCTCAGAAAGCTCAGAAAGCTGATAAGAAATTTGAAGCTTTAAAAGCCAACCTACAGAGTGCAAGAGAAGAAAGAGGTAAATATGATATAGGTACATCGGAAAGGCAAAAAGCTAATACACGTGTACAGGAACTTAAAAAAAAAGGAGAGGAACTGGAGGCACAATGTAAAGATACAAACGCCGAAGCCAAAAAAACTATAGCTATAATAAATGGTAAAATAAGTGAATTACAAACACAAGAAACCCACTTACTATCTTTTATATCACATGCGGCTGGAATTATGGTGTTATATCATCCAGTAGTTCAAAAAAGGTATTATGAATTAAAGAAGCAGCTACTTACGCCAGCAGTAGAGTTATATAGTAATGCCGAAGTAATAGACAGACTAAAAACAATGATAGATAAAGTTGTAAATTGGTCTATGAATACTAAAGTCAAAGCCCAAGAATTTCAGCTAAAAATTTTGGTTAAAGTAAATGAAGTGCTACAATCTGAAGACGCTAAGTTACACTGGGCTAGTGCTTCTGATGAAGAAAGAAGTGAATTGATTCAAGCTTTATTTCTAAACATAAAAATGGAGCCATACAAAGAAATAATAAATTTTCGATATAATTTTGATGAGAGAGTATTTGATTTTGTCAAACCTAGTACAAGAAAGGTTTTATCCAACACAGATTTTGACATGTCAGCTACCGCTTCTGAAAACTTTGCAGTTGAGTACTTAGCACACCAAAGATTACACAATAGATCAGAAAAAAGATGTTTAAAGAATGATAAGGATAAGTGCAAAGATACCACATGGAAAGTATCACATGATGTTACAATAGAGCTAAGTAACGCTAATACGCATACTGGATGTAGAAACGAAATAGTAAAGTTTAGTCAACATGCATCGATTGCTTCATATTCACAAATTATAGACCTTCCTCAAGTAGATCCTAAAGTATTAGAAACTTGTTATATAAATATAAAAAAAGCAACAGGAGCTGTAACAAGCGAAACAGCATCTTTATGGTACTTGCTATTTGGTTGTGAAGCTATAAAAAACCCTTCTGCTATGATTCATCATTCTATGATAATAGATTTAGTGAAAGCTGGAAAGTATGTATGGAAGCGTATAGAAAATGAAGATGAGGAGAAAGATGAAATTTGTTTTCATGAAGCTGCTCCTATGTGCGCCCCTAACTCAATCCAACCAGCAATGGTTCTGAATGACAGATATGCTAAATATATGCCAGTAGCATATAAATACCAGCCAGAATCCAATTTTTTTGAAGGGGACTTAAGGGTAAGAGAATCTGATCTTACAATGAAATGGCTTCAATTTAAACTAGGAGAAATGGGGAGCACTGCTTTACTTGCAATATGTATAAAAGATCCTCAGGGAATTGATGTTTTATGGTCATTAATAGAAAACTCTTTTGAATCTTGGGGGATGCCTTCGGCGGTTCTGCAAGCACAAGCTGATTTATTAGGTAATGATTCTGAGGTAGAGATGTAGCTGTAAGTAAGATAAGTAGAATCTATTACTAGATTTTTATTGGTAGGATTGAGTAATCAGGAGATAGTTTTAGGTCTCTGTCTTTCTAAGTGATACTGTATTGCGAGTCAATAAAAAATTAAGCTAATTCATAAGAAAAAATAGATTTATTTTTAAGTATAGCAAAACTAATATGGAGTAGTTTATGCATTAAAGCAAAGATGATAACCATGTTATGCTTTCCTTTACCCCTCATCCTTTGTTTAAATTCCTAAAAATCACGGTTAACAGAAGAAGAGACAATAGCTAGGAAATATAAAACCCTGGGTATTATGACAAGTAGAGGCCAAATCTGACATTAGGGTGATTATTTGGGTAGTTTTTAGGGATTTAAGCAGGAGTTTATCTTGTGACTTAGTGAGCGCATAATTGGTATTATACGATATGTTTTTGCTTAAATCTTAAGATCTTTAGAGTCTGTATTAGGTCCCGTGTAGAAGAATGCAGTAAATACAGTACGTAAATATTTAAAAAAGGAATATCTTAGTAACAGGATAAAATTGGTCCATCCTTTGCTTTTACCCGTAATAGTACTGTTTCAGGAGATAAAGGATCAGGGGTATAAAGGCGGAATAACACAGCTCAGGGATGACCTGAGAAGCTCATAAGGTTTGAGACAACTCCTGGCAAACAGATGTAGGTTGACTAGATTGAATTCCTTAAAGAGAAGAACCCTTTATCAGCTTTTGTAGCCACTCTAGGATTTAGCCGGGCAAGCTGGACAGGGATAGCTATGGTTTTGGTATGCACTGCTTTAATAAAGGCATGCTGGATTTTGCAGGACATTACTGTTTTCGTCTAAAAGTATGCAGACCTTATAGAGCAAAAACCAAAGGAAAGGTTAAGAGATTTAACAAGTACTTAAGGTATAGTTTTTATAACCCGTTAGTTACAAGATTAAAGACTTCAGGTCTGGGGCTGGATGCTGATACTGCAAATGCAGAGGTGCTAAAAATCAGTTTTCAGCCGGTGTTGACACGGAGGTTAGTGAGATGTTTTTTTGTAAGGCTAACGTTTCGAAGGTATGTCCTAAAATAATTTTTTTTGACTACCTTTTGAATTTGTCTAGGACCAATTGAGAATTTATCAGTTATGGCAAAATAATGTTCCAGAAGAGATTGCACCCCCTTAGACATTGGTACAATCCTCATTGCCTGAAATTTTAATAGCTTGTTAATTAGTTAGATTAAATGTATTTTTATTACAGCAGTATTACGTTAATGACGTAGTACTAACAGAGAAAAAAACATTACCAAAAATTAAAGATGCATAAATGGCTAGAAAAGAAAACAGATGAATTATTAGATCAAGCTAAAGAAATGAGTCCTAAGAGGATTAAGTCTATTAGAGCCTCATATGGTTTAACACAAGTAGCTTTTTCCATATTACTAGATATATCTTATGATACTTATAGAAACTGGGAAATTGGGCATCGTAATCCTTGTACTTCTGCAGTATCTCTACTAACTCTTGCAGAGCAAAATCCAAAAGTTTTTTTAAAACAACAAAAACAGTACAAAAATGATAAAAACTAGCAGCTTAACTACAGAAGAAAAGAAAATTATAATCCATAAGGGAACAGAAACTTGTTACACAGCAACTTCTGATCAGATAGAAAAAGATGGAGCTTATCTTTGTAGAAATTGTGGTATAGGATTGTTTAGCAGTAAAGATAAGTTCTATTCTGGCACTGGTTGGCCTAGCTTTGATCGAGAATTAGACAACATTATGATAATTTAAGAGACTAGCTAGATACGAAGGTTTTAAAAGTCAGAATTTTGAATTTAACAATGTAAAGGGTAATAAAGCAGAGATTGTGATTGAAATTATTTTTAATATAACAAGCGTATACCAGGAACTATTTGCGAGGAGTCTAATTAGTAAGATATTATCAAGAGAAATGGATAGTTCACAAGCACTACTGGCAGAGTAGTCAGATGATGAAGGAGAAGAAGTAAATGCAGCGTTACTTCACCCTAGGGCCTTAGCAAAATCACCTGATGCCGAATATGCTGCTGGCGTGCCGTCGGAGGCATAGAAGAAAAAGCAGAAGGACTGGAAGGGTTTCTTACACCTTGCTCCCATTTTTGATAAGTAACAAGTTTTATACCCAATAGATCAGCGAATTTAACTTGTGTAACACTATAAAAACCTCTGTTATTAATCATAATCTTATGTTAAAGTGATTAATAAAAAAAGAATCTATTGATCATGAAATGGAATTGGCAACAGAAGGATTGGCCTAGTTTTTCATATGATACAACAAAGCTTTTAGAGCTTGAACAACAGCTATTACATCAGTCGGGAATATTATTTGGAGCATATAAGCATTTAACTAGCGAAGATAAAGAATGGTTGAAGGTCGAGCTTATTAGTAATGAAGCTCTCAAAACATCAGAAATAGAAGGTGAATATTTGGATAGAAGTAGCTTGCAATCATCTATTAGACGTTATTTTGGGCTTCAGGTAGATACCATTAAAATTAAGCCTGAAGAAAATGGTATCGCAGCTTTAATGATTGATTTATACAAGACTTACAATACAGCTCTCACTCATGAAAAATTATATGATTGGCATAGTAAATTATTGGGCCATAGAAACGACTTAGAATATATAGGTTGTTACAGAGGGGGTGAAGAGCCGATGCAGGTTATTTCTGGCCGTATTGGAGAGCCTACAATACATTTTGAAGCCCCTCCATCTGAAAGGGTAAAAAATGAAATGGAGATTTTTATTGAATGGTTTAATGAATCACAAAATAGATTTAGAAAAACTGTTCCAACTCTAACTAGAGCTGGGATCACACACCTTTATTTTGAATCTATACATCCCTTTGAGGATGGCAATGGCCGTATTGGTAGGGTTTTATCAGAAAAAGTGCTTGCGCAAGGATTAAGGCAACCCACACTATTAGCTTTATCTACAATTATCAACAAGTATAAAAAGCGGTACTATGATGCTTTAGAAAGAGCAAATAAAAATAATGAAATTACAGAATGGCTTATATATTTTGCAAATACTATATTAGAAGCTCTAGCTTATACTCAAAAAGCAATAGAGTTTTTGATAGAAAAAGCAAAAATATTAAATAGGCTAGAAGGAGAGCTTAATAGCCGTCAGAAGAAGGCATTACTTAGAATATTTGAAGCAGGGCACGAAGGTTTTCAAGGTGGTTTAAGTGCAAATAATTATATAAGTATAACTAAAGCTACCCAACCTACAACTACAAGAGATTTGGTTGATTTAGTACAGAAGGGAGTATTATACAAAATAGGCGAACGCAAACACACTCGGTATTACCTCAACTTTACGAGGAATTGATGACATTAGATCGGATTAGATCAGTACAAAATACCAGATTAGTGCTAGTACATGAAAGTTCAGAGAGGTATGAACAAAGTACAATCAGACTTACTTAGATTTAAAAGTAATGCCACGGTAAAGATGGTCTAGCGAATATTAGGAAGCTGGGATAAACTACTCTTTTTTTACAATTGAAAAAGTAGGAGACGCTATATACCAGACAAAAAGGTAAGGTCAGAATTAAAAAACATGATAATTGAGGAATCGTTGCAACCAGGCTGGGTTAGCAAGGCGCAACCACTTGCCAATATATCGCCAGCATCAAATATATTTACGTGAGGAGATTGAAATAGCCCAAAGTACTATGACCGGCTGGGCCGGAAAATGCTCCAGATTATTACAGCCATTAATAGAGAGCTTGCAACAAGATATATTCTCAAGCAATCAAAGGTACTTGCCCCTGGACTTGGCAAGACAAAAACTGGGAGGATATTACATATGTTAGGGATGGGCGGTCCATACGGAGAAACCGAGCCACCAGCAGTTTGTTATTTTTATAGCCCTGACCCTAAAGGTCAGAGGCAAAAGAAACCTTTTTAAGGACTTTAGAGGCGTATTACATGCAGATGCCTATTCTGGTTATGATCAGTTATATCAGAACCAGAATAATCCAGGAGCAGAGATTACTGAAGCTAGGTGTTGGTCTCATACCAGGCAGAAGTTTTATGAAATAACAGTGGTATATGATAAGGCAAGTATAGCTATATCGATTCTGGGACAGATATAGGAGATTTAGAAAATACAAAAAGGATTTCCTGATTTGTTCTTTTCCATATGTTTGGCAGTAAATTAAGACTTTTAATTTAAAAGTGTAAATGGTATTATTGATGTTAGATATATACACTTAATTAGGATGATTTTATGAGCAAGATTAACTTACACGAGGATAAAAAAAGTACGGCTATTTTATTAGCACATATCAATGGTAAAAATTTAGGTTTATCAAGTGATATAGAAACTTTACCTCAATTAGCTGTTCAAAATCCTTTAATAACATCTAAGGCTATAGGTATTGGTTTTGAATTGCCAGCTGTAGAGACGGTAAGAAAGGATGTTGGTGTTGATTATGCCGTTGGCTCAATTCTACTAGCTGGGAAACCTTTAGATAGTTCTGTACCAGATGTTGTAGCTGAAATATCAGAGCCTTTAGTTGTTAACGATAATGAAGCTTTAAGAGTATTAGGAAATGGAAAGGTTTTAACAGATTCAGTATCGGATATAGTTAGTATTGAAGCAAGTCCTAAGTTTAATAATGCTATAATAGTACGTTCTGTAAGCAGTGGTAAAAATTTAGGTTTATCAAATGATATAGAAACTTTGGAGGTTTTAGCAGAAATAGATGATATAATTTTAGCCGGTGATGGTCAGGATGGTACAGATATTTAATTGAGTTATTGTCAAATGTTGTGTATTGAAAAATTAAGTTCTTTCCAAGTAAGTGGTAACTTTATTTTCCATAAGATAAATTATGTATAAAAAATCACACGCTTCTATTCTTAAATAATTCTAATGAATCCTAGGGTTTTAAACAAATATTTTAGCAATCGTATTCATTGGTAAAAAAAGCTTGTTGGGATTATCAATAAATTGTATAAATCCGTAGCTTTTATAAAATTTTATAGCTTGGTCGTTTTTAGCCTCAACAAGCACAGCAAAAGCAGCTATTTCTACTTGATAAGCCCTGTTTAAAGCATCCAGTAACAAATATTCGCCTAACTTTTGCCTTTGGTAATCTTTATCTATTGCTAACCTACCTATTAGTATTGCGGGTAGGTACGGGTAATTTGGCAATTTCCTGGTATACTCCATTTCTAATTCAGAAATATCAATACGATTGGACGATAATGTATAATACCCTATAACCTTTCCAATAACAGAGTTAATACCTAAAAATACTGATGCCAAATACCTTTTAATATCTTGAGAAGCATAATTAGTTAGATATTTGTTTAAAACCGGTTCACCACAATCAAAATCTTTTAACTCAAAAGATTTATCATATGGTACTACTTTAACGTAATTAAGCATGGTTAATTACTGTTTGTGGACTTAAAGCGTGATGCTGCTTGTCTTAGTTTATTGTTAGGCTCTTCATTATCAACACAGCTCTTAACTAATAAAGACATATCCTGCAGAGATAAATTAATTAGAGTCTGTAGTTTAAGGACGGATTCTGCTTCTTTTTTAGCGGTAGTTACAAGAAAATCTGTCAAACTAACCCCCTGTATTTTAGCAGCTCTTACAAAGAGTTTTTTTAGATGAGAAGAAACCCTTGCTTCCAGTCTGGAATTCTGAGGTAGAGCTTTACTAACTTTACTACTTTTCATCGATTTTATCCGCAGTTATTTTTTCTATTGTACGTCATATTGACGTACAATACAATATATAAATCTAACTTATCTAATTAATTCTATTTGAACCCCAACTTGTAAAACAACTTAAGTATTAGTTCTCTGTCTATTTTAACACAAATTGTGTCCAGAAAACTAATACAGGATTAAAAGAGCAAAAACACTCAAAATTAAACTATTGCTTTCCCGCTAAATTTTAGCAATATTTATTAGACATTTCTTAACTCTTTTTATACATTCTTGGGGCAAGACCATGATGTATAATCAGTTAAAAAAACTATCCTTTATCCGTCAATAGGAAAATTATAATGAAAAAGAAAATATCAACATTGAGTGCTGATGATACAGATGAAGAAAAAAAGAACGATGTAGTTGATTTAGTGTTAAAGACTGAACGTCTTGCTCTTGATGAGCGCGCCCAAGAACAAGAGATTGAAATAGATTTAACAAAAGAAGCTGCTACTCTACTTGCTAACCCACAAAACTATTATAGTCATTACGCTTTAAATTTTGTAGTTGATGTTGCTGTAGCTAATAATTTACAGGTAAGATTCATTCGACTAGGAGAGGATCAGAATCTTGAAAAAAATTTACAACAATTTAAAGATGGCGATCAAATTAGAGTAATAATACCACTTCGACTCACTGAAAGAGAGCATTTTACAGGTTTATATATTGAAAAAATGGACGAAATGTATAGAGTAGTTTACATCGATCCAGTTGGATCTGGAGCAAAATCAGAAATTCCAGGAAATATAAAGAACACTCTAAATCAGATTTTAGGTATTTCTGAAGATCAAATTATATCTACTACAAATAAAATACAACATAGCGTAGCACAACAGCAAGGGAAATATTTAACTAATGTTCACTGCGGTCCCTTTACAGGCTTTATTTTATCAGGGTTAGCTTTGGGATATATAAGAGCCGAAGGAGATAAATTGGAGCTAAGGACCGATCAAGGCTGGCAAGATATTCCAGATTTATCTGAATCACAATCAAAATCTTTTGGAGAAGAATTAAGGCGGTATGATCTCTCACTGTTAACTGGAGGTGAGGAAATCTTTCCAAATATGCTACTTAAAGAGTGTTTAGAGTCAAAATTTGAGCATGATTTAGAATCTATAACTACAAAAATGACAAGCTTGCCAAAAGCTGTTGCAACTGCTGATGAAGAAGAATGCTACCAACTTACAAGAAGTGATTCTGGTATGAGTCAATATTCAGATTTAGTAGAAGAGATGGTAGGCATTGATGAAAAAATTGAAAAATTAAAGTCTGATAACAAAAAATTAGGTCAACGTGCAAGTGCAAGAGCTACAAAAAACAAAATCACTCCAGAAGAAAAATATGGGGTAGAGGGAGATGACTCATCTGATGAAGAATTGGAACAAAAAATTTACCAGAGACCATTAAACGCAGTTTACTATAGTTCATTAGACACAAGAGTAAAAGAAGCAAAGCTGCTTAAACACAATATTGTTCCAATCAAAACTACCGACAAAGAAATTGTAGAAGGAATAATTACAAAAGTCGAAAAGGTTGAAGACTTCTTAACCCCTAAGAAAAAGATTTCGCATACCAAAACAATCAAAGAAAAGGTAAACCAAATACTTGCTACTTTAGAAGATTCACCTGCTAAAAAAGCAGTACAAGATGCTTATGAAGAGTGTAAATTAAAAGATACTACAGCTCTAAGAGCTCTTGCAATAAAAAAATTTTTAGGTGGATCAGAGACAGAAGCTCTTCCAAATATTCAAGCTAATCCTGACATTGTTCCATTGCTTGATTTGAAATGGTCGTTAATTTTTCAGGATCTTGGTATGAGATTACTTATATCTAACCCAGTAAGAGAATTATATTTTTTAAATAAAGAAAAATTTGGTAAATTTAATAATTTACCCACCGATGAAATAATACGCAAGTGTTTAGAAAATACAGTTAGAAAAACTTTAGAAAAACATCAAGGACTCATTCCCAGTATCTTAGAACATGAAAGCTATATAACTTTGGTTAATAAGGTTTTAGAGGATAAGAGAAAAGTTTTTTCTTTATTAAATTCTAATAATAGTTTGTATACCTCATTAGATGAGTTGCTAAAAGTAATGAATGAGCAAATAGCTGCTCATCAACAACATTTTTCTTCAGCTATATCAGAGGTTGGAGGAAGACGTGTTGAATCTATAATTAGTAATTTGCAGAAGAGGATAAGTGGTTTTATTACCCTAAGCAAAAAAACTGTTTCAACAGCAACAAACATCAAAAATGAAGTCCTAGCTCAACTTAAGAAGACTACTACTTTTGATCATTTGTACATTGAAGCCGTTGAAGAAGCTTACGCTAAATTAGGGGGTAACAAAAAAATCTCTGATTTAACTACACTAGCGAAAGAAAAATTAGCTAAGAAACAGATTGAGATAAAGAAAGGGGAAGAATTAGATTATGGTTTAGATTTAATGCCTAATTTACAGAATGAAATAATTAAACTAAAAGAGATTTTACTTCGCCCTGTATTACCAGATTCCACTTCATTTTCATCTAAAGATATAACACCTGATGGTGAATATTTTGGATCTGAAACGTTATTTTGTTATTTACGGTTAATACATTGTTCAGCTAAACGTTCTATTAAAAATGCTAAGTTAATGAAGGATTTCGATGGAGCTAATTTTGCTAGAGGATGGCAATTTGATGCCGAAAAAAAATTAAGTGTTATTGAAACACAATCCTTATCCTCTAGTCACTCCATTACTAGCATGGTATTATATCCCCATCAAAGTAGTTATTCATATTTACTTACTAAACTGGAAGATTTCCAGAAAAAAGCAAATGTCACTAGCGATGATATAATAAACGGCATGAAGTCAATATTGAAAAATGGAAAGCTACCTGAAAAATTAAGTATTAGTCCACCTTTTGAACGCTTTTTAACTACCTTAACATACCACCTCTTCGGTACAGAAGTCGAACGACATCCAGCCGCAGCCATACATAACGTAATGGCCTTAGATTTAGTCAAAACCAAAGGTTTCAGCTGGACCTTTAAACATTTACCTATGGCTATCGAAGATGCAACACCTGTGGCACGGGGGGTTCAAACCACATTGCATAAAAATTATCTAATACCATATTATTATGATTCTAGTACTAATGCTGTTGGACCAGAAACTGAGGCATTTCAAGAGTTTATTATTTGCGAACAAACATTAGTATCAAGTTGGTTAGAATCTAGAAATTTAGCTGTTGAGCTTAATGAAGATGCACTAATGCAAATAGATAATTTATGTTTCGATTATTATGGTATCAGATTAACAGGAGATATTATATAGTTGATTCTTAAATCTTCTTTTATCTTTTGCTTCAGGATATTATAGGCCTATCAGCAACATAGCTGCTAAAATTCCTATTAGCATATTATACGAACAACAGTATAGTTAAAGATCACCCCTTATATTGTTTTAGACATCATAAAAATAATGCCGGATAGTTTCAATTTGAATATTTTGGTTTTATTGCTATTATAAAAACCGAATATAAATTCTCGTATTATTTAAATACCTATAAATATCATAAGCTTATGAATGATAAAACGGCTACGCTGCCAAAAAATACTATCTTAAATTTTCTATATTCTGCAGATAGACAAGTATCACTGGAATTACTAGGGAATTGGCTTGAGAAACATACAGAAGGTAGATACAAACTAGTCGACACTAATCAATATATAGAAAATAGCGATAATAATAAACATCTTGCTAATTGCGTATGACGGATAAACCTAAACTTACTTTAAGTAATCCTAAGAGCAAACTTAATAGTGAATCTAAACTTTCCAAAAATACAGAAGGGGTAAGTTTAACAGAAATACTTTCACAAGATAAAAGTAATCGGCAAAATTCAAGTAGCACAAATTTACCGAATAAAAATTTAAAAATTAATACCGTAAAAACAGATCAATCTACCCTTCAAGCAGGAATATTATTAACTCCCGAAGAATATTTAGTAATACTTAAGCATTTACAAACAACCTACCCTAAATGTTTTCCTGCTAAAACGACTCCTCTACCTCTTGCGGTAGGCATTCATAAGCAATTACTTGCAAGCGAAGAGTTACCTTTTGCCAAAGTAAAAATAAGAAGATTTCTAAAAAGATACACAACGAGTAAAGAATATCACCGAAATCTTATCATCAGAAGTCCTGGAGACCATTCAAAACCAGGGGGTAAAATTTTGTAAACCTCTCTATGATAGGAATTTTTTTATGTCTGATATTGTTTTTTTGCTTACAGATAGTTCTTTACTAATCCAGTCGTAACTTTTCTTAGCTTTAAGATTGTAAATTGTAACTAACTATTGACCCATTTAGAGCAAAAATTGTAATTAAAATTGACCCACCTAAATAAGTAACCATACCTTTAAAAAGTTAATATTTTAAATAATTTTTAAAGGAGTAATAAAGGAGTGTTTATAGTGGAATCAATCGCAAAAATACGAAGAATGTACTATGTTGAAGGTAAAGGAATAAGGACGATAGCCAGAGCCCTTAATATATCAAAAAATACGGTTAAAAAAGTTATCCGTACCGATAAGACAAAATTTGAATTAACACAACATAGCAGGAAGAAACCGGCTTTGGAGAACCATCTCGGTATACTGCATCAATTACTTGAAGAAAATAGCAAGGAACCGTTAAGACGTAGAATGACGGCTAGGAAATTATATCAACAACTTCAAGCATCGGGATATAAAGGAAGTTATGAATCAGTGAATTTGGTTACCAGAAAATTCCGCAGAGAACTGGAAGCCAAGGGTAAGCAAGTTTTTATTCCGTTAGATTTTGAGTCGGGAGAGGCGTTTCAATTTGATTGGGGTGAAGAGGAAATAAATTTAAATGAAA
>Ga0194130_10006538_pt1 | contig 13432 bp, 14 predicted proteins | sample TA2KigsurfametaG_FD_160084 | JGI IMG/M metagenome (GOLD analysis project Ga0194130, IMG submission 160084) | Freshwater microbial communities from Lake Tanganyika, Tanzania - TA2015050 Kigoma 12 surface | ecosystem: Environmental > Aquatic > Freshwater > Lake | place: Tanzania: Lake Tanganyika... | reverse complement strand
CTCTGGCTGGTGGCCACGGCCGGCGGCATGGCCGTGATCTTCGTGGTGGGCCTGTTCTTCTATGGCTCCTACACCGGTGTGGGTTCCGCCTGAGTTCCATCAGTCCCTGCTGTCAGGATTCACCGGGTGCGGTTCAGGCTGCACCCGGTTTTTTGTGCGCTGCCCCGCCGAGCTGTTGATCCCCAAGCCATTGCTCCTGTCGCCGTGCCCCGTTCTCCAGGGCGCCCGTCTCCTCCCTGAATCCGTGGGGCGGTGAAGAAGCGGAACCTGCTCAACAACGCCGGACTGGCCTGGCTGGCCGGAGCCCTGCTCAATGCCTATGGCCAGCTGGTGCTGCTCACCTCGCGCATCCGGGTGTGCGTGGATCCGGCCACGGCGCAGGTGCTCGGTGGCCGGCGGCAGCCGGTGATCTTCGCGCTGTGGCACTGCCACGTCTTTTTCATGCCCATGCTGCGGCTGCACACCCGCCAGCCGGTCTCGGTGCTGCTCAGCGCCCACCGCGACGCTCAGATCGTGGGGGTGGCGGCGCGCATGCGCGGGGTCGATCTGGTGGCGGGCTCCTCCACCCGCGGAGGCGCCCGGGCCTTTCTGCAGCTCCTGCAGCTGCTGCGGCAGGGCCAGCACGTGTGCATCACCCCGGACGGGCCCAGGGGGCCGGCCCGGGAGGTGAAGCCCGGTGCCGTGCATCTGGCCCAGCGCTCCGGTTGTGCCCTGGTGCCCATGGGCTTGGCAGTCACCCGGGGACGGCGCCTGCGCTCCTGGGATCGCACCCTGCTGCCCCTCCCCTTCGGTCGCGTCGTCATCACCCTGGGTGCCCCGCTGCTGGTGGCGGAGGGGGACGATCTGGCCGCCAGTGCCCGGCAGCTCGGAGCGGTGCTGGAGGGGAGCAGTCGGGAGGCCTCCCGTCTGGTGCGCCCCGCCCGGCTCGCCGTCCGCTTCTGAACGATGCTGCTGCTCTACCGCCTGCTGCTCAGCCTGCTCACCCCGCTGCTGGGGCTGCTGCTGCTGCTGCGGGTCTGGCAGGGCAAGGAGCGCTGGCAGCGTCTGCCGGAGCGGTTGGGTTGGGCCAGTCGCTCCCGTCTTCCGGGGCCGCTGGTGTGGCTCCATGCCGCCAGCGTCGGCGAGCTCGCCAGCCTGCGGCCCCTGTTGAACGCGCTCCAGCGCGGGGCCAGCCGCGCCGGCGCTGTTCCGCCCCAGCTCCTGGTCACCACGGTCACCCGCACGGCGGCGGACCTGGCCCCCCAGCTGCTGCCCGCCGGGGTGATCCACCAGCTGGTGCCGATCGATCACTGGCTGGCGTTTGGCCTGTTTCGTCGCCATTGGCGGCCGGATCTGGGGCTGTTGGCCGAGGCCGAACTCTGGCCGGAGTTGGTGCACGCCATGCCGCGGCCGCTGCTGATCAATGCCCGGGTCAGTGAGCGGTCCTTCCGCCGGCACCGCCGCCTGCCCTGGTTCTCCCGCTGGCTCTATGCCCGCTGCCAGGGCTGCTTTGCCCAGTCGGCCGAGGACGCCGAGCGCCTGCAACGGCTGGGGGCCCCGCCGGCCCTGGCCCTGGGCTCCACCAAGTGGGACGCGGACCCCTTGCCCATCGATCCGGCCTGGGCTGCTCGCCTGCGGCGCCTCTGGCCGGGGCGGCGGGTGCTCCTGCTGGCCAGCAGCCATCCCGGGGAGGAGGCCCTGCTGCTGCACGCCTGGCCCGATCTCCGCCGCCGGCTCGCCCCCCAGCCCCTGGCGCTCTTGCTCGCCCCCCGCCACCCCCAGCGGGCGGCGGCGGTGTGGGAGCAGGCTCGCCAGGCCGGCCTTGCCTCCTGCCTCAGTGGGGACTTGGTGGCCGGCTCCGCCTCTCCAGCCACCGCCTCCACTGCTGCAGCCCCAGTGCCGGAAGTGGTGGTGGTGGATCAGCTGGGCCTGATGGGCAGCTGGCTGGCGGTCGCCGACCTGGTGGTGATGGGGGGCAGCCTGGAGCCCGATGGGCGCCTGGTGGGCGGGCACAATCCGCTGGAGCCGGTGCGGGCGGGCAAGCCGGTGGTCTGTGGGCCGGACATGGCCAATTTCAGCGCTCTGGTGCCCCAGCTCGCCGGGGCCGGCTGGCTCTGGCAGTACCCCGATGCTGCGACGGTCTGGGAGGGGGTGGAGCGCCTGCTGGCGGAGCCACCGCCGCTGCGGGAGCCACCGGCGCTCGCGGGCCCCTCGGCCACCATCGCTGCCCTGGTGCTGGAGCGGCTGGCCTGATGGCGCTGCCCACCCCGGGGTTCTGGTATCGGCGCCAGCCCTCGTGGCAGGCCCGTCTGCTGCAACCCGCCGGCTGGCTCTACGCCCTGGCGGTGCGGATCCACCGTGCCTGCAGCCGGCCCCTGCGCCTGCCTCTGCCGGTGGTCTCGATCGGCAACATCACCCTGGGGGGCACGGGCAAGACGCCCCTGGTGATCGCCCTGGCCCGGGAGCTGGCGGGGCGTGGCCTGCGGCCCGCCGTGCTCACCCGCGGCTATGGCAGTGGCCGCCGCCAGCCCCTGCAGGTGCGGCCCGATCTGCCAGTGGCGCTGGTGGGCGATGAGGCCCTGGAGCTGGCGGCCAGCCTCTGCCCCCTCGGGGTGGCGGTGTGGGCCGGCTCGGATCGGGCCACGGCGGCCCGGCGGGCGATCGCGGCAGGGGCGGAGTTGCTGCTGCTCGATGACGGTCTGCAGCACTGGCGCCTGGCCCGTGACTGTGACCTGACCGTGCTCGATGCCGTTCAGCGCCTGGGCAATGGCCTCACCTTTCCGGCCGGGCCCCTGCGGGAGCCGGCCGGGGCCCTGGCCCGGGCCCAGCTGCTGGTGCTCACCGGCCGGGGTGAGCCGCAGCTCGCAGGTCTGCCCTGGCCGGCCACCAAGCCCTGGCTGGCCGTGCCCAGCGCCATTGCCCTGCCGGAGCAGCTGCTCCAGAGGCCCCTGCTGGCCTTCTGTGGCATCGGCCTGCCCCAGAAGTTCTTCGCTGCCCTGCGGGAGCGGGGATGTCGCCTGGTGGCCAGTGAGGTGTTCCCGGATCACCATCCCTATGCTCAGGGGGATCTGGAGCGGCTGTTGGCACAGGCCCGAGCGACCAGCGCCGTGCTCGTCACCACCGTGAAGGACTGGCAACGGCTGGCGCCGCTGCTGGCCAGTCTTCCCCCAGCCGATGGCCCGGAGCTGGTGGCGGTGCCGCTGGAGCTCGATCGCGCCGCCGTTGGCAGGCTGGCGGATCAGGTGCTGCATGTCCTGGGTCCGCGCGTGCCGCAGCTGCCCCCCGGGGGCCATGGCTGAGCGGGGCCAGGTGCTGCTGGTGGCCGGAGAGGCCTCCGGGGATCTCCACGGGGGCCACCTGGTGCGGGCCCTGCTGGAGCAACGGCCCGATCTGGAGGTGATCGGCGTGGGTGGCGCCCAGCTGCGGGCCGCCGGCATGGAGGTGCAGATTGATGTGGCGGCCCTCTCCGCGGCCGGGCTGGTGGAGATCGCCGCCAGCATTCCCCGCCACTGGCGGGTGATGCGCTGGCTGAAGCGGCGGATGGATCAGCACCGGCCGGCGGCGGTCGTGCTCGTCGACTACCCGGGCTTCAACCTGATGGTGGCCCGGGAGGCCTATCGCCGGAACATTCCGGTGTTCTTCTACATCGCCCCCCAGGTCTGGGCCTGGGGCGGGGGCCGGGCGCGGCGGATGGCCCGGATCATCGACCGGCTGGCGGTGATCTTCCCCTTTGAGGAGCCCCTGTTCAACGCCCACGGCCGCCGCTTTGCCCGCTATGTGGGCCACCCCCTCCTCGATGGCCTGGAGGTGACACGTGCGCCGGAGGAGACCCGCCGGCGCCATGGGCTGCGTACCGATCAGCCCCTGCTGGCGGTGATGCCCGGCAGCCGCCGCAGCGAGATCGGCCTGCTGCTGCCCGATCTGCTGCGGGCCGTCGAGCAGCTCAAGGCCGATGGCTGGCAGGCCGTGCTGCTGCGGGCCCCCACGGTGGATGCCGCCTTCCTCTGCCGGGCTGCGGGCCTGGAGGCGCTGCCGTTGCCGGTGATCGAGGGCGACACCTACAACCTGCTGGCGGCGGCGGATGTGGCGCTGGCCAGCTCGGGCACCGCCACCCTCGAGGCCGCGCTCCTGGGTTGTCCACCGGTGATCGTCTACCGCTTCTCCTGGCTCACCTACTGGCTGGCGTGGCTGGTGATCGGTCGGCGGATCATGGGCCTGCCGAACGTGATCCTGGGCCGGGCCGTGTTCCCGGAGTTGCTCCAGGGCGAGGTGCGGCCAGAGGCTCTGGTGCGCCAGGTCGGGCGCCTGCGGGCCGAGCGACCGGCGCTCGAGCGCGCCATCACCCAGCTGCGCAGCAGGATGGGGACGCCGGGGGCATCCGGGCGAGCTGCCCGGGAGTTGCTCGATCTGCTGGATCAGCAGCCACCGGATTCCCCCTGAGCGCTGCATGGTTCGCCGCTTCCTCGCCTACGGCCGCCCCTACCTCTGGCCCACCTTCACCCTGGCCCTGCTGTTCAACATCGGCTACGGCGCCTCCACCGGCGTGGTGCCCCTGCTGATCCGCTACCTCTTCGATGAGGTGCTGCCCGGCAGCGACCGCCAGCGCCTTTATCTCGCCCCCCTTGTGATCGTGGTGGTGATCGCGGTGCGGGCGATCTGCCAGTTTCTGGGGTCCTATCTCACCGAGTCGGTGGGCCAGTCGATCACGGCCGATCTGCGCGGTGATCTGGCGGCGCGGATCCTCGATCTTCCCCAGGCCTACATCAATCGCCACCCCTCCACCGTGCTGGTGTCGCGGGTGCTCACCGATGTCACCCTCGTGAAATCTGGCCTGGTAGACGGGGTCTCCAATCTGCTCAAGGACGGCATCACCCTGGCGGCCCTGGTGGTGGTGGCCTTCTACCAGGACTGGCTGCTGTCGCTCATCGCCTTCATCCTCTTCCCCCTCGGGGTGTGGCCGGTGTTGCGTTCCGCCAAGAAGGTGCGTCGTCACTCCCGCCGCGGCCAGACCCGTCTGGCCCAGCTGGCGGCTGCTCTGCAGGAGGCCCTGCTCGGTTCCCGGGTGGTGAAGATCTTCGGCATGCAGCACCATGAGCTGGAGCGTTTCCAGCAGGAGAACCGCTCGGTTCGGCAGGAAGCGCTGCGCACCACCCGGGCCAAGTTGCTGAACCAGCCGCTGATGGAGCTGCTCGGCGCGGTGGGTTTTTGTGCTGTGCTCGTGTACGGCGGCGAGGCGGTGATGGCCGGTACGCGCACTACCGGTAGCTTCTTCGCCTTCCTCACCTCTCTTTACCTCTGCTACGCCCCGTTCAAGGGAATGGGCAAGGCCAATGCCACGCTGCAGCAGGGCCTTGCCGCAGGCCAGGAGCTGTTTTCCATCCTCGATACCCCGCCAGACCCGGTGGAAACGGCCCGCCCCCGGTCGCTCGGTTCCCTGGAGCAAGGGCTGCGGGCCGAGGGCGTCGAGTTTGGCTACGAGACCGGCGAGCCGGTGATCCGCGGCCTGGATCTCGAGATCCCCCGCGGCAGCACCGTGGCCCTGGTGGGTCCGAGTGGTGGTGGCAAGAGCACGATCATCGATCTCTTCTGCCGCTTCTACGACCCCACCGCCGGACGCCTGAGCATCGATGGCGTCGATCTGCGGGATCTCTCGCTGAAGGCGCTGCGGCGGCTGATCGCCCTGGTCGACCAGAACACCTTTCTGTTCAACGACACCATCGCCAACAACATCGCCTACGGCCAGGGCTTCCAGGAGGATCCCGACCGGCGGGGCCTCAGCCGTGAGGACATCGAGGCGGCGGCACGGGCGGCCAATGCCCACGCCTTCATCAGCGAGCTGCCTGAGGGGTACGACACACTGATCGGCGAGAACGGCACGATGCTCTCCGGCGGTCAGCGCCAGCGCATCGCCATCGCCCGAGCCCTGATCAAGAATGCTCCGATCCTGTTCCTGGATGAGGCCACCTCGGCACTCGATTCGGCTTCCGAGCAGGTGGTGCAGGAGGCTCTCGACCGGCTGATGGCCAATCGCACCACCCTGGTGGTGGCCCATCGGCTTTCCACTGTGGTGAATGCCGACCGCATCGTGGTGATCGCCGCTGGACAGGTGCTGGAAGCTGGCCGTCACAGCGAGCTGCTGGCTCGCGGTGGTCTGTATGCGGATCTAGTTTCGACACAATTCGCAACCGCTGAGACGGTCCCGACGGCATGACCCTCGCCCCCAGCCAGCCTGCGTCCCGCTTTGACCGTGACGACTGGGCCAGCTCTTTCCGCAATGTGGGCGTGGAGCTCAGCGATGTGCCGGTGGCGGCGGCCCGGGGCACGATCCCTGAGGCTCTGGTGGGCACCCTCTACCGCAATGGCCCCGGGAGGCTGGAGCGCGGCGGCCAGTGGGTGCACCACCCCTTCGACGGCGACGGCATGATCACCGCCCTGCGCTTCGAGGGCGGCGGCGCGGTGCTGCGCAACCGCTTCGTGCGCACCGAGGGCTGGCAGGCGGAAGAGCAGGCCGGCAAGTTCGTGTATCGGGGCGTGTTCGGCACCCAGAAGCCGGGGGGGGTGCTGGCCAATGCCTTCGACCTGCGGCTCAAGAACATCGCCAACACCCACGTGGTGCGCCTGGGTGACCAGCTGCTGGCCCTGTGGGAGGCGGCCGAACCCCACGCCCTCGACCCCGACACGCTCGAAACCCGCGGCATCTCGCGGCTGGACGGCCTGCTCAAGCCCGGTGAGGCCTTCAGCGCCCACCCCCGCTTCGATCCCGGGCACCACGGCTCCGAGCGGATGGTCACCTTCGGCGTCAAGACCGGTCCGCGCAGCACGATCCGGCTGATGGAATTCGCCGCCGCAGACAACCCCGAGAACGGCGTGCGCGCCGGCGACCTGCTGAGCGAGCGGCGCGACAGCTTCAACGGCTTCGCCTTCCTGCACGACTTCGCGATCACCCCCAACTGGGCGGTGTTCCTGCAGAACGCGATCGACTTCAACCCGCTGCCCTACCTGCTCGGCCGCTGCGGCGCCGCCCAGTGCCTCAAGTCGCGGCCCGGCGGGCAGGCGAAGTTCTGGCTGATCCCGCGCGACGGCGGCGCCTTCGCCGGCCAGGCGCCGCGCATCCTCGATGCTCCCGACGGCTTCGTATTCCACCACCTCAACGCCTGGGAGGAGGGCGAAACGGTGGTGGTGGAGAGCATCTACTACGACGACTTCCCCTCGATCGGCCCCGACACCGACTTCCGTGCCGTCGACTTCACCACCATCCCCGAAGGCCTGCTGGAGCAGTGCCGCCTCAACCTGGCCGACGGCACGGTACGCACCGAGCGGCTGAGCGAGCGCTGCTGCGAGTTCGCGATGGTGAACCCGGAGCGCGAAGGGCTGGCCTCCCGCTACGCCTGGATGGCGGTGGCGGAGCGCGAAACCGGCAACGATCCACTGCAGGCGATCAAGAAGCTCGATCTGATCAGCGGCGAGCGGCGGGTGTGGAGCGCGGCGCCGCGCGGCTTCGTCAGCGAGCCGCTGATGGTGCCCCGCCCCGGCGCCAGCGCCGAGGACGACGGCTGGGTGCTGTGCCTGGTGTGGAACGGCGCCCGCTGCGCCAGCGACCTGGTGATCCTCAACGCTGCCGATCTGGGCGAGCAGGCGGTGCTGGAGCTGCCCCTGGCCATTCCCCACGGGCTGCATGGCAGCTGGGTGCCGGCGGGGGCTTGAGGGATTGTCCGGGTTTGCGTTGAGCTGATTGCCAGCAGTCGATTCAGGAGCTGATCCCGGTAGCCGCGGCCCTGGCCTGGCCGCTGGGACCATCCTTCAAGGACTAACCAATCAATGGCCATGGCCGAATCATGGTTGACCGACGCCGTCAGCTAGATTTGTGGCAACAAGGATGCGACACGCTGTCGCCATTCTCATATCTTGTCTTTCAATAGGGGCGGCAAGATAGAGGCGCTAAAAGCTGTATCGGAGAAGTCTTGATCGTTACGCAGACTGCGGGCCAGTGGGGTGAGGCGGAAGACGGTGGAGCCAAAGCGCCAGGGCCAGGGCAGGGCACCCTGGGCCTGGCGGTTGCCCTGCCAATCGAGCAGACCGCGGCGCACCAGCTGCCGAAACAGGGCTCTCGTCTCCTGTCGCTCCAGTCCCAACGACTCCTCCACGTCCTGCGGCGAAGCGCCGCCGTCCTCCATCAGCACGAGCACCTCGAGGTCGCCGAAGCTGAGGGTGAGGGCAAAGGGGATGTCCATCGAGCGTGCAAGCCGATGCCGGCTTGTGGATGAAGGCATGGTTCCATGATGAACACAACGGCCGGCACGGGCCACAACCACTGCAGGCGGTGATGGTGTTGGCGAAGGCCTGTCCATGGCAGACCGTGGAAGATGTGAGAGCAGTGCTGGAATAGTTGGATGGCGTGGAGGCGCTGGTAGCTGGCGTGCTGTACGGGGGCGGACTGCGGTTGATGGAGGCATTGCGGTTCCGGGTGCATGACGTGGACTTCCAACGCCCGCAGATCACCGTGCGCCACGGCAAAGGCGGCAAAGATCGACGCATGATGCTGCTAGCAACGGTCGGCGAGAAGCTGCGAGTCCATCTGGAGGGGGTGCGCAGGCTGCACCACCGGGACTGGCGAGGAAATATCCCCATGCGCCAGTGGAGTGGGGCTGGCCATGGGTGTTCCCGCAACACCACCTGGATCCCAGCCTGATTCAGAAAGCGATGCGACGGGCAGTGCTCGCATCGGGAATCGTGACACCTGTCACCTGTCATCCCTTCCGGCACTCATTCGCCACCCACCTGCTGGAGTGGGGGCAGGACATCCGCACGATTCAGGAGCTGATGGGCCACAACGACGTCAACACCACCATGATTGACACTCACGTGCTGAACCGAGGCCCATTGGGGGTGGCCAGCCCCGCCGACCTTTTGTAACAGGACGAACTGTCATAGGCGGATCCGCCCATCAAAGGCGGAAAGCCTCCGACTTGGGCAAACTACGCAGCGACGCAAGAGATCCCAAGTGCGCCAGCATGACAACTTACGTGCATAGGCGGCAATAACGATGCAGCAGCACTTCATACGAGGATCCGTCCATACAGTGTTCGAAGGATCGTGAAACCGGGGTAAGAATGCTTGCTGTAGGATTAGTGGTCTTAAATTTTTCTTATTTGCGATCTAATCCGTGCAAATTGTGAGCCTGCTTAGTAGAAAAGATCAAACATACAGGAATTCCTTAAATCAGGCTTGGAGGGCCCCACGCGCTGATTTGCAACACAATGAATACATATTAGGCGGATCCGCATAAGATGTGTGGTCGTTCCCCTTGGAGGCATGAAATCGGTTGTGCCGCAAGCCTTCTGATGGCTTCAAGCCGTGCGAGAACTGCGTCTTAGGCGGACAGCCGAGGCAATCGGTGCGACATAGGCGGATCCGCCCATATAGTAGTTAGGCACATATCAAACCCCCCTGCGCCCTGGCTACCTATCTTCTCCTGGCAGCACACCTTGGGTTGCATGTCCTTGCCATCCGTCCGCCTGGCATGAGCCCAAATCCCGCCAGCCTTGTCCCGGTTTCAACCCAGCTGGCATCCTTAGAGGCATCGATCCCTCCCCCCGTTGACATACGCCGCTGAAAGCCAGCTGGGCGACCAGGGCAGCAACGACGACCTTTACGACGAGTTTCTGGGAGCCCTGGCGGCCCTGGGCGGCTCCGCCGGCAACGGCCGCCTGCGCGACGTGCTCGAGTGGGATGAGGCCAGCTACGAAGCCGTCAAAGCCGAGCTGCTGAACCGGGGCCTGATCGTGCCTGGCCGCGGCCGTGGAGGGTCCGTGAGCCTCGCCGATGCGGATGCTGCATCACCCCCCATGGGACCTGATGGTGCGCGCCCCGGCCGGCGCACGAGGGCTGCACGGGGGGCCAGCACCACCACGGCCAGCAGCTTCGAAACAGCCTTCCGCGCCATCGACGACTGCCTGCGCAAGGAGGCCGGCTGCGGCACCGAGCTCGATTACACCGAGCAGACCTCCTGGCTGCTGTTCCTCAAATACCTCGACGGCCTCGAGGACGACCGGGCCGCCATGGCCGCTCTGGAAGGCCGCAGCCCCAGCCCGATCCTCGAGCCGGCCTACCGCTGGAACAGCTGGGCCGCCCCCAAGGACGCCAGCGGCCAGCTCGATCACCACGCCGCCCTCACCGGCGACGACCTGCGCGATTTCGTCAACCAGCGGCTGTTTCCCTATCTGGAGCGCTTCAAGCAGCGGGCCGAGGGATCGAACACGATCGAATACAAGATCGGCGAGATCTTCGGGGAGATCCGCAACAAGATCTCCAGCGGCTACAACCTGCGCGAGATCATCGATCTGATCGATGGCCTGCAGTTCCGCTCCCAGGCCGAGAAGCATGAGCTCTCGATGCTGTATGAGGAGAAGATCAAGCGGATGGGCAACGCCGGCCGCAACGGCGGCGAGTACTACACGCCCCGGCCGCTGATCCGCGCCATCGTGCAGGTGGTGAACCCGCAGATCGGCGAAACGGTGTACGACCCGGCCGTGGGCTCGGCGGGCTTCCTGTGTGAAGCGTTCGAGTTCATGCGCAAGGGCGGATCATCAGGCCGCGAGCTGAGCACCCAGGATCTCGACACGCTGCAGAGCCGCACGTTCACCGGCAAGGAGAAGAAGAGCCTCGCCTATGTGATCGCGATCATGAACATGATCCTGCATGGCATCGAGGCGCCCAACATCCTCCACGCCAACACGCTCACCGAAAACCTCAGCGATGTGCAGGAGAAGGATCGCTTTGATGTGATCCTGGCCAATCCACCCTTTGGCGGCAGCGAACGGCTAGAGGTTCAACAGAACTTCCCGATTCGCTCCGGTGAAACGGCGTTTCTGTTTCTGCAGCACTTCATCCGCCTGCTGCGGGCCGGCGGCAGGGCCGGCGTGGTGATCAAGAACACCTTTCTGTCGAACAGCGACAACGCCTCGGTGGCCCTGCGCCAGAAACTGCTCCAGGAGTGCAACCTGCACACCGTGCTCGACTGCCCCTCTGGCACCTTCCAGGGCGCCGGCGTCAAAACGGTGGTGCTGTTTTTCGAGAAGGGATCGCCCACCCGCAGGGTGTGGTTCTACCAGCTCGATCCCGGCCGCAACCTGGGCAAGACCAACCCCCTCAGTGACCGCGACCTGGCGGAGTTCGTGGAGCTGCAGAAGACGTTTGCGGATTCCGCTAAGAGCTGGAGCGTGGCGGTGGAGGCGATCGATCGGTAGAGCTGGGATCTGTCGGTGAAAAATCCGAATGCCGCTGAGGCCGCAGAGCTGCGTAGCCCCCAGGAGATCCTGGCGGAGATTGCGGCGCTGGATGCGGAGAGTGCCCAGGTGCTGGCGAGGATTGGGGGGTTGCTATGACGCAAGAGTGGGCGAGCAGATCTTTCGAGAGTTGCATTAAACAAGTCGTTTACACTCGCAAGATCCAGCGCAAGGATTTCCTTTTGCAAGGGAGATACCCGATTATCTCGCAGGAGGCTGAGTTCATTAATGGCTATTGGGATGACGAGGACGATGTTTTCAAGGCTTTAAGTCCTGTTATTCTTTTTGGCGACCATACACGGAGTCTAAAGTACATAGACTTTGACTTCGTTCTTGGGGCTGATGGGGTCAAGATTCTTCAGCCCCACGGCTTTTTGGATCCAAAGTTTTTCTACTACCAGCTTCAGTCCATTGATTTTCCTGGCCTTGGCTATGCGAGGCATTACCGCATCCTTAAGGAACTTCAAATCAGATTTCCCCCACTCCCCGAGCAGCAGCGAATCGTCGCCCTGCTCGACGACGCGTTTGCGGGCCTCGCCACCGCCAAAGCCAACGCCGAGCGGAATCTTCGGAATGCGCGTGAGGTGTTTGAGAGTCATCTTGAATCTGTTTTCAATCAGCGGGGAGAGGGATGGGTCGAGTATGCGCTAGGCGATTTGATCGAGATCCAAAATGGTTACGCCTTCAAAAGCAGCGAGTATGACGACTCGGGCTACTTCGTAATTCGAATTGGCAACGTTCAGGATGGCCAAATATCGCTGAACAATCCTAGGTACATTAGGCTGACGGATCAAAGGCTTGAACGGTTTGTCCTGGAGGAAGGAGATATTCTGATTTCTCTTACGGGAAACATAGGGCGCGTTGGCGTAATCCATGTGGAGCACCTCCCCGCCGTCCTCAATCAGCGCGTCGCCCGTATTACGGTCAAAAATCAAACTATTGACCGCAACTTTCTGTTCCGATTCCTTTCGTCGCGAGCTTTCAGGGAAGGATTGCAGGAGGCCGGCCATGGAGCCGCACAGCAGAATGTCAGCACGAAGGAGATCGAGTCGGTCCTACTCTCGGTGCCAAGTAGGATCGAGCAGCGTGCAGCCGTCGACGAGTTCAACCGATTTGATGAAGAAGTAGACCGCCTCACCCAAATCTACGAACGCAAACTCGCCGCCCTGGAAGAATTGAAGAAATCCCTCCTGCAGCAGGCCTTCAACGGCGAGCTCTGAACAGGCGTCTGCCTCTCCCCTGCATCGCGCCTACGCTTCACCCATCAGCCCCGCCGCTGCCATGACGGCCTCCGTCGCCCACCCCTGCACCAGCCGCGCCGAGGTGTTGGCGGTGTTGCGCGAGCACTTCCCAGGCCTGGCCGCTGAGTTCAAGCTGAGCAGCCTGCAGCTGTTTGGCTCGTTTGCCACGGATGAGGCCACCGCCAGCAGCGATGTGGATCTGCTGGCGAGCTTCTCTGAACCGATCGGCTTCGGCTTCATCCACCTGGCCGATCGCCTCGAAGAACTGCTCGGCCGCAAGGTGGATCTGGTGGCCGCCGACGGGATCAAGGAGAACCGCCGGCCCTTCATTCTTAGCAGCCTGGTCCATGTCGCGCCGTGACTGGACGCTGTTCGTCGCAGACATGCAGGAGGCCTGCGACAAGATCGCCGCTTACACCAGTGGCATGGATTTTGAGGCGTTCTGCGCTGACCCACGAACGGTGGATGCCGTGGTCCGCAATCTCGAAATCATGGGCGAAGCGTCCAACGGCATCCCCGAGGAACAGAAACGTCACAGGCCCGACATCGACTGGCGCGCCATCAAGGGCCTTCGCAACCGCATCGTGCATGAGTACTTCGGCCTCAGCCTTGCGGTGATCTGGGCCATCGTTCAAACTGATCTGCCGATGTTGGCCCAGCAGCTCAGCAACTGGCCTGATCAGCCCTGAGGCCTCTCGAGAGTTCGTGGCCACTCACGCCCCGCTCATCACCATCGGCATCGACGTCGGCTGTGGCCGCAAGGGCTTCCACGCCGTTGCCCTCACCGGTGGCGCATACACCGACCAGCTCCACAGCCGTGACGTGCAGGAACTCGTGCACTGGTGCCGCGAGCGGATCGGCGCCAGCGTGATCGCTATGGATGCGCCTTGCCGCTGGAGCACAACGGGCCGCATGCGGCCCTGCGAA
>Ga0194130_10006537_pt1 | contig 13436 bp, 12 predicted proteins | sample TA2KigsurfametaG_FD_160084 | JGI IMG/M metagenome (GOLD analysis project Ga0194130, IMG submission 160084) | Freshwater microbial communities from Lake Tanganyika, Tanzania - TA2015050 Kigoma 12 surface | ecosystem: Environmental > Aquatic > Freshwater > Lake | place: Tanzania: Lake Tanganyika... | reverse complement strand
GCAAGCTGGACCTGGCCGACGACAAGGCGGTGTCCGCCGCGTTCGCGGGCATCCCCGAGAACCGCATGGCCAAGGGCATGGTCGAGAGCGCGTGCTGGACGCTGCGCGCCGCTGCCGCGGGCAAGCCGCTTTGGCGGCTTTGGGGACACTCGGGAACGGTCGATGTGGCCTGGACAGTGACGCGGCAGGCACCGTCGCTCATGGCCGCTGAGTCTGCCGAGGTCTGCGCCCAATACGGCTTTCGCACGCTGAAGGTGAAGGGCGGGCAGGGGCTGGACACGGACCTGCAGGCGCTGAAGGCCATCCGCGCCGCGGTAGGGCCGGGCGTCGAGTTGTATGTGGACGCCAACAGCCATTACGCGCGCGATGAAGCCGCGGGCTACGTCGCCGCACTGGCCGGCGCTGGCGTGACGGTCGCGGAGGATCCTTGCCGCCTGGTGCCGGACGAGCATTTCGCGAAGCTGCAGGCGGGCAGTCCGATCCCGATTCTGGTGGACCGCAGTTGCGCTTCCCAGGAGGACGCAGCGCTGTATCTGGAGCGCGGTGCGCGGGCGTTGTCGACCAAGCCCGGCCGCGTCGGCCTGAGCGAGACGCGCGGTATTGCCGCGATGGCGGCGGCGCGCGGCGCGAAGACGGCGGTGGGGATCTACGCCGAGAGCGCGCTGGGTACGCTCATCAACCTGCAGCAGGCAGGGACGATGGCGGCCGAGCAGACGTTCTTCCTGACACACGCCGCGCAGGTCTCGAAGCGGGTGCCGGAGGTCCGCGGCGGGCGCATCGCGCTGCCGGAGGAGGCGGACCTGGCCAGCCTGGTGGACCGGGACGCGGTGCGAAAGTACATGATTTAGTTCGCGGTTTTCGATCTGGCGGGCCGAGGGCATACAATAACTAGTGTTTCCGCAGTGAAGGACCACTAGATTCATGGCTAAGCAGCAGGCCTATGACGCCTCCGCGATCCAGGCCCTCAAGGGTCTGGAGCCGGTGCGGCGCATGCCGGGGATGTACACCCACACCATCCATCCCCTGCATATTCTTCAGGAAGCGATCGACAACGCCGTGGACGAGGCCCTGGCGGGCTTCGGCCGGCGCATCACGGTCTCGGTGTTCAAGGATGGCTCGGCCGAGGTCGAGGACGAGGGCCGCGGGGTGCCGGTGGACCTGCACCGGGAGGAGAAGAAGCCCGCGGTCGAGGTCGCCTTCACCATGCTGCACGCCGGGGGCAAGTTCTCCAAGGCGGGCGACGGCGTGTATCACATCTCCGGCGGCCTGCACGGGGTCGGGGTCGCAGTGTCCAACGCGCTCTCGAAGCGCTGCGAGGTCACCGTCTATCGCGATGGGCAACAGCACACGATCGCGTTCGAGGGCGGGGACCTCAAGCAGAAGCTGAAGAGCGAGAAGATCAAGGAAAAGCGCACCGGTACCGTGGTGCGCATCTGGCCGGACCCGAAGTACTTCGACTCGCCCAACATCCCGCTCGGGGAACTGGAGCACCTGGTGCGCTCCAAGGCCTACCTGCTCCCCGGCCTGACTTCCGTGCTGCGGGTGGAAGACAAGCCGGAGCAGAGCTGGCGGTTCGAGCGCGGCATGGCGCAGTATTTCGAGCGCCGGCTGGAAGGCCGCGACATGGTCGCGCCGATATTCACGGGCGAAAAGAACTTCGACGACAAGGCCGCGGCCGACTTCTCGGAGATCGAAACGGGCGAAGGCGCCGCCTGGGCGGTGGGCTGGGTGGCCGAGGGCGAGGTGTTTGCCGACAGCCACGTCAACCTGATCCCGACGCGCTCCGGCGGCACGCACGAGGCCGGATTCCGCAACGGCATTTTCGACGCCTTGGCCGCGTTCATGGACACCCGGTCGCTCGCGCCCAAGGGCGTGAAGCTGATCGCGGACGATCTGTGGCAGCGCGCCTGCTTCACGCTCTCGGCGCGCATCGTGCGCACGCAGTTCCACGGCCAGACCAAGGAGAAGCTCACCACGCGGCACGCGAGCAAGCTCCTCGAGCTGTGCGTGCGCGATCCGTTCGAGCTGTGGCTTAACCAGCACCCCGAGGAAGGCAAGAAGATCGTCGAACTGGCCATCGAGCAGGCCATGGCGCGCCTCGCGCGGGGCAAGAAGTTCGAGCGCAAGAAGTCCTCGGGCGTGGCCACGCTGCCCGGCAAGCTGGTGGACTGCGCCTCGGACGACACGTCGCGCAACGAGCTCTTCATGGTCGAGGGCGATTCCGCCGGCGGTTCGGCCAAGGAGGCGCGCAACAAGGAGAACCAGGCGGTGCTGCCGCTGCGCGGCAAGGTGCTCAACACCATGTCCAAGGACGCGCGCACCGTGCTCGCCAACAAGGAGCTGCAGGCCATCGCCACCGCCATCGGCGTCGACCCGCACGGCGCGGCGGACGCGCCCGACCTCTCCGGGCTGCGCTACGGCAGGATCATCATCATGACCGATGCCGACGTGGACGGCGGCCACATCCAGGCGCTGCTGCTCACCTTCTTCTTCATGCACGCGCCAAAGCTGGTCGAGACCGGCCACGTCTACGTCGCCCAGCCGCCGCTGTTCAAGGTCGAGGTTCCGTCGCAGGGCAAGGGCAAGCCCGCCCGCCGCGTGTATTGCCTGGACGAGGACGAACTGGAAGAGGCCCTGTCGCAGCTGAAAAAGGAGAAGGTGAAGGAAGGCAGCTGGGAGATTTCCCGCTTCAAGGGCCTGGGCGAGATGAGCCCGGAGCAGTTGTGGGAAACCACCATGAATCCGGACACCCGGCGCCTGGTGCGCATGCAGCTCGACCCCGCGCAAATCGCGAAAGTGCGAGGCGCCTTCGAACTGCTGATGGACTCCGGCGAAGCCGAGGGCCGGCGCAACTGGATGCGCGAGCACTGGAAAACCGTCGAAGCCGATGTCTAGGACCGGAAATTCAGGGACAGTCCACGTTTTTTCGCTCTGCGAAAAATCGTGGACTGTCCCTGATTTTGTTTGGTGGGGGGTGCATGGCTAGGAAGGCGAAGGTGGCCAGGCCGGTCTGGGAGCGGGCGTACAAGGGCCACGTGCTGTGGCTCGGGAAGAAGAAGCTCGGCAAGGTGACCCTCGCCGGCGAAGGCCGCTACACCTGGGAAGCCGCCGGCCGCGGCGGTGCGTCAAATGACCTTGCCAAGGCGCGCAAGGCGGTCGAGGCCGCGGTGGCCATGGCCGACAAGCAGTTGGACCTGTTCGGTTGAAAGAGATCCATGGATGACGTGAAGACGCTGGACCTGTTCTCCCCGGAGAACGGGGATGATTCCTCGCCCATCGAGCGCCACGCCTCGCAGGCCTACCTGGGCTACGCGGTCTCGACGGTGAAGTCGCGGGCGCTACCCGAGATCGCCGACGGCCTGAAGCCGGTGCAGCGACGCATCCTGTACGCCATGGGCGATACCGGCGCGCAAGGGTTTGCCAAGTGCGCGCGCTACGTGGGCGAGGTGCTCGGCAAGTACCACCCGCACGGCGATTCCTCGACCTACGAGGCGATGGTGCACCTCGCGCAGCCCTTCTCCATGCGCTACCCGCTCATCGACGGCCAGGGCAATTTCGGCAGCCGCGACGGCGATGGCGCCGCGGCCTACCGCTATACCGAGGCGAAGCTGTCCCGCTACGCCGAGCTGATGTTGTCGGAAATCGCCGAGGGCACGGTCGATTTCCAGAAGAACTATGACGGCAAGTTCGACGAGCCGGTGCTACTGCCGGCGCGGATGCCCTTTGGCCTGCTCAACGGCTCGTTCGGCATCCCGGTCGGGTTCTCGACCCGCATCCCGTCGCACAACCTGAAGGAGGTCGCCGCCGCCGCGGCGCTGGTGATCCGCCAGCCGAAGGCGGACCTGGAGGAGGTGCTGGCGAAGCTGCCCGGGCCGGATTTCCCCGGCGGTGGCCAGATCATCTCGCCCGCGGAGGAATTGCGCGCGGCGTACGAGACCGGCCGGGGTTCGATCGCGCTGCGCGCGCGCTGGACGATTGAGCCGCTGGCGCGCGGCCAGTGGCGCATCGTCATCAGCGAGTTGCCGCACGGCGTGTCCTGCCGCCAGGTGCTGGAGGAGATCGAGGCGCTGGTCAATCCGAAGGCCGCCACCGGCAAGAAGGAGGTGAGCCAGGAGCAGAAGCGCCTCAAGCAGTTCATGCTGGACATGGTCGAGACGGTGCGCGACGAATCGGACCGCAAGGCGAAGCTGCGCCTGGTGATCGAGCCGCGCAGTTCGCGCCAGGACGCGAACGAGATGATGAAGGCGCTGCTGGTGCACACCTCGCTGGAGGTGCGCTACCCGGTGAACATGACCTGGATCGGGCTGGATGGCCTGCCCGAGACCAAGGGCATCCTGGACGTGCTGCGCGAATGGGGCGCGTTCCGGGTCAGCACCGTCCGGCGCCGCACCGAGCACCGCCTGAAGAAGTGCGAGGACCGGCGGCACATCGTGCTCGGTCGGCTGCTCGCCTTCGTGCGCATCGACGAGATCATCAAGTTGATCCGCGCTGCGGATGACCAGGCTGGGGCCAAGGCGCAGATGCAGGCGAAGTGGAAGTTCACCGAGCGACAGGCCGAGGACATCGTCAATATCCGCCTGGGCCAGCTGACCAAGCTCGATGGGGTCAAGCTCAACGACGAACGCAAGTCCCTCGAGGCCGAGCGCAAGGGCCTGAAGGAGATCCTGGGCGACGAGAAGGAACTGAAAAAACTGGTGGTGAAGGAACTGGAGGCCGACGCCAAGGCCTACGGCGACGAGCGCCGCACGCTCATCAAGCCCGAGGAGCGCGCCGCCATCGAGCGCACCGTGCTTGAGGAGCCGCTCACCGTGATCCTGTCGAAGAAGGGCTGGGTGCGCGCGCGCACCGGCCACGGTGTGGATATGGATGCGGTGAACTTCAAGGACGGTGACGGCCGCTATCTGGAACTGGAGTGCAAGACCACGGATACGCTGACCGTGCTGGCCTCCGGGGGCAAGGCCTTCAGCGTGGACGCCGCCGCGCTGCCCTCCGGGCGAGGCGACGGCGCGCCGATGAACACCCTCGTCAACTCGGGTTCCGACGACATCGTCTGGATCGGCCTGGGCGATCCGGCGACGCCGCTCCTCATGGCCAACACCGCGGGCAACGGGTTCCTGTGCAGGCTGGGCGACCTTGCCTCGAAGACGCGCCAGGGCAAGGACTTCATGGCCGTTCCCGAGGGTGCCAAGGCGCTCGCGCCCGCGCTCGCCGCCGGCGGCAAGTCCATCGCGGCGCTGTCTTCGGATGCGCGCCTGCTCGTGTTCCCGCTGGACGAGGTGCCGGCGCGGCCCAACGGCGGCGTCGGCGTGCAGTTGATCGCGCTGCCGGACAAGTTGACGCTGGCGGCCGCCGCGGCGTTCGATGGCAAGTCGCTCGCGGTGTCGGGCGTCAAGCGCAAGAACCGCGCGGTGGAGACCATCGAGGGCAAGGCCCTCAAGGACTACGAGGGCAAGCGGGCGCAGCGCGGGCGGGTGTGCGACGTGGGGTTCCGGCCGGATCGGCTGGGGTCCTAGGCAGGAACGGCAGATCATAGCCGGAAGTGGTACGGTTGTAGCTTCTATGGCTACAGAAATGGCCGAGGAAGTCAAGGATCGATCCGCCGTCGCCAGCCTGCTTTTCGGCACCCATCGGCACCGCAAGATTGCTCGCCCGGTTCGCGCCGCTGCGTATACTGCGGCGATCCTGGATCGGGGGAAGTCCACATGATCGAAAGAACACTCTTCAATGCCGACCATGAGGCCTTCCGCGACGGCTTCAGGCGGTTTATGGATCGCGAGATCGCGCCCTTCCATGCCGAATGGGAGGAGCAGGGTCATGTCGATCGCGAGGTTTGGCGCAAGGCAGGCGCGGACGGTTTCCTCTGCATGAGCATGCCGGAGGCCTATGGCGGCTCGGGTGAAAGTGGGTCGCATGGCTGAGCGAACTGCCATCGATCGTCCCACCACGGAGCCTCGCGACCATGTCCGTTCGTGACGAATTGATCCACCTGAGTGCCACCGAGGCCGTGAGACGCTTGCGGCTGCGCGAGTTGTCGCCCCTGGATCTGCTCGACGCGGTGGTCGCGCGGATCGAGAGCGTCGAGAGCCGCGTCAATGCACTGCCAGTTCGTTTCATCGACCAGGCCCGCGCCGATGCTCGGCGACTGATGGACGGTGCCTGGCCTCGTCCGAGTGCGCCGGGCTGGCTCGCAGGCCTGCCACTGGCCGCCAAGGACTACAACGATGTCGCGGGTCAGCCCACCAGCTTTGGCTCGCCGATCTTCGCGCAGTCGCAGGCGGTGGCGGACGATCTGACCGTTGCCACCCTCAAGGCGAGCGGAGCGATCTTTTTCGCGAAGTCCAATGTGCCCGAGTTCGCGGGCTCCAACACCTTCAATCCGGTCTACGGGGCGACTCGAAATCCCTGGGATCTGCGCAAGACCGCCGGCGGTTCTTCAGGCGGAGCGGCCGCCGGACTCGCCAGTGGCACGCTCTGGCTGGCGATGGGCAGCGATTTGGGCGGCAGCCTGCGCATCCCGGCGAGCTATTGCGGTGTGGTCGGCTTGCGCCCGTCAGTCGGCCGAGTGCCGCGTGGGGCAGCGCTGCCGGCCTTCGATCCGCTGTGGGTCGAGGGTCCGATGGCGCGCAATGTGCCCGACCTCGCCCTGATGCTTGACGCCCTGGCGCTGGCTGATCCGCGTGACCCCTGGACCCGGCCGGCGCCCGCGCGATCCCATGTCGAGGCGGTCAGGGCAGCGCGCCCGCCGCGGCGGGTGGGCTATACCCCCGACCTCGGGCTGTCGAGCGTCGATCCCGAGGTGGCTGCGATCTGTGCCGCTGGCGCGCGGCGCTTCGAGTCGATGGGTGCGGTGGTCGATGACGATGCTCCGGACTTCACGGGCGGGATCGAAGCCTTCCAGACCCTGCGGGCCCTGCTGTTTGCAACGCTGCGTGGCGACCTGCTGGCCCGCGAGCGCGCGCGCATCAACCCGTCGATCGTCTGGAACATCGAAAAGGGGCTGCAGCTGCGGGTCGACGAGATCATCACGGCGGAGCGTCTGCGCGCTGCGATCTTTCAGCGCATGACCGCATTTTTCGAGCACCATGATCTGCTGTGCTGCCCGGTCGTGGCGGTGCCGCCCTTCCCGGTCGAGCAGGCGTATCCAACCCGGATCGGCGAACAGAAACTGACCAGCTATATCGACTGGATGTTCCTGACCTTCGTGATCACGCTGACTGGCTGCCCGGCGCTATCGCTGCCCTGCGGGTTCACGGCGGACGGCCTGCCGGTCGGGCTGCAGATCATCGGTCCACCGCAGGGCGATGCCGCTGTTCTGGAGGCGGCTGCGCTGCTGGAGCGCGATACCGGTCTAGCGGGACTGCTGCCGATCGATCCGCGCGAGCGGGCATCGAGCTCGATCTGATTGCCGAGCAGCCCGTCGGTTGCCGATTTAGCCGAATGCCAGGCCGCAGTCCCGCGGCAAGCCTCCCGGGATCCGATGCGGCAACGCGCACTGGAGCGGGTTCTCGAACTGGTCGGGGAAGTCGCGCGCCGCGTGAGCCCGGACTGGCAACGACGCCACGAAGGGGTGCCCTGGCGCAAGCTGGTGGGCCAAAGGAACGTGCTGGCTCACATGTATGGTCGCGTCGACCAGCTCCAGTTGTACAGGACCGCGACAGAGGACCTCCAAGGCCTGGTGGAGGTTTTGGACCGAATGCTCGAGGGGCTGGATGAATGACCGGCCTGCGTGCATCGCTCCGCATCTTCGCCACCCCGGCGACGATCCTCGTCCTCACCGCGCTCCTCGCCGCGTTCGCGCCACCGCTGCCCGACTCGCTCGCGGGCCTGTACACGCTGGGACCCTATGCGGCGCTCTTCGCCGCCTGCGCGGTGTGCCTGTGGTTCAACCGCGGGCGCGATTTCGTGGTCGCGCTGTCCATCCTCGTTGCCTTCGCCGGCTGGCGCTTTGCGCTTGCCTGGGGCGCGGGCGAGGCGCCGGCGAAGGCCGCCTACGCCGCGCTGGTGCTGCTGGTGCCGCTCAACGCGCTGCTTGCCTTCGCGCTGCCAGAGCGCGGCGTGCGCTACCACGGCAGCTGGCGCTGGCTGGCGCTGATCGCCGCCGAAGCGCTGCTGGTGCTGTGGATCGGATCGTCGGGGCGCAGCGCGCTGTCGGGCGCCGCGTGGCAGGGAATGCTCAACCACTGGCTGCTGAGCGGGCCGCCGGTGCCGCTCGCGGGCCGGCTGATGATCGGCACGGCCTTTGCGCTGGCGGCGTGGCGCTGCTTTCCCGACTACCGGCCGCTGCAGGTGGGCACCGCGGGCGCGATCCTGATCTACTTCATCGGCTGCCACTGGGCGAAGAGCGACGCGACCGCCGCGCTGTTCCTCTCCGCAGCCGGCATCGCGATCGTGGTCGCGGTGATCCAGGAATCGCACAGCATGGCCTTCCGCGACGGCCTCACCGGGCTGCCGAACCGGCGCGCGCTCGAGGATGACCTCAAGGCGCTGGGGCCGCAGTACACACTCGCCATGGCCGACGTGGATCACTTCAAGCGTTTCAACGACACCCACGGCCACGACGTCGGCGACCAGGTGCTGAAGCTGGTGGCCGCGAAACTGGCCGACGTGACCGGCGGGGGCAAGGCGTTCCGCTACGGCGGCAAGGAGTTCACGGTCCTGTTCCCGGACACCACGGCCGAGGACGCGCTGCCGCACCTGCAGGCGATCCGGGAGTCGGTGGAGCGCTATCGCATGGCGATGCGCGGCGAGGACCGGCCAAAAGACGTGAAGCGGGGCAGCCAGAAGCGCGGATTGGGCGAGGTGGAGCAGACGCTGTCGGTCACCATCTCCATCGGCGCCTCGGAGCCCAAGGCAGGCGAGAAGCCGGAACAGGTGCTCAAGGCCGCGGACGAGGCGCTGTATCGCGCCAAGCAGGCCGGCCGCAACCGGGTGAGTTTGTGAAGCTGCGCATCCCCGAGGAGGAGATGGCGTTCACCGCCGTGCGCGCGCAGGGCGCCGGCGGGCAGAACGTGAACAAGGTGTCCAACGCGGTGCACCTGCGCTTCGATATCCGCGCCTCGTCGCTGCCTGAAGCGGTCAAGGCGCGCCTGCTCGCGCGCGGCGACCAGCGCATCACCCGCGAGGGCGTGGTGGTAATCAAGTCGCAGCAGCACCGCAGCCTGGAGCTGAACCGCGCCGATGCCATCGCGCGCCTGCATGCGCTGGTGGAGGCCGCGGCGCATGTGCCCAAGCGGCGCCGCGCGACCAGGCCCACGCGCTCGTCGCGCGAGAAGCGGATCGAGGGCAAGAAGCGGCGCGGCGATGTCAAGATGCTGCGGCGCAAGGTCTACGACTAGCCGGTGTACCATCGGCGCCTTTCGCGAATCCCGGACCGCCCCATGAGCCTGCCCCCGCCGGCGCCCCGCCGGCACCTGCATACCCGAAGCATCGAATGTCGCGGCTACGAGCGCGAGGACGGCCTGTTCGACATCGAGGCCTCGATCGTGGACCGCAAGACCTACGACGTGGATGAGCCCTACCGCGGCCATCGTCCGGCAGGCGCGCATGTGCACGACATGGAACTGCGCCTGACGCTGGACCGTTCGATGACGGTGCGCGACATCGAGGTCACCACTAACCACGCCCCCTACGACATCTGCCCCGCGGTGGCGCCGGGCTACAAGGCGCTCATCGGCGCCAAGGTGGGCGGCGGCTGGAGGAAGGCGGTGACCGAGGCAGTGGGCCGCACCAAGGGTTGCACGCACATCACCGAGCTGCTGATGCCGGCGGCGACCGTGGCGTTCCAGACCATGGGCAACTGGAAGCCTGCGCCGGGAACGGAGGCGCAGAAGCCGCATTTCATCGACGGCTGCCATGCCTGGCGTACCAGCAGCCCGGTGGTGAAACGCCTGTATCCGCTGCACTACAAGGGGCCCAGCTGATGAGTCGACCGATCCTGGACGAGCAGCACATCCATTCTGCGGTGCGCGACACGGTCGCAAGCCTCCACGCCGACATCGTGAAGGAAGTGCAGGCCGCGATCGCCGCCAACACCGTGGTCGTGGTCGGCATGCGCCAGAACCCGATGCCGAAGAAGGCGCGCCGGTTGCTGGACGCGGCGAACATCCCCTACGCATACCTGGAATACGGCAGCTACCTGTCGCAGTGGCGCCGCCGCAATGCGCTCAAGATGTGGACCGGTTGGCCCACCTTTCCGATGGTGTTCGTCAAGGGCGTGCTGGTGGGCGGCGCCAGTGACCTGCAGAAACTCCTCGCCAGCGGCGACCTGAAAACTTAGTCAGGGAAAAACAGGGATAGTCCACGATATTCCGCAGAGCGAAATATCGTGGACTGTCCCTGTTTTCCTGGGCCTAGGGGCGGGGCGAGTGAAGGGCGCGCCAGACGCGCTCGGGCGAGGCGGGCATGTCGAAGTGGCGGATGCCGGCTTCCGATAGCGCGTCCACGATGGCGTTCATCACCGAGGTAAGCGCGCCGGCGCAGCCGGCCTCGCCGCAACCCTTGGCGCCCAGCGGATTGGTGGTGGCGGGCACCGGGTGATCGGCAACGCCGATTTGCGCGGGCACGTCGGCGGCGCGCGGCAGGGCGTAGTCCATGAACGATCCGGTCAACAGTTGGCCGGTGTCATCGAACAGGGCGTTCTCCATCAGCGCCTGGCCGATGCCCTGCACCACGCCGCCGTGGATCTGGCCTTCGACCAGCAGCGGGTTCACCACGGTGCCGAAGTCGTTTACCGAGCTGTAGCGCACGACCTGCGTGACGCCGGTCTCCGGGTCGATCTCCACCTCGGCGACGTGGCAGCCGTTGGGGAAGGCGGAGGGGATCACGTCGCTCACGAGGGAGACGTCCAGCTTGCCCGGATGCCGCGCCGCGAGGTCCATGAGCGCGATGGCGCGGTCGGTTCCGGCGACCACGAAGCGTCCACCGCCGGCGCCCAGCTCGAACGCGATGTCGCCCACGGCGGCCTCGAGCGCGATGGCGGCGGCCTCGCGGCCCTGCTCGATGACCTTTGCCGAGGCCTGCTTGATCGCCGCACCGCTCGTCATGATGGACCGCGATCCGCCGGTGCCGGCGCCGAACACCAGCTCGTCGGAGTCGCCCTGCAGCAGGCGGATGCGCTCGAAAGGCACGCCCAGATGCGACACGAGCACCTGCGCAAACGGCGTGGCGTGGCCTTGGCCGTGGTCCAGCGTGCCGGTGATCAACGTCACCTCGCCATTTTTTTCAAAGCGCACGCCGCCCATTTCCTTGTTGGGCGGCGCGGTGACTTCCAGGTAACTGCCCAGGCCCAGGCCGCGCAGCTTGCCCCTGGCGCGGCTCTCGGCCTTGCGTACCGCGAAGCCGGCAACATCGGCGCGTTGCAGCGCCTCGTTCATCAGCGCGCCGAAATCGCCGCAGTCGTAGGTCTGGTCCGAGGCCGCCTTCCAGGGCAGGTCCTGGGGGCGGATATGGTTGCGGCGGCGCAGTTCCATGCGATCCATGCCCAGCGCCGCAGCGGCGCTGTCGATCAGCCGCTCCAAGTAATAGTTGGCCTCGGGGCGACCGGCGCCGCGGTAGGGGCCCACCGGTGTGGTGTTGGTGAAGGTGACCTTGGTCGTCACCTGAAGGAGCGGCGTGCGATACACGCCGGGGGAGTTCTTCACTGCGGTCAGCGAGGGTGCCATTGGCGACATCGGGTTGAGCCACGCGCCGACGTTGCCGGTGCCGGTGATGCGCTGCGCGAGGAAATGCCCGTCCTTGTCCAGCGCCAGCTCCGCAGTCATCTCGTGGTCGCGGCCGTGGTGGTCGGAGACGAAGCTGCCGGAGCGTTCGTCGGTCCACTTCACCGGGCGGCCGAGCGCGCGCGAAGCGTGCGCAAGGCAGAGGTACTCCGGGTAGATATAGCCTTTCATGCCGAAGGAGCCGCCGACCTGGTGGCTGCGAATGCGCACCATCTCCGGCGCGAGGCCCAGCATCTCGGCAAGCTGGCCCTTCATGCGGATCACGCCCTGTCCTGGCGCGGTGAGCGTCACGCGGCCCGCGGCATCCCAGGAACAGATCGCGGCGCGCGGCTCCAGGGCCGCCACCACCATGCGCGTATTGCGCAGGGTGAGTGTCTCCACGTGCGCCGCGGCGGCGAAGGCCGCGCTCACCTTCGCCGCGTCGCCGAAGTGGTAGTCGCAGGCGACGTTGCCGGGGACGTCGTCGTACAGTTGCGGCGCGCCGGGCTTCACCGCCTCGCTGGAGAGCGTCACCGCGGGCAGCGGCTCGATGTCCACCTCCACCGCTTCGGCCGCGTCGCGCGCCTGCAGCGCGGTCTGGGCGATCACACAGGCGACGGGATCGCCTACGTAGCGCACGCGGTCCGTCGCCAATGACTGGCGCACGGGTTTCTTCATCGGCGTGCCGTCCCGGTTCACGAGCGGAACCGGGCACTGGTGCGGGCCGTAGGCGGCCAGATCCGCCGCGGTGTAGATGGCCAGCACGCCCGGCATGGACTTCGCTGCGGCAGCATCGATGCCGCGCAGGATGCCGTGGGCGTGGTTGCTGCGCACCATGCAGGCATGGGCCTGGCCGGGTTCGTTCAGGTCGTCGGTGTAGCGGCCTTGGCCGCGTAGGAGCACCGGGTCTTCGCTGCGGGTGACCGGCTGGCCGATCCCATAGCGGGTGATGGCGAGCAGGTCCGCTTCCCTGGATGAGGTCATGGCGGAATTATCGCTGGCGGGGCCGAGGCTGCGACAATGCGTTGTCATGGCGAAACGCAAGGCGAAACCGGCGCAGAAGCGCGCCGGTCCCCGGCACCGGCATAACGTCTACGTCATCGAGCTGGACGGCCGGGTGCTAAATCACGCGCGCTTTCGCGCCGCCAACCCGGACCGCGACCTGCTCAAGCCCTGCGTCTATGTGGGCTGCACCGGCCTGACGCCTGAGCAGCGCTTCGCCAAGCACAAGGCCGGCATCCGCGCCAATTCCTACGTGCAGCGCTACGGCACCCGCCTGCTGCCGGGGCTGTACGCCTATGCCAACCCCATGCCCTACGACGCGGCGCGCGACATGGAAGTGGAATTGGCGATCGCCCTGCGCGAGCAGGGCTACGCGGTGTGGCAGGCCTAGGCGGGCGAGGCCTGTAGCAGGCCGTGTTCCCGGAAGCGCAGGTACAGTTCGCGGCAGATCCAGGCGTCCGTTGCGGCGTACACGATCTGCTGCTCGGTCAGGCGCGGCGCCGACCAGTTGGTGGTCTTGGCGCCCTTGGTGATGCGCGCGCCAAGGAAAATCCCAGCCAGGTTGCGCAGGCCGGTCTGCTTCAGGCCGTGGCGCTTCGCCACCAGCCCCAGGTCCGTGACCGATTGCGGCTCGAACGCAAACTGGTTCTTCAGCAGGCGCAGGTCGTCGGCGAGCGCCACGCCGGACACGGTGATGCGCGGTTCTGCCAGCACGCGCGCGAGCACCGCCGAGCAATC
>Ga0194130_10006534_pt1 | contig 13438 bp, 13 predicted proteins | sample TA2KigsurfametaG_FD_160084 | JGI IMG/M metagenome (GOLD analysis project Ga0194130, IMG submission 160084) | Freshwater microbial communities from Lake Tanganyika, Tanzania - TA2015050 Kigoma 12 surface | ecosystem: Environmental > Aquatic > Freshwater > Lake | place: Tanzania: Lake Tanganyika... | reverse complement strand
CCGTTGAGAAATAATCTTTTAAATATCTAGATGCATAATCAGTTAGTTCTAAATCAGAAAGGTTTTGACTTTTTAGTCTAAGCCATAGAGTAGTTTGATTACCCTCAGTTGTTTTGAAAATTTCTGGTCTTTTAGCTTGATCAGGTAAGTTGTCAACTACTCTTGAAATTCGGTCCCTAACATCGTTAGCTGCAGTCTCTATATTTGTTCCTAAGCTAAACTCCATTGTAATGGTTGATCTTTCGTCTTCGCTTTTTGACTGAATAGTTTCTATTCCAGGAGTACCTCCTACAATATCTTCTATTTTTTGAGTTATTTGAGACTCAACTATTTCTGCAGATGCACCAGGATACTCAGTTCTTACCGTGACAATACTTGGATCAATGTCTGGTAATTCTCGAACAGGAATTTTATTAAAAGTAACAAGTCCAAAAACTACTAGTATTAAAGACATAACTGTTGCAAGAACAGGCTTCTTAATAGAAATTTCTGAAAGGAACATTCTTAATTTGTGACTTTAATCTGACTTTTATTTCTTACCTTTGAAGTACCTTCCCGTACAATTAATTCATCTTCTTTTAAACCGCTTAATATTTCAACTTTTCCGAAATTTCTAGTTCCAACCTTAACTTCAGTTAGCTCAACTATTTTATTATCAATAATTTTATAGACGTTAAATTTATTACCTTGCTGAATAATTGACTCTTCAGGTACTCCAAGTGAATTTTTTTCACTTAAAATTACCCCAACACTAACAAGCATTCCGGGTATAATTTTAAGGTCAGAATTATTTATTTTTGCTTGAACCAAGATTGAGCGAGTTGTTGGATCAACGCGAGCACTTACAGTTTCTAAAAGACCTTTAAAAGTTTCATTGAAAGCCTCAGTTGTAGCCTCTACTTTAAGATCTTTCTTTAAAACACCAAGGTAGCTTTCAGGAATTTTAATATCTATTTTAATAATCTTAATGTCATCAAGAGTTACAATAAAAGAGTCTTCACCCCCAAGTATTCCTGGAGTAATTTCTCTAATTCCTAATCTCCCTTCAAAAGGTGCAATGACTTTTTCATTTTTAAGATTTGCAATCACGTCCCCTTTTTTTATAAAAAGTATTTTATCAAATTCGACAGAATTTATTAAATCAGCTTTTTTAATTCTTAAGGAAAAAGACTGATTTGCAATTGCTGTACCAAAGGTATCAACTTTTTCAAAAAAAATATCTTTTGTAACTTTATAAGGTAAAACTTCAGTTGGATTTTGTTGATTCATTTTGCTTTGAACAAAATTATTTAGCAATAATCTTCCAACTATGATTGCAACCACAAGGCTTACAATAACACTTATAAAAATATATATTTTTCTCGTTATTCTCATTAGTAAATTTAAATAAAATCTATTTATTTATCTATGATATTTTGTTTAGTTCTTTAATAAACAAATATAACGCACTGTGGTCAAGGTATCCCTTTTCAGATTCGTCGGTCTTTTCATATAACTCATTAACTTTCTTAGATATTAGGAGTTTAATATTTAGTTTTTTGCATTGGCTATGATAGCATTCTTATCTCTAAGCTAAATTTAGGTTTTCATCTTTTAAAATTTTTTTTGAATAATTTTTTACTGAACTTCTTGTATAGCCCCAATAGAGAAACCTACTTTATCCATTTGAAGCCCATTCTGTCCAAGATCCATCATAAATAGAAAAACTTTTTCCTCCGATTATATCAAATGCTTTTGCCAAAATACACGCAGTTACTCCTGAGCCGCAAGAAAAAACTACCTCTGAAGAATTTGATATTTTTAAATTTTCAAATTTTTTCTTTAATGTTTCAGAACTTAAAAAGCATTTTGTATTTTGATCGATACATTCAATCCACGGTAAATTTAAGCTGTTGGGAATAGATCCACTTTTAATATCTGGTCTAGGCTCTAACTCATTACCGTTAAAGCGACCAGAACTTCTTGCATCTACTAAATTAAAAGTTTTGTATTCAATATTTTTTTTTATATCAGATTTTATTTTTAAAAGTTTGGAATTTTTAAAACATGAAAATTTTGATTTTGGATATTCTTTTCCAGATCCATTTTCTAGTTCTTTGTTTTCAATTTTCCACTTAATCAAACCCCCATCTAAAATAGAAATTTTACTATGGCCAAAGTAATTAAACATCCACCAAACTCTTGGTGAACTAAAAATTCCAAGAGAGTCATAAACAATAATATGATCGTTATTTCTAAGACCCAAATTTCCACATAACTCTTCAAAATAATTAACCTTTGGAATTGTATGAGGATATTCAGATTCAGGATCAGAAAAAACATCGATATCAAAAAAATTTGCATTTGGAATATGCTCAATTAAAAAATCATTTTTTCCAATTCGTTTTGTATTTGGCATATGCCAAGAACAATCTAAAATTTTTACACCATCCTCAAAGAGATTCTTATCTAGCCATTCTGTTGTAACTAAAGTCACTAGTACTTACCGAGTTTTTTTAAGTATTTTTGATGATAGTTCTCTGCTAAATAAAATTTTTTAGCTTCAGTTATTTCAGTTACAATTTTGTAATTAAAAACGTTTTCATTCATCGTTTTCTTGGACTCTTCTGCTAAAGTTTTTTGATTTTCATTCACATAAAATATTGCCGACCTATACTGCTCTCCAATATCAGGTCCTTGTCTATTAAGAGTTGTTGGATTGTGCAGTTTCCAGAAAATATCAAGAAGTTCCTTATAGGATACGATTTTTGGATCATATTTAATTTCAATAGCCTCAGCGTGTCCGGTATCTTGAAAGCAAACATCCTCATAGCTTGGATTATCTAGGTGTCCTCCAGTATACCCAACGTTTGTTTCAAGCACTCCAGAGGTAAGATCAAATTTTTTTTGAACACCCCAAAAACATCCAGCAGCAAAAATTGCGGTTTCCATTAAAATTATTTTAATTGATATTTTATATGTTAAGAAATTGTTTTGGTAAAATTAATTTAAAATGAATTTTTCAAATCATAAAGGTGCAATTTACATGTTTGCAAGTGTTGCTTTATTTTCTTTAATGGACATACTTGTCAAACTTACTACTAATAGTTATCCAGTTGGAGAGGTAACTTTTTTTAGAGGTTTTTTTGGTTTGCTTCCAATTTTTTTTCTAATTCCAAAAAAAAAATTTTTTACTTTTTTTAAAACTAAAAAAACCAAACTTCACTTATTAAGAGCTTTCGCAGGAAGCTTTGCATTGATTTCAACTTTCATAGCAATTAAACATCTTCCATTAGCAGAGGTTGTATCTATTTCTTTTGCAGCTCCTGTTTTTGTAACAATTTTTTCTATTCTCTACCTTAAAGAAAAGGTCGGTTTTAAAAGATGGTTTGCTGTTATATCAGGTTTGATTGGCGTTTTAATTATTACAAAACCAGGTACTGCATTATTTAATATTTACTCAATATTTCCATTATTTTATTGCATTGGATTTAGCATTGTAACTATTTCCATAAAAAAACTTTCAAAAACTGAGCCTGATTATTTGATTGCATTTTATTTCACAATTTTATTGATTTTGATAAGTATTCTGTTCCTGCTTTTTGAAAACTGGAAATTCCCAAATTTAAAAGATTTTATTTTTTTATCCTTGGTTGGAATATGCGGATCTATTGCAAATTTATTCATGACATCGGCTTATCGAATTGCAGAAGCATCACTTATTACTCCACTTAAATATTTAAGTATTATTTCAGCAGTAGTTGCAGGTTACTATATATTTAATGAGATACCTTCAGTTATAACTTTACTTGGCTCTATGTTAATTGTGTTTAGTTCATTCATAATTTTCATGCGTGAAAAAATTAAAAATAAAAAAATTATCCCTCTAAGACAAAATTAGTGACCATTAAAAAAGCACCATTTTATTGGAAAGAAGGTAAGAATTTTTTATCCAAAAAAGATAAAGTTCTTAAAAAAATAATAAACAAATTTGAAGGTTATTTAACAACAAGAAGAGATCCATTCTTTTCACTGTGCAGATCTATTGTAGGTCAGCAAATTTCTGTTAAAGCTGCCGATGCAGTATGGCTAAAGTTTGAAAAAAAATTAGGGGCCATTAATCCAGGCAATATTTTAAAAGTTAATAAAAAAACCCTCAGAGACTGCGGCTTTTCAAGACAAAAAATAGATTATTTAAGAGTTTTATCAAAGGCATTTTTAAATGGTGAAATTAATTTAAAATATTTAAATAAACTTTCAGATGAAGAGGCAATCAAGTATTTAGTAAGACTCAAGGGCATTGGTAGATGGACTGCACAGATGTTTTTAATATTCAATCTAAGAAGAAAAGATATTTTTCCCGAGAAAGATATTGGTTTACTAAAGGCTATTTGTAATCAATATAAAAAAAAATATCCGTTATCTAAAACTCAGATTGATCTATTTAAAAAAAAATGGGCACCGTACTCAACTATTGCAACCTGGTATATGTGGAGAAGTATAGATCCTGTACCTGTTGAGTATTAAATCCTCAAGAATAACTATTGGTTTTAAGACTATAATATAAGCCATCGTCAAGAAAGTAGTAATTTCAGCTGTAATTTCAGTTTGAACATTTGTTTTATTTTTTTTCAAGTTCGAAATATTTTTCTAATAAAGACATTTGTTTAAATTACTTAATCTAGTTGTTTTAAAAATCAAAAATAAAATAATATAAATCAATGGTTGTATTAATTTTATTTCTAGAATAGAATTTTTTTATCACTTATTGTGGATAATTTAAAAAAAAAGATTCAATCAAAAGAAGATCTTATTGACTATTTTTCTAGCGGATCCAAGAAAAAAAAAATTTGTCAAATTGGAACTGAACACGAAAAATTTTTATTTAATAAAATTACAAAAAAACCAATACCATTTAAAGGCAAAAACAGTGTCGAAAAAATATTCTCAAAACTTAAAAACTTCGGTTGGAAAGAGATTAAAGAAGGAAAGAATATATTATCATTAAATAAAGGAAAAAAAAATATTACTTTGGAGCCGGGTCTTCAAATTGAATTATCTGGAGCTATAGTAAAAAATATCCACGAGACCTGCAAGGAAGTAAATTATTATTTAGGTGAATTAAAAAGCGTATGTGACAAATTTAATATTGGTCTTTTGGGTAATGGTTTTGCTCCAATATTAAGATTTAAAGACGTTCAAATATCCCCGAAGAGGAGATACAAAATTATGAGAAAGTATATGCCAAAAGTTGACAAGCTTGGCCTTGATATGATGCATAGAACTTGTGCTACCCAGGTAAATTTAGATTTTAAGGACGAAATAGATTACAAAATAAAGACCAATTTAATCGCAAAACTAATTCCTATATCTGTTGCTTTATTTTCAAATTCACCTTTTAAAGAAGGAAAACTAAATGGTTATTTATCTTACAGATGCCATGTTTGGCAAAATACCGATCAAAAGCGTTCTGGAATTCCTAAATTTTTCTTTGAGAAAACTAATTCATTTGAAAGGTATGTTGATTTCGCCTTAAATGTACCGATGTATTTTGTTATTCGAAATACAAAATATTACGATTGCACAGGCGAGAGTTTTAAGCGTTTTATCTCTGGAAACTTAAAAAAAATTCCAGGAATATTTCCAACACTTGGTGATTGGCAAAATCATATCTCAACTATTTTTACTGAATTGAGATTAAAAAAATATATTGAAATTAGATCAACAGATTCTTGCTCATTTGCTGGAATATGTTCAATACCTGCGTTCTGGACAGGTATTTTATATGATGAGAAAACATTACATTCTGTTATGGATTTTACAAAAAATTGGACTTACTACGATACTATGAATGCTTATTACGATGTTCCAAAAAAAGGATTAAGAAGTTTGTTTAGGGGAAAGGAAATAGTAATCTTTGCAAAAAAAATTCTAGATTTTTCATACAAGGGCCTTAAAAATAGAAAGATATTTAGCAACAAGGGAAATGACGAGACTATTTACTTAAACGAAGTATTTAATTTTGTAAATTTAAAAAAAAATCCTGCTCAAATGCTAATCGAAAAATATAAAAAAAAATGGAATTATAATTTATTTAAAATTTTTGATGAAGAAGCTTATTAGGATTGCAGTCCAAATGGATCCTTTAGAATCCATAAATATAAAGACCGATAGTACCTACATTATTTGTTTAGAGGCTCAAAAAAGAGGGTATAAATTATTCCATTATCTTGCTCAGGATATGAGCATAAAAAAAAATAAAATTTACACACAAGGCTCGTATTTTAATCTTTTTCCTAATCAAAAAAAATTTTTTAAAAAAAAGAATGAACAGGAAGTTATTTTAAGTTCTTTTGATTTTATACTTATTAGACAAGATCCTCCTTTTAACATGAATTATATAACTTCTACTTATTTTCTTGAAATGATTAAAGGTCCAATAATATTAAACGATCCAAAATCAATTAGAGATAATTCAGAGAAGCTTTCAATACTAAATTTTAAAAATTTAATACCACCTACAATTATAACCAAGAATTTAGGTGAATGCTTTAGATTTCACAAAATTCATAAAAATACTATTATTAAACCTTTATATGGAAATGGGGGTGAAGGTATAAAAAAGGTTTCTGGAGAGAAGCAGAGTGAGTTAAATAAATTTTATAATTCAATAAATAAATTTGATCAGCCAATTATTATTCAAAAATTTTTACCAGATATAAAATTTGGTGATAGAAGAATTATATTAATAGATGGAAATTATGCAGGTTCTGTTGCAAGAATTCCAAAAAGAGGAAAAATTACTGCTAATTTTCATACAGGTGGCATTGCGAAAAAAACAGATTTAATAAAAAGAGATAAAAAAATTTGTAAAGTCCTAGGTCCTTTTCTTAAAAAAAATAAACTATTTTTTACTGGAATTGATGTTATTGGAAATTACTTAACAGAAATTAATGTTACTTCCCCTACAGGTATTCAAGAAATAAACAGACTTAATAATTGCAGTATTGAAAAAATATTTTGGGATAAAGCTATAGCAATGCTAGGTAGAGGCAACAGGCCTCTACCTATCTAATTTATTTAATTAACCTCAATTATTTTTGCTTTTTTTGACTCTGGAATAATTCTTTCAAGAGAAATTTTTAGTAAACCATCTTTTAATTCTGCATTTTTGATTTCTACATCATCTGCAATTGTAAATGATTTGCTAAAGTATCTTTTAGAAATACCTCGATGAATTAAACCATCTTTTTCCTTATTTTCAGAGGTTTCCTTTACTGATTTTACAGTTAAAAGATTGTCAGCATATTCTACCTTTATATCTTTTTTTGAAAAACCAGCTAGAGCAACTTCTATATCGTAAGAGTTATCTCCAGTTTTAACGATATTGTATGGAGGATAATTTACGCTTGTTGATAAGGCAAAATCATCATCAAACATTCTTTCGAAATGATCAAAGATGTTATCGAAACCAACAGAAATTGGTCTAAGTTGATTAAATATAGATAGACCATTACTTTTACTCATATGTAACTCCTATTAATTAGCAAGTTTATGTAAGTCCCATAAGGCAACTTACGAAACTTATTTGGGGTGCCGTTTTAAGAATTCAAGAGCTAGGATTTTATTTTACAGATTTTTAATATGAAAGAATATTCCATAGCGATTTCTTTTAAATAATGAAATCTACCACTTGAACCAGAGTGACCTGCGTCCATATTCATATGAAGTAATAAAAGGTTTTTATTTGTCTTATAATCATTAATTTTTTCAAACCACTTTGTCATTTCCCAGTAGGTAACTCTAGGATCAGTAATTCCTCCGGTGATAAGCATATGGGGGTAGCGTTGCTGTTTCACATTATCATAAGGAGAATAACTTTTTACATAATTAAAAAATTTTTTGTTTTTTTTAATATTTCCCCATTCAGGAAATTCTGTTTTTGTAAGTGGTAAACTGTCATCCAGCATTGTATTGCAGATATCAACAAATGGTACTTGAGCAATAATACCAAGAAAAAGATCAGGTCTTTCATTTGCAATGAAACCCATTAGTAAACCTCCAGCAGAACCCCCCTGAGCTATAATTCTTTTAGGGGAAGTATATTCTTCTTTGCAGAGTTTTTCAGTACAGCTTATAAAATCAAAAAAAGTATTTTTTTTATTTAAAAGTTTTCCATTTTCATACCAGTCATAGCCTTTTTCTTTTCCTCCTCTAACATGAGCTATGGCATAGATAATATTTCTATTAATTAGACTAAGTCTACTACTTGAAAACGATGAAGGTATAGATATTCCATAAGCCCCGTATCCATACAGTAATAAAAAATTCTTAGAATTTTTTTTTAATTCTTTTTTATGAATCAAAGTTATTGGTATAAGAGCTCCATCTTTTCCTTCAGCAAAAATTCTTTTACAAATATATTTTTGTTGATGATATCCAGAAGGTATTTTTTGAATTTTTTTTAATGAACTAATTTTTGTAATGCAGTTGAAATCAAAAATTTTTTTGGGAGTTATGGGTGATGAAAAATAATACCTAAATATGTCAGTTTCATATTCATAACCATCTTCAAGAGTTAAATGATAAGCTTCTTCATTAAATTTAAGCCTATATTCACTGTTATTTTCAAGATTTCTAATAACTATAGTTTCTTTTGCATCAAATCTTTCAAGCCTCACTAACCATGATTTAAGAATAATAAAATCTAAAATCAAAATATCTTTTTTTTTAAAGTAAAAGCTATTCCATTTTTTTAAATTTTTTTCATTCGAATAAAATATTTTAAAATTTTTATTTTTATTTATATTAGAAAGTACCACAAAATAATTCTCATGATGATCGATTTCATATTCTATTTTTTTTTGCTTTTTTTTAAACAAAAATAATTTTTTTTTTTTTAAATTTAATATGTGATACTCTGAAGTTTCATGATCGCCAGATCTTATAAGAAGATATTTTTTTGTTTTTGATATTGAGATGGAGCAAAAAAAAGAAGGATCTTTTTCATGATAAATAATTTTATCCTTAGTAAAATTATCTCCTAAAATGTGATGAAGAACTTTTGTCGGTCTTAAGTTTATATCAAGGCTTACGTAATATAAACTTTTGCTATCTACATCCCATACAATATCTCCAGTCACCTTAGGAATTGGTCTTTCAGTTTTCTCATTTGTTTCAAGTTTTAAAATATTTAATGAATAAATTTCAGAACCATTAGTGTCTAAGTTATAAGCAATATATTTATGGTCATGGCTATGCTCTAAGGTGGTAATATTAAAAAATTTAAATTTTTTTGCTTCTTGGTTGCAATCTAAAATTATTTCTTCTTTAGAACCTAATTTTTTTCTTAGATAAGTTGGATATTCACTATTTTTTTTATATTTATAGTAGTATTCAAATTCACCATCTTTATTTGGAACTGATGAATCTATATTTTGAATTCTATTTTTTAATTCTTTAAAAACTTTGTCTTTAAGACCATTTTCATTATGTAAAAAATAATCTTTTTTTCTATTCTCATTTTGAAGATAGTTTTTAATATTTTTATTTAATTTTTTTGGATTTTGAACAATTTGCCTCCAATTTTTTTGTTTGAGCCACGCATACTCATCTCTTAAGATGTTTTTATGTATGTATTGTATTGAGGGTATTTTTTTTAATTTAAGATCTTTAAATTTCATATATTTATACAAACCGAATAAAAATCTATGACAATAAAAAATATCAAAGATTTTATTATATATTTTTTTTTAAAAAATAAACTCATTGGTTTTATACTTATTGTTCCAATATTGGTTTTAATAGTTTTATTGTTATGAAAAAAAAATATTTGGTTTTAAGCTTTATTTTCTTATTTTTTTTAATTTCGATATATTTAGTTCATAGAACTTTAGAAAATTTATTAAAAGAAACCATAGTTAATGAAGGAAAAGCTATTTTTCAAACTGAAATAAGTGTTGAAAAAATTAACATAAACTATTTTAATTCTAGGGTTCATGTTAAAAATTTATCCATAAAAGATAGTAAGAGTTCTAAAAATTCAAATTTAATTGTAGTAAAAAATATTTATATTAATTATTTTCTGAAGTCTTTCTTTGAAAAAAAAATAGTTTTAAGCGAAGTATTTATTGATGATTTAGCTTTAAACGTTCAAGTCTTATTACTAAATAATCTAATCAATACTAATGTTGAAGAATTAAAAAATATAAATAAAAAAGAACCCAACAAAGATAATATAAAGTCTGAAAAAATTATTGTAGATGGTGGGAAGAAAAAATTTTTAATACAAAGACTAATTGTACAGAGTACATCAATTAATATAAAAGCAGATTTTTTATCTATTAGCAAAGATTTAAAGCTTGAAAAAATATCTTTTAACAACATTGGAAACAGCGATGGTGATAATTCACTCATCTCGTCGTTTGGAGTTTTTTTTGATCAAGTTTTATTAAAGATAAATAATGAATTAAATAAGTCTGATATTAAAAAAGAAATTAGAAACAAATTATCAAAACTAAAAGATAATATCTCTAATGAAAGTTTAAAAAAGTTAGAGAGAATTTTTAGATAGTTCCAAATATTTTTTAAATACTTGATCGATAGTAATTTTATCCATAGCCAGACTATTATGGCCAATTTCTAAATATCCATCAGGTATTACAGGGTAAATATTTTTAGTGTAGTTAGCATAAGATAATGGGGTATCCCCAAACAAGGCAATAGTTGGAACATTTAAAGCTGCTGATAAGTGCATAAATCCGGAGTCAGTTCCAATATAAAGTTTACTTCCATTTATTTTATTTAAACACTCATCAATCCTTAAATCACACAATGAAAAAATTTTTATATTTTTAAGTGAGTCTATTATTTCGTTCGAAATTAATTTTTCGGAGCTGTTATTACCGCACGCTATTAAAAATGAGCAGTCATTATTTGTTATAAAACTTATTTTTTTAATTAATTCTATAAAGTTAATGGTAAACCATCTTCTGCTCAGTCCAGAAGATCCAATTCCTATAACGATTTGGTTTTTATTTTCTTTTTTAAATATTCTTAATTCACAGGCACTTTTAATATCTTCTTTTTTAAGCCATTTTTTACAATTTTTTAATGCATCTAAGTAAATATCAACTTTTTTTTTTAGAAAGCCGTAAATAAATACATTACGTATAAAACTTAATTTTGAGATTAAATACCATCTAAGACTTCTGTGCATTATGAAAGCGTATTGAAAATCCTTTTCTCTAAAAAAATATATTAGTTTTAAAAATCTTTTAGTTTTAGACTGAATTTCATCTATTACATCTTCAAGGTAAATTACCTCATATATATAATCGTCATTTTTTACTATTTCTTTAGCTGAGGTTCTTTTTTTTGTTAGAATTGAAACCTTATACTTAGGAAATTGTTTAGCAATTTCATGAATATAGGGAAGAAAAAGGCAAAAATCTCCTATTCCAGGTCTAGTTTGAATAATAAGTATTTTCATATTTTTTTTTTTTCAAATAATAATTAATTAGTTTTATTATCAGAGTTTTTGCATCAGTTTTTGGAGTCCATTTGATTTTTTTTGCAGTATAACTTAAGTCTGCTTGATTTTTATAGATCTCTCTTGGTCTTAAAAATTTTTTATTTGAAAAAAAAATAAATTTTTTCCAATCGAGTTTAAGATAACTAAAAGCAAATTTAATTAGATAAGAAATTTTATAGCTTTTTCCTGATGCAATAATTATATCATCAGGTTTTTTTTGAAGAATTTTGTGCATAGCTTTTACATAATCTTCAGCATCACCCCAGTCACGAATTAAATTTATATTTCCAAACTCAAATTGTTTTTTTATTTTTTTTTTTGCTAAAATAGACGATAAAGCTATTTTAGGAAGTAAAAAATTTTTTGGTCTAAGTATTGAGTCGCAATTAAACATAACTATGTTATAAGTATTTAACTTATATTTTTTTCTAAAATATTTTGTTAGTAAGAATGATTTTTTTTTAGATAACCCGTAAGGACTTACTGGGTTAAGCTTTGATTTTATAGATATAGCTTTTTTTTTATTTCCAAACATCTCGGATGATGCAATATTAAGAAACTTCCCTTTGAAATTTATTTTTTTTAAGACATTTAAAATATTTTTACATCCTAAGTAATTACTAACAAGAGTAATTTTTTTTTTTAAAAAAGATTTATCAATACTACTTTGTCCAGCTAAATAGTAAATTTCATGCGGCTTAACTTTTTTAAGAATTTGGGTAATGTTGTTTATATTTAGAACATTTAGTTTTAAAAAATTAATTTTTTTTTTTATCTTAAGAATTTTAAAATTTTTTATTTTTGTTTCAGTGATGTTCCTTGTTGTTATATAGACTTTTCTCTTATTTAATAAAAAACTTGCCAAAAAGCTGCCAATATGGCCAGTGCCTCCAATAATAAGTGTTTTTTTCAATTTAAGTTTTTTTGTTGAATTGAGATACATAATATAAAAGATTATATCATTTTTAAATTTTATGACTAAAGCAGTTTATTCAGCGGTCTTAACTCCTTTTAGAAGAGATCTTAGTATTGATAAAAAACTTTTAATATCGCATTGTGAATTTCTTATTAATAATAATATCTTTTTAGCGCCATTAGGAACTACTGGTGAAGCCAATTCAATATCTATTGTAGAAAAAATAGATTTAATAAAGACTTTAGCAAAAAGCGATCTTCCTAAGAAAAAAATAATTATTGGTACAGGAAACTCATCACATACTGATGCGGCGTTATTAACAAATGAAGCAGTAAAGCAAAAGTTATTTTCAGTTTTAGTACTTCCTCCATTTTATTACAAAAACGTCTCTGAAGAGGGAATATATCAGTATTACAAGAATATTATTGATGACGTAAAATCCAAAAATTTAAGATTATTTTTATATAATATACCACAGGTATCGGGCGTTGCTATTTCAGTTGATTTAATTCAGAGACTTAAAAAAAAATACTCGGACATCGTGGCTGGGATTAAAGATAGTTCAGGAGATTTTGAGATTACAAAGCTTTATAGAAATATTAAAAATTTTATAGTCTATCCGGGTAGCGAAAAATTTCTAATGGATGGTCTTAATATAGGTTGTAGTGGTTGTATAAGTGCGACTACTAATGTTAATATTCAGGCCTCCGAGCTAATAAAACTTTATAATTTACCCGAAGGTGAAAAGTTAAATCAAAAAGTTATGAGTGTAAGATCAATTTTCGAAAAGTATCCTGTAATTGCGGCTTTGAAAGCAATCAAATTTAAAGAGAACGAAAATTGGATCCATATAAGGCCACCACTTATTTCTCTAAATATTCAGCAAAGAAATAACTTAATAAAAGATCTAAGAAATATTAATTTTTTATAATATTTTAATTTCTATCTATGAAGAAAAAAAAAAAAAAAAAAAAAAAAAAAAAAAAAAAAAAAATAAAAAAAAAACAAAA
>Ga0194130_10006531_pt1 | contig 13440 bp, 7 predicted proteins | sample TA2KigsurfametaG_FD_160084 | JGI IMG/M metagenome (GOLD analysis project Ga0194130, IMG submission 160084) | Freshwater microbial communities from Lake Tanganyika, Tanzania - TA2015050 Kigoma 12 surface | ecosystem: Environmental > Aquatic > Freshwater > Lake | place: Tanzania: Lake Tanganyika... | reverse complement strand
GCCATCAGCGCTGGCATCGAGGCTGAAGTGCCCCAGCGGGCACTGGCCCTGCTCATGCAGCCGATGGGGAATGCGCACCAGCCGCACCCGATCGCGCAGATGGTGCTGCAGCGCCCCGGTGATGCAGCGGCGCAGATAGGGCACCGGAGGCTCGCCCGCTCTGCAGCGGGGAGCGGAGCGGACCAGGGCTTCACGGGCCACCTGGATCAGATCCTCCCGCTCCACCAGCGGGAACAGACGCCGGGCGGAAGCTGAGGCGATGGCATCGGCCAGAGGCAGGTGCTCCAACACCAGGGCATTGCGGGCACGCAGGGCAGAACGGCTGAGACCCGGGGACTGCTGCTGGCGGCGGGAGGGGGAAGCGAGGGAAGCCATCTGGGAGACGGCGGAGAACCCCACCCCCACCGGCCGGCCGCAGCGCCGGGGCAAGGACGCCCGACGTAGGAGGGCGCCTGGCCCGATCCTTGACGCGGCGTGAGGACCGGCCGAGGGATGCGGTGGGTGTGCGCCGGCCCTGGTGGTGATCCCCTTCCCCAGCCCCTGTCCCGACAGCCCCCTCGGCGACCCAAGCAGGCAGGAGGCCAGCCCATCAGCTACTCCATGCAGCGATTCAATGCGCCCTGCGCATAGTTTTCCTGGTTCGCATGAGGAATCAATCAGGCACGGCTCGCCAGCAATAGGCTCCAGCCAACAAACCCACACGGAGACAGGCTTCTTGGCAGACGCTGTGCCCTGCGCGGTGCCAGGATTCGCCAGGCGCTGCCAGCTGGTTTCCTTGCCCGGTCCCGTCCCGCAGCCGTCTCGCTACTGCCTGAGCTTCACGGCGGCAGGGCTCAGGCCTGAGCTGGCTGCGGTGATCGCGGCCATCCACCTGGAGGGAGAGGGCGACTGGGCCCGCACCAAAGCGGCGGTGCTGGAGCGCAATGCCCTGCAGGCCCGTTCCTCCAGCTCGGGCAAACGTCTTGAGTCGGAGCTGCGGCAGCGGCTTCAGGGCCTCACCAACCCCCAGTTGCAGCTTCTGGCGCGAGGTACGAGCGAGGAGCGCAGCGCCATGGCCTGGCTGGCGGTGCTCAAGCGCATCCAGATCGCAGCTGACCTGACCCGGGATGTGCTGCTGGAGAAGCTCAGCAGCCTGGATCCGGTGCTGCGTCGCTCGGATATCGCGGCCTTCTATGAGGAGCGTGAGCGTGATCACCCCGAGCTGGCGGCCCTGGCACCCTCATCCCAGCAGAAGGTGCGATCCGCGCTGCTGCAGATGCTCAGGGATGCAGGGCTCCTGGCCGGCAAGGCGGGCAAGGGCGGAACCCTTGGCACCGTGCAGCGACCGATCCTCTCGCCGCAGGTGCAGGAGCTGGTGGTTGGTGACGATCCAGCGTTGCTGGTTGGGTTCCTGCTCCACGGACCCGCCAAGAACCCAAGCGGGTCTGCCGCAGCGAAGGCGTCTCCCAGGACAATGGCTAAACCAGGACCCAGGTCTGCGGTCAAGCCCACAGCGAAGGAGACCAGGAAGCCTGGAGCCAAGAAGGCTTCTCCGAGCAGGAGGAAGGCGGCATGAGCAGCGTCACCGGCCTCGACAAGCGCCTGCAGGAGGTGCTCACCCGCCCCGAGTTCCTGGAGATGCGGGGGGTGGCCAAAGAGGTGCCGATCTTCATCCAGACCTACAGCCCCGCCGATGAAGACCAGCTGCGGGTGGTGGTGAAAGGGGCTGAGCAGTTCCTGCGCAAGCAGGGGCTGCGAGTGAAACACGTGGACCTCCTTGACCTGGTGCTGCAGCTGCTGGAGGCCAAGGGCTACCTGGATGTGGTGCTTCAGGAGGAGCCGAGTTGGAGCAAGAGCGACCTGTTCGACACCCTGCAGAACGTGGCTGAACCCACGACAGGCCTTGTCCCGAAGCTGATGGAGGCGCTGGGGGACGACACCCAGATCAGCCTGATCACTGGCTCAGGACGGATATACCCCTTCCTGCGTACCCACACGATCCTGGAAGCACTGCAGCCAGCAATGGTGCGCCACCCGGTAGTGCTCTTCTTCCCCGGCGAGTACTCCCAGGACGCCGACGGGGGCTCCTACCTGCGCCTGTTTGGCACGACAACGGCCAGCAAGATCGAAAACCCGCATTACCGCGCCACCAACCTCGACTACTTCGACATCAAGGGCTCATGACCGCCACCACCATCCAAGGGCTCTTCGCCAAACCAGTTGACCGCCCGATCGAAGGCGTGATCAAGGCCGATGACGTGCGCCATCTGCAGGTTGAACTCGATGAGTACGTCGTCACCCGCGAGGTCAGCAAGGGGCTGGGTGCCTTCACCGATGCTTACCTGCACAACCCCACCGCCAATGGCGTGTGGATCTCGGGGTTCTTTGGCTCGGGCAAGTCGCACCTGCTGAAGATGCTCTCGCTGATGCTCGACAGCGAGAAGCGGGTGGGTGAGCAGGACAGCCGGCCGGTGGAGATCCTGCTGCCGAAGGTGGAGGACGAAATCATCCGCGCCGACCTCAAGAAGGCAACGGCGATCCCGGCGCGCAGCCTGCTGTTCAACATCGACCAGAAGTTCGATGGCATCGGCGGCACCCATGAGGCTCCGATCCTCGAAGTGTTCATGAAGGTGCTCAACGAGCTGCAGGGCTACTACGGCAACCAGGGCTACGTAGCCCAGTTCGAGCACGACCTCGACAAGCGCGACCAGTTCGAGGCCTTCAAGCAGACCTATCAGCGGGTGAACGGCCGCAGTTGGGAAAACGACCGCGATGCACTGGCCACCGTCACCAAGCGCAGCTTCGCCAAGGCCTATGCCGAGCAGTTCGGCGGCAGCGAAGACGACGCCATCAAGGTGATCAATGACGCCAAGGACAGCTACCGCCTTTCGATCGAGGGCTTCGCCAACCGTGTGAAGGAGTACCTAGGCAGCCAGCCCCCTGGCTTCCGGCTCAACTTCTTTGTCGATGAGGCCGGTCAGTTCATCGGCCAGGAGCGCAGCCGTCTGCTCAACCTGCAGACCGTGGTGGAAAGCCTGGCCACCGCCACCGATGGGCGGGCCACGGTGTTCATCACCTCCCAGGCCGACCTGGAGGGAATCCTCGGCCAGGTGAAGTTCGAGCAGGCCGACGACCTCAGCAAGATCCAGGGCCGCTTCAAAACCAAGCTCACCCTGGCGAGCGCCGATGTGCAGGAGGTGATTCAGCGGCGCTTGCTCGCCAAAACCCCGGATGAACCGGAGCAGTTGATCTCGATCTATGAGCAAGAGAAAGAGAACTTCACCACCCTCTATCGCTTTACTGATGGCTCACTGCAACTCAAGGGCTGGAGCGACTGCCAAGGTTTCTGCGGCCTTTACCCCTTCCATCCCTACCAGCTGAGCCTGTTCCAGACCGCGATTCAAACCCTGGCCTCCCACAGCATTTTTGAGGGCCGCAACATGGCGGTTGGGGAGCGCTCGATGCTTTCGGTGTTCCAGGAAGTGGCCAAAGCGATCAAAGAGCTGCCGGTGGGCCGGCTCGCCAGCTTTGACCAGCTCTATGACGGCATCCGCGATGTGATCCGGGCTGATAAGCAGCAGACGATGGTGAGCGCCCAGAACCAGGTGGGCGAGCTGGAGCTGCGCATCCTCAAGGCGCTGTTCTTGCTCAAGTGGGTGCCGCAGTTCAAGAGCACGGCGCGCAACATCGCCATTCTGTTGATTCAGGAGCCCAATTTCGACATCCGCGCCCATGAGCAGGCGGTGAAGGATGCCCTGATCAACCTCACCAGCCAGAGCTACCTGCAGCGCAACGGTGAGGTGTACGAGTTCCTCACCGATAAAGAAAAGGATGTGGAGCAGGAGATCAAGCGGGTTGAGGTGTCGGATTCAGTGGTGGTGAAAACCCTGCATGGGGTGGTGTTTGACGACGTGCTGCGCACCAACAAAATCCGTTTTGAAGACAACGGCAACGACTATCCGTTCGCTCAAAAGATTGACGACGGACTGATTAAGGGCAAAGACACCGATGTGGTGGTGAATCTGGTGACGCCCGAGCACCCCAACTACGGCAGTGAATCGATCCTGCACAGCCGCAACATGGGTGGCACTGAATTGATGGCGATCCTGCCGGCGAAGGATCGCCTACTCGATCAGATCCGCAGCCACCTCAAGACCGATCTGTATATCCGCCAGAACAGTGGCGGCGACGACGAAGCGCTCAACGCAATCCTGGCGGTGCGCGCCAAACAGAACAGCGCCCGCCGCCAGGAGATCACCCGCCAAGCCGAAGAGCTCCTGCGCACCGCGCCTTTGGTGGTGAATGGCCAAACCCTCTCAGTCGGGGAAGGTGACCCCAAGACGCGCTTCAGCAAGGCCTATCAGGAGCTGATCCGCTCAGCCTTCCCGAAGCTGAAGATGATTCGCGGCAACTTCAGCGAAGCCACCGTGGCTCAGGTGGTGAAGGAGCAAGACGATCTACTTGAGGGTTCAGCGATTCAGCTCTCGGAGGCGGAACAAGAGGTTCTCGTGGATGTGGAGCGCCAGCAAAAGCTGGGCGAGCGCCTCAGCGCCGAAGACCTGGTGCGCAAGTTCGAAGCGCGGCCCTACGGCTGGAGCAACTGGGCCACCCTCACCTTCATTGCCCGGCTGTATCGGCTCGGAAAACTGGAGCTGCGCGACAAGGAACTCCTCAGTAGTGCGGAAGTAATCGAAGCGCTTACCAACAGCCGCCGGCTCGGTGGGGTGAGTGTGCGCAAACAGGAGCAGTTCGACACCAGTACGGTGAATGCGCTCAAGCGCTTCCACCAGGATCTGTTCAACGTTCAGAGCCTGGGTACCGATGCCCGCAGCACTTGCGAAGCCTTCCGGATGGCGATGGCTGAGGAAGCGCAGGATCTTCGGGAGATCGCAGCCCAAGCCTCTAGTTATCCGTTCTTAGGCGCCGTGAAGCAATGGGCTGAGCAGGCCGAGGCGATGGCCAAGAAAGATGACGGTTATCTGCTCAACCAGCTGGGCACCTTCAAAGACAGCTGGCTTGATGCCGAGGAAGACCTGCTCACCCCCCTCAAGCAGTTCCTCAACGGCAACCAGAAAACGGTCTACGACGAGGTGCGGGCGTTTGAGCTGCGCTATGGCGATGAGTTTGCCGATCTGCCGGCCGACCAGGTCGCACCACTCATGAAACTTCTGGAGAGCGACAAGCCCTATGCCGGCGGCCTGATCCCCCAGGCCAACAACGCCATGGCCGAGCTGCAGAAACAGTTAGGTGACCGATTAGCAGAGGCCAAGGCCAAGGCACTGCAGGAGATCAACGAGCAGGAAGCCCGCCTGAAGGCAACCGCCGACTTCCAAAAACTCGACACCAGTCAGCAGGAGCAGGTGTTGGCAGCCACGGCCGGAGCCAAAGCCGATGTTCAAGCGGCCAACCAGCCCGGGCGTGCATTGCTGCGGGTGAATCGCTACCGCGCCGAGGAGGTGCCCAAGCAGATTCAAACAATGGCGGCGCTGGCGGCGCCCCCGGAGATTGGCTCAGTTGCACCGGTCACGGTTGTGCCGGCCTCAGCCCTGAAGGTGAACTGCCCGCTGAGCCAGATCACCAACAGCCAGGAGCTGGAGCAGTGGCTGGAGGCGGTGCGTGCAGCCGCTCAAGCAGAGCTTGATCAAGGGCACCGGATCAGCCTGTGATGACCCAGACCCAGGGCCACCACTGGTCGCCAACTTGTAGATTAGGAGCTACAGTCCAATGACCAGGGTCGTCAAGTCGGAGGCCTATCGAGCATGGATTGACGGCCTCAGGGATCTAGCTGGCAGAGCGCGCATCCTGGTGCGCGTCGATCGCCTGATCCATGGCAACCCAGGCGACCATCGCAACCTCACAGAGGGTGTCTCTGAATTGAGGATCGACGTGGGGCCCGGGTACCGGGTGTACTACGCGCTACGAGGAGAAGAGTTGCTGTTGCTGCTTGGCGGAGGGAGCAAGGCAACGCAGGCCAAAGACATTGCCAAGGCGCTGGATTTGAACCGCAACTTTGAGGATCACGCACCATGACGCAAGCCCAACCTGCATCCAATTCGACGACAGCCAACTTCACGGCCTACGACGTGGTCGAGCATCTGCGCACGCCTGAGGAGATGGCGGCCTATCTGGATGCCTGGCTCGAAGAGGCACCTGATGATGTGGCTGGCCTGGCGCGGGCCCTTGGTGATATCGCCCGCGCCAAGGGGATGTCGCATGTGGCCAAGCAAGCGGGGCTGAGCCGCGAAAGCCTGTATCGGGCACTCAGCGCAGGCGGCAATCCAAGTTTCGCCACCGTGCTCAAGGTGACCAAAGCACTTGGCCTGCGGCTGCACGCCAAGGCCAGTGCACCTGAGAGCTGAGCAACTCCGATCAGGTAGCACCTGTCGCCGCCTTCCCAGCCACATCTTTCCTCTCCATGCCCGTCAACACCGCTGCCCTGAAGACCTTTGCCCCGGCGATGCGCCGGCAGCTGTTGGAGGCGGTGGGCCGCAAGCTGGATCTGCTGCTGAACAGCCAGACGCCCGACACGCTCAGCACCTACGCCAAGCCGATCGCGGAACTGCGCGAGCAGGAAGCCGAGAACCGCGAGCAGCTGCTGGAGCGGGTGGCCTACACCTGGTTCAACAGGCTGTGTGCCCTGCGCTACCTAGATGCCAAGGGCTGGCACCCATTTGGCTGCAAGGTGTTGATGCCAGCGGCTGAAGGCGAAACCCAGCCGGAGCTGCTCAAGCTGATGCGGGCGGGCAGCCTGCCAGGGGAGCTCAAGCCCCACACCAACGAAACCCGCCTGCATGGGCTGCTCGATGGCCAGATCCCGCCTGCGATGGCGGGATCGGATCCGCAGGGGGAGGTGTACCGGGAGCTAGTGCTCGCCAGTTGCCGCTCGTATCACCAGTTACTGCCAGAGCTGTTTGAAGGGCTGGATGACGCCAGCGAGTTGCTGTTGCCCGACGATCTGCTCAGCGAAGGATCAATCGCGGGTGGCTTCCGCGCTGCGATCAGCGAAGAAGACTGCGAGGACGTGGAGATCATCGGCTGGTTGTACCAGTTCTATATCTCCGAAAAGAAAGATCAGGTGATTGGCAAGGTTGTCAAAAGTGAAGACATCCCCGCCGCCACGCAACTCTTCACGCCGAACTGGATCGTGAAGTACATGGTGCAGAACTCCCTCGGCGCCACCTGGCTGGCCACCTATCCAGACAGCCCGCTCAAGGGCTCGATGGAGTTCTACATCCAGCCCGCCGAGCAGACACCTGAAGTGGAAGCCCAGCTGGCGGCGATCACACCAGAGAGCCTCGATCCAGAGTCTCTCACGCTGATCGATCCAGCATGCGGTTCGGGGCACATCCTGGTAGAGGCCTATGACTTGCTGAAGGCGATCTATCTAGAGCGTGGCTACCGCCAGCGCGACATCCCTGAACTGATTCTCACCAAGAATCTGTACGGGCTCGACATCTGCCCCCGGGCAGCACAGCTGGCGCTATTCGCTCTACTAATGAAGGGCAGAGATGACGACCGGCGCCTGCTTGAGCGTGGCATCTCTCTCAACATCCTTGCCCTGAAAGACAGCACAGGTCTCAGTGTTGAAAGACTCTCGAGCAGCTTGAACCTGGCTGCTTCTGGTGTAAATCGTGATGATCTACAGTTGCTAAGCGAGCTCTTTGCTCATGCCACTACATTTGGCTCACTCATACAGGTGCCAGCATGCCTGGTCAGCAAACTGCGCTTGCTTGAAAATCTTCTAGAGAAATCAAGTCAGGACCTTCTCACCACTCGGGACAGTCAACTCTTGAGGGTACTTTTGCGTCAAGCATCGGTGCTTTCGCGAAAGTTCAATGCTGTTGTGGCGAACCCTCCATGGATGGGCAAAGGCGGCCTCAACTCACGCATAAAAGATTTTGCCAATAGAAATTATGAGCTCGCCAAAAATGATCTGTGCACGTGCTTCATAGAAAGGGGATCTTCTCTGTCGGCGCCCAACGGCTCAATATCAATGGTGACAATCCAGAGCTGGATGTTCTTGTCTTCATTTGAGGATATGAGAAGGAAGTTGCTTGCTAGTACAACCGTTTCGAGCATGGCACATCTTGCTTCTGGCGTTTTCAGCGGCTTTGGCACGACTGCAGTAGTTTCGAAGAATGCGGTAGTCCGGGGCTATGTTGGAACTTATACATTTGTCTCGCGCCAAGATCTTGGCGCTAGAGCAAAGCCAATATCATTTCCCGTGATTAATAATCGATATAGGCTAATAGACCAGTGTGACTTTGAAGAGCTTCCCGGCTGTCCCTTGGCATATTTTGCTAGCAGCGCCGTTGTATCCGCATTTGCCCAAAATGCCAGCCTAGAAGACCATGGCTTAGTGCGACAGGGAGCAGCAACATCTGACAATGCAAGATTCTTACGGATTTGGCATGAAGTTGATTATTCCAGGCTTGGCTTCGGGATCAAAGACCTAGAAGAGGCTCGGGAATCACATCTAAAGTGGTTTCCTTATAACAAGGGGGGCGGGTTCAGGAAATGGTATGGAAACCACGAGTTTGTAATCAACTACCAAAATGATGGCAAGGAGCTGAAGGAGTTTCAATCCACGCTGAACCAGGGCTGGACCGTAAGACTAAAGAGCAGAGAATACTACTTCAAGGAGTCGGTGAGCTGGCCAAAGATATCGTCTCCTGAGACTTTCTCCGCAAGATACTATCCCAGCGGATTTATTTTTGACGTGGCCGGTTGCTGCTACTTCCCCGAGGACGTATCGCTGCAAAAGTCAGTGGTTGCGCTGTTAAACTCAAACGCCGTAAAAGTGCTACTTGAAGTTCTTTCTCCGACTGTTAACTATGAGATCGAGCATGTTAAGCGCGTCCCCTTTGTAAATGCATCCAGTCAGTGTGCTGCCTATGTTGAGGATTTATTTGAACTTTCTGAGAGGGACTGGAATCGTTTTGAAATATCCTGGTGCTTTGAATCTTGCCCATTGCTAGCAGCAGGAAGCGGCCAGCAAGGCACTGCTTCTGCCTATGCAGCCTTGACTTCTATTTATAGTCAAGATATTTCACGGATGAAAATCCTGGAAGAGCAGAATAATCTTCTCTTCATCAACGCCTATTGCCTCCAAGGCGAACTCTCTCCAGATGTGTCAGTAGACCAGGTCACCCTAACTATAAATCCTGCCTACCGCTATGGAGGCAGCATCAGTGAGGCTGAGCAGGTTGAACGCTTTCGCCGTGACACCATGGCGGAACTGCTCTCTTACGCCACCGGCTGCATGATAGGCCGCTATAGCCTCGATCAGCCTGGCCTGATACTGGCTGACTCCCGGGACAGCCAGGCCGCCCAACTCGCCGCCTACGAACAAAAAGTCGGCAAGATCCTAGCCGAGATTCAGTTCAAACCCGACCCCGACGGAATCATCCCCGTCCTCGATAGCGAATGGTTCGAAGACGACATCGTCGCCCGCACCCGCGAGTTCCTGTCCGTCACCTTCCCCGAGAGCAGCGTTGCCGAAAACCTGCGCTTCATCGAGGAGTCCCTCGGCAAAGACATCCGCAAATACTTCTGCAGCGAGTTCTACAAGGATCACCTGCAGACCTATAAGAAGAGGCCCATCTACTGGATGGTGCAGAGCCCCAAGAAGGGCTTCGCCTGCCTGATCTATCTGCACCGCTACACCAAAGACACCCTCAACCAGGTGCTCAACAACTACTTCCGGCCCTACCTGCAGAAGCTTGAAGCCCGCCTGGCCCAGCTCGGCCTTGATCAGCTCAACGACGACCTCCCCACCCGCGAGCGCACCGCCGCCCGCAAGGAAGCCGAGAAGATCACCAAGGTGCTCAAGGAATGTCAGGCCTGGGAGCAGGACGCGCTGCTGCCCCTGGCCCAGCAACGCATCGAGCTTGATCTCGACGACGGCGTAAAGGTGAACTACCTCAAGCTCCAGGACGTGCTGGCGCCGATTCCTGGCTTGGCGGCGAAGGAGGACTGAGGCAGAAGCAAATGACCCGCTCCCCTGCCGCCATTAGCCGCATCCACGAGAGCCTCGACGCAGCTCTCGCCCGCAAGCGGGTGGTGCTCTGGTACGACCCCAACGGCGAGTGGGCCTCGGAGTTCGATGATTACCAGCCCGCAGCGGCCGAAAAGCTGCGCGTGGAGAGCAATGAGTTCTCCATCAAGGTGGCGATCAGCCGCGCTCCCCTGGATCATCGCTTCCTTCTGTACCTCCCCTCCGCCAAGCCACCGGAGCCAGATAACTGGCTGCTGGATGTCCTGTTGGCCGGCCATGAGTTCACCGCCGATCGCGCCTCACTCGACATCCAGGAAGCCGGGCTCACGCTGGAGTTCAAGGAACTGGCCCAGCAACACAAGGCCTTCTTCCGCTCACCGGTGCGCACCACCAAGCTCAAGGAGCTGCTGCGCCCCAACGACGACGAAACCGCCGTGCGGATCAAGATGCTCGCCGTCTTGGCTAAGCAGCCGCCCGACATCGACAAGCTGCTGCTGCATGCCTTCGGCCAGCTGGATCCGGCTAACCCCGACGGCGATGACCCGGTGGAGACCCTCTACGGCAACCACCAGCTGAGCAGCCATTTCTGGAAGGCTGTGGGCGAGAAGTTCGGCTACGCCAGCCCCGAGCCCAATCTGCGCGACTTCGCCGTTGCCCTGTTCAACAGCGTCAGCAGCATCGGCCCTTCCGGCGAGCTGCTGCCCCACGCCCGGGTGTTTTTGAGCATCTGGAAAGACAGCCTCAGCTCCAGGCCTGCCTTCGGACAGTGGAGCGATCACCTCGCCGGTGTGCTGCGCGTGGAGGAGCAGCTCAACGACGCGCCAGACGGGTACGACCCAGATGACGACGACAGCTATGAGGTGATCGAGCGCTTTGTGCTCAGCAGCCTTCTGCAGCGTTTCCAGGGGGACGCCTCAGATGCCGACCTGCTGGACGCGATCCGCAACCGCAGCAGCTCCTGCTGGTTCGAGAAGCATCTGCACGGCTACCGCGCCCTGGAGCAGGCGATCACCTTCCGCGGTCTACTGGCCAAGGCTGAGCTGCAGGTGCCAGGTTTCGAGGAGGGTCTGCAGCGCTACTGCAACAGCTGGTGGCGGCTGGACCAGGCCTACCGGCGCTGCATCTTCCACGCCCGCACCTACCAGCAGCCCACCCTCTTCAAACCGCTGCGGGAATGGCTGGAGAACCAGTACGTGAACAACGTGCTGCTGCCGCTCACCAATCGCTGGAGCGATCTGGTGAGTCAGCTCAGCAGCTGGAGCTCGAACGCCTTGCCGCGGCAGAAGGAGTTCCACATGCGCTACGTGCATGCACCGCTGGGCGCCAAGAGCCTCAAGCGCCTGTTTGTGGTGATCTCTGATGCCCTGCGCTACGAGGCCGCCCGAGACTTCGCCGATCGCCTCAACGCTCAGGCGGGCAAGGGCTGGAAGGCTGAGGTGGATGCCCTGCTGGGGGTGCTGCCGTCCTACACGCAGCTAGGGATGGCGTCCCTCTTACCGGGAGTACAGCTCGGCATCGATATCCACACCCCAGAGGCGAGGGCCCTGGTGGATGGCCAGAGCGCCTCAGGCACCGAGAACCGCGACAAGATCCTCAAGGCCTACGCCAATGGGCGTGCCAAGGCGATTCAGGCGGAAGACTTCCTCAACCTTCCCACCACCAAGGAGGGGGCTGAACTGATCAAGGAACACGACCTGATCGTCGTGTATCACAACCGGATCGACCGGATCGGCGACAAGCGCGACACGGAAGCCGACACCTGCCAGGCGGTGGAGCAGGCCTTCGAGGAGTTGGACGCCATCCTGCGCAAGATCAGCAGCCTCAAGGGCAGCCAGGCCGTGATCACCGCCGACCACGGCTTCCTGTTCCAGCAGGAACCGGTGGATGCCAACGACCGCTCGGAGTTCCCCGCGGCCAAGGAGCTCACCTTCAAGAACCGCCGCTTCGCCCTGGGCAGCGGCATCAAGCCGAGTGCCGGGCAAAAAGTGTTCACCGCCTCGGAGCTGGGTCTCTCCGGCAGCTGGGAAGCGGTGTTCCCGCTGGGTCTTGATCGCTATCCCCGCTCTGGCTCGGGCTCACGCTTCGTGCATGGCGGCACCTCCCTGCAGGAGGTAGTGGTGCCGGTGATCCGGCTCAAGCGGGAACGCAAGGACGAGAGCCGCGTGGTGGGGGCTGAGCTGCTGCGGGTGCCCGCCAAGATCACCATGGGCAAGCTGAGCTTCGGGCTGTTCCAGCTGGAGCCGGTGGAGGCCAAAAAGCGCCTGCCATTGCAGCTGCGGATCGGCCTCTACGCCAAGGCTGATGGGGCCTTGCTCTGCGCCCACCGGACGGTGCTGCTGGATTCGGCGGCCAGCGAGGCCCGCGAGCGGGAGCAGCAGGTGGTGCTGGAGCTATCCAACGCAGCAGGGGTCTACAACAACCAGACTCTGGAGCTGCGTCTGGAGCAACTCCTCGACGGTGTCAACCAGCCCCAGGCCTACAAGACTGTGGAGCTGAAGCTGCAGCGGCCCTTCGGCAGCGACTTCGACGACTTCTGATCCCCGCCATGGCCACCAGCGCACCCCCAACCGCCCACAGCCCCCTGGATCAGAAGATCCTCGAGCACTTCCCGGGCCTGGTGGTGCGCAAGGACCTGACCACCGAGCTCAAGCAGAACGCGGTGGTGCCTACCTACGTGCTCGAGTACCTGCTCGGCCAGCACTGCGCCACCGACGATCCGGCCCTGATCAGCGAAGGGCTGGAGTCGGTGCGGCGGATCCTCGCCAAGCACTACGTGCACCGCAACCAGGCAGAGCTGGTGAAATCCACGATCAAGGAGCGCGGCACCCACAAGGTGATCGACAAGCTCACCGTGGAGCTCAACGAGAAGGGCGGCTTCTACGAGGTGGAGTTCACCAACCTCGGGCTGAAGAAGGTTCCGATCGATGTTGACTTCGTCAAGCGCTATCCCAAGTTGCTGGTAGGTGGCATCTGGGCGATCACCGATGTGGAGTACGAGCTCCCCACCGACCCCAAGGCCAGTCCCTGGCAGATCTCCAGCGTCAAGCCGATCCAGGTGGCCGGCGTCAACCATGAGGAGTTCCTGGAGGCTCGGGCGCAATTCACTACTGATGAGTGGATGGATGTGCTCATGCAGAGCGTGGGCTTCAACCCAGAGCCGTTCACGCGGCGGGGCAAGCTGCTCACCCTGATCCGGCTGATCCCCTTCTGCGAGCGCAACTACAACCTGCTGGAGTTGGGCCCTAAGGGCACAGGTAAGTCGCATGTATACGCCGAGTTCTCGCCCCACGGAATGTTGATCTCGGGTTCGGAGGTCACGGCTCCCAAGCTGTTCGTGAGCAACGCCAACGGCAAGATCGGCCTGGTGGGCTACTGGGACTGCATCTGCTTCGACGAGTTCGCCGGCAAGGACAAGAAGGTCGACAAGACGCTGGTCGACATCATGAAGAACTACATGGCCAACC
>Ga0194130_10006530_pt1 | contig 13440 bp, 15 predicted proteins | sample TA2KigsurfametaG_FD_160084 | JGI IMG/M metagenome (GOLD analysis project Ga0194130, IMG submission 160084) | Freshwater microbial communities from Lake Tanganyika, Tanzania - TA2015050 Kigoma 12 surface | ecosystem: Environmental > Aquatic > Freshwater > Lake | place: Tanzania: Lake Tanganyika... | reverse complement strand
CCGGATAGGTGCAGCGCCAGTCCCAGCGGTCGTGGATGTGGAGTCCTTCAAAGAGCGCCCGGTTGCCTTCGAAGATCTCCTTGAGGGTATCCACAAAGAGACTCTTGCCAAAGCGGCGCGGTCGCGAAAGGAAATAGCGGCCAGCCGAGCGCGCCAGGCGGTAGGCGAAATCGGTCTTGTCCACATAAACGAAGTGGCCCTCGCGCAGCAGGCCCAACGACTGAATCCCCACTGGCAGGTCGGCAAGCCCTTGAGCGTTTGACTGGCTTGGGAGCTTTGGTTGTTTCACGGCGTTTCCCTGCGGCCCGCGCTGGTTGAAGTACTTCCAGACGGATGGAGCTTAGCCTACCGGAGGCGACTGGTGCGGGTTTTGTCGCCAAGCCTATGCGCTATGCCTGCGATGCTCGAGGTGCGACACGCACGCGATGCCCACCGGCAGTCTAGAATCTCTTCGCCAACCATCTGGCCGCACTGTGCATCGCCAACAAGACAAGTCCTTCATGGCCCGAGCGCTCGAACTCGCCGCGCATGGGCTCTACACAACCGACCCGAACCCACGAGTAGGTTGCGTTCTGGTTCGCGACGATCGGATCGTGGGCGAGGGCTGGCATGTGCGGGCGGGCGATGCGCATGCCGAGATCCATGCCCTCAGGGAGGCTGGCGATAGAGCAGCCCGGAGCACCGCCTACATCACGCTGGAGCCCTGCGCGCACGATGGGCGTACTCCACCGTGTACTGTCGCACTGATTTCCGCGGGGGTGCGCCGGGTGGTGGCAGCGATGCAGGATCCGAATCCGCTGGTTAACGGCAAGGGTCTGGATCAGTTGCGCGCCGCAGGCATCGAAGTCGATTGCGGGGTGATGGAAGCCGAGGCGCTGGCGCTGAATCCAGGGTTCGTCTCACGCATGCAGCGCGGTCTTCCCTGGGTGAGGATGAAGCTTGCGGCTTCGCTGGACGGCAAGACTGCCCTCGAGAACCGCACCAGTCAGTGGATCACGGGTCCCGACGCCCGCCGTGACGGCCATGCGTTTCGCGCACGGGCCTCTGCAGTGCTCACCGGAATCGGCACCGTGAAGGACGACGATCCGCGTCTGGATGTAAGGTTGGTCGACACACCACGGCAGCCCCTGCGTATCCTTGTGGATTCCCGCCTGGAGGTTGACCCCGGGGCACGGATACTTGCCACGCCCGGTGTGCTTGTGGTCACTGCGCGCAACCACCCCGGCGAAAAGCAGTCGCTTCTCTTGGAAGCGGGGCACCAGGTGGTGAGCCTTCCCAACGCCCGCGAGAAGGTGGACCTGCCCGGGTTGATGCGCTGGCTTGGAGAACGGGAGATCAACGAGTTGCATGTGGAGGCCGGCTACCGCCTCAACGGTTCACTGCTCAGCGAGCAATGTGTGGATGAATTGCTCATCTACCTTGCGCCACGCCTGCTAGGACCTGGCGTTGGCATGTTTGATCTGCCGGGACTTGATCGCTTGCCGTCGCAGCCCGGGCTTGCCTTCCGCGAAGTGGTGAGACTCGGCCCCGATCTGCGAATCCTTGCAAGTGTCCGCAGCCCGCGCAACGAGGTTCCAATCGGTGCTGCGCACCCCGGCCAAGCAGAACAGGCCACTGGGGATTGAGCCGGAAAGGACTCACAAGCATGTTCAGCGGGATCGTTGCCGCAGTTGGACGCATCGAGTCGATGCGTCCCTGGGGGCCAGAGACCAGTGAGAGCCACGGGGTGCGTTTGCGTATCCACGCGGGTGGACTGGCGCTCAACGACGTTGCGTTGGGTGATTCGATCGCGGTTAACGGCGCTTGCATGACTGTTGTGGAAAGAACCGCAACCCATTTCGAGATCGACGTGTCGCGCGAGAGTCTGGACCGCACTGCGGGCCTCGAGGGCGAGGGGACCGTGAATCTGGAAAAATCGCTGAGCCTGTCACAGGTTCTCGGGGGTCATCTGGTGAGCGGCCATGTGGATGGCCGGGGTACTGTGGCGGTCTTTGCGCCGGTGGGGGAGTCGTGGCATCTGGCCGTCGACGCACCAGCAGCTCTGGGCCGCTTCTTCGCCTACAAGGGCTCGGTAACGGTGCAGGGCGTGAGCCTCACCGTGAACCGGGTGGAGGATTTCGAAGAGCGAACCCGGATCCACATCAATCTGATTCCCCACACCCTTGAAAGGACCAACCTCCGCAACCTGCGCCCAGGCAATCAGGTCAACCTCGAGGTGGATCTGATTGCGCGCTATTGCGACCGCCTTCTCGGCTACGGCACCGCCCGCCAGCCCGGCGGATAGCGCCTGGTCCACAGGTAGTACACAGCCCGCCCACTCGTCGCCTACACTCGCCGCCGGCAAGTGGCGCGGAACAGCGGGCCTACAATCCAGCATGGAAGTATCTAACCACCGCACATGAGCACCCTCGTTCACGCGATTGCGCCGGTCACCGAGATCGTTGACGAGTTGCGTGCGGGTCGAATGGTTGTGTTGATCGACGAGGAGGATCGCGAAAACGAGGGCGACCTTCTCATGGCCGCCGAGCATGTCACCGCCGAGGCGATCAACTTCATGGCGCGTTTCGGTCGCGGGCTCATCTGCCTCACCCTCACCCGCGAGCGTTGCGACCGCCTCAGGCTGCCGCTGATGGTGAGTCACAACGGCTCGCCGTACGGCACCAATTTCACAGTGTCGATCGAAGCGGCCGAGGGGGTCACCACTGGAATTTCTGCTGCCGACCGGGCCCGTACTGTGCAGGCGGCGGTGGCGCGCAACGCGCAACCCGAGGACTTGGTCCAGCCTGGTCATGTCTTTCCACTGATGGCGCAACCCGGGGGGGTGCTGGTGCGAGCTGGGCATACCGAGGCCGGTTGCGATCTTGCCGCGATGGCCGGTTGTGAGCCTGCCGCAGTCATCTGCGAAGTCCTCCGCGACGACGGTTCGATGGCGCGGCTTCCCGATCTGATCGATTTTGCGCAGGCACACGCCCTCAAGATCGGGACCATCGAAAGCCTGATCCATTACCGGAGCGAAAACGAGACGCTCGTGCACCGCGTGGGTGAGCGCAAGGTACGCCTGCCGCAGGGCAACTTCCGTATGGTGCTCTACCGCGACAGCACAGCCCAATCGCCGCACCTTGCGCTGGTTCGAGGCGTGCCGCAGCAGCGGGAAGAAACCCTCGTGCGGGTGCACGAACCGCTCAATGTTCTTGACCTTCTCGACAAGTCCAGCGCTTCGCACTCCTGGTCGCTCAGCGATGCGCTCGACCATATTGCAGCTTCCGAAAGCCCGGGCGTGGTGGTGCTCCTCAACGCGGCGCAGCCGGGCGATGCGGTGTTTGCACGTTTCGATGCGCTGGTGGCCGCAGACCGCGGCCACGCCCGCGCGCTCAAGGCTGCGCGGCGCGGCACAAAGACCGATCTGCGCACCTACGGCATTGGCGCCCAAATCCTGCGTGATCTCGGTGTGCGGCGGATGCGCCTGCTTTCGCATCCGCGCAAGATGCCGAGCATGGCAGGCTTTGATCTGGAAGTACTCGGTTTTCTGGAGGGATCGTCATGAGCGTGACCGTGTTTGAAGCCACTGTCGACGGATCCGGGATGAGCATCGCGATTGTTCAGTCACGTTTCAATCTGAAGATCTGCGAAACCTTGCGTACCGCCTGCTTGCAGGAGCTATCGCGCCTCGGCGTGGCTCCCGACGACATCTTCGTGTGTACCGTGCCCGGCGCGCTGGAGATTTCAGGTGCGCTTGCCAAACTTGCCGAGACCAACCAGTTTGATGCGCTGATTGCGCTTGGCGCCGTTATCCGGGGCGAGACCTACCACTTCGAGGTGGTGGCCGACCAGTCGGCGGCGGGTATCCGCGAAGTCAGCCATGAGTTCCGTGTGCCGATTGCCAACGCGGTGCTCACCACCAACACCGAGGACCAGGCCATTGTGCGAAGTCGCGAGAAAGGCGCCGAGGCTGCGCGGGTCGCGGTGGAGATGGCCGAGGTTTATCGGGCGATCGACAGCCTCGATGACGACGACGATCCTTTCGAAGACTGAGTTCAGCCGTGCCCGCCGAGCGCTCCCCCCCGCCAACGGCGCGCCACCGGGCAAGGGTGTACGCGCTTCAGGGTCTCTACCAATGGATGCTCAACGCCGAGGATGCGCCGGTCATCGGTGAGTACCTGCGTCAGCACCCCGAATACCGCAAGGCCGACGAGCGTCACTTTCTCGCGCTGCTTGGCGGTTGTATGCGCGAGGCGACGCAACTGCGCGATCGGCTCGAACCCTGTCTCGACCGGCGGGTGGTTGAACTCAGCCCGGTGGAGCACGCGATCCTCCTGATTGGTGCTTATGAGTATCTGCATCACCCGGAGATCCCCTACCGGGTTGTGATCAACGAGGCCGTGGAACTGGCCAAGGTCTTTGGTGGCACCGACGGCTACAAGTTTGTGAATGGAGTACTCGACAAACTCGCCACGCAACTGCGGCCCGCCGAACTCCACAAGCCTGCTACGCAGCTGCGCCTGGCCGAGCGCCACGAGACGCTGCGGGCGCCGCAGGCGCCGCCCCTCGGGTCCTGATCAGGCACGAGACCATGTCCGGCGAGTTCGAGCGCATCGCACGCTTCTTCGAACGGGGAGCGGAGCGCTTGCGTGGCAGCCTCGCCAACACCGCCGTGCTCGGCATCGGTGACGATTGCGCACTTCTCTCACCCGGCTCACAGACCCGGGGGGATGCGCTTTGCGCGATCTCCACCGACATGCTCGTGGCTGGACGGCACTTCTGGCCTGACGTCAACCCGGCATCGCTCGGGCACAAGGCGCTCGCGGTCAACCTCTCCGATCTTGCTGCGATGGGTGCCCGTCCCCGGGCCTTCACGCTTGCGCTTGCGCTCAGCGACAACAACGACGACGCCTGGCTGGATGCGTTCTGCGAGGGTCTGTTTGCACTCGCTGCCGAGCATGCCTGCGAACTCATCGGTGGCGACACGACCCGCGGTCCGCTTTGCATCTGCATCACCGTGATCGGCGACGTTGATCTGCAGCGCTGCCTGCGGCGCGATCGTGCGCGTCCGGGCGATCACATCTGGGTAAGCGGCGAACTTGGCGCGGCCGCCTACGCACTGCGCCACCCCGGACTGAGTCGAAGCGCGGATGAACGTCTGCTGCGACCGCAACCGCGTTTAGCCCTCGGCACAGCGCTCGGCCGCCACTCGTCGTGCGCCGTCGACCTCAGCGACGGCCTGCTCGGCGATCTGCGCCACATTCTCGAGCGCTCGCAGGTGGGCGCCCAAGTCCACGCCGAGCGCATACCGGTGCATCCGGCGCTGCTCGGTCTTCCGCTTCCGGAGCAGCGCGCCCTTGCACTGCAGGGCGGCGATGACTACGAACTGCTCTTCACCGCCCCGCCGGATGCCTCCGAAGCATTACACGCCCTCTCAGTCACGCTGGGACTTGCGCTAACGCAAATCGGCGTGATCACCAAGGACCGCGCGCGGGACGTCGTGGATGCCAGCGGCCAATCGCTCGGCCTGCGTTTCGAGGGCTTCGATCACTTCACGCCGCATTGATGCTGGAATCCCGGTGCTCGGCGCGGAGACTCATCGCGCATGAACCGGGGTGGATACTGGACCCGGGCCGCCCGGCGCGGATACTGCACGCGCAGTCTCCATCGTGTTTGCCGCAAGGAGCGTTTCGCTGAAGAGCATTTTCTCGCCCTCTCTCCTGATTGCCTTCGGATTCGGCACCGGGTTGTCGCCGCGGGCACCCGGCACTGTGGCAACGGCCTGGGCCTGGCTGAGTTTCAGCGTGCTCCAGCCCATCACCGGAGACCTGTTCTGGGCGCTTCTTCTTTGTTTTTCCTTCGTCGCGGGATGGTGGGCGATCGGCAAGACAGCCCGCATGCTGGGCCAACAGGATCCGTCATCGATCGTCTGGGACGAGATCCTCGCATTCTGGTTGATCCTGTGGGTACTCAACGGCTCGCTGCTCGAGGAGGCGCTTGCCTTCGTCCTCTTTCGGCTTTTCGACATCCTCAAGCCAGGGCCGGTCGCCTGGGCGGACCGGCGCTTCAAGAGCCCATTCGGCGTGATGTTCGACGACCTCATCGCGGCCGCTCTCGCACTCTTTTGCATGTCGGTGGACAGGCGGCTGTCCGCCGCATTCGGCACAATCGGATGAGGGCAGTCGGTCGTTTTCCGGGGCCGCGACCGACCCCGCGAAGTTTCCCGGCGCCGCGACCGACCCCGCGAAGTATCCCGGGGCCGCATCCAACTCCGGGTAGTTGCGAGGGATTTCAACATGCGATCGATCGACGAAGCCTTCGATTGCGCAGCGCGCCTGGGCCGGGCGTTGCAGGCGCGGGGGTGGATGGTCACCACGGTGGAGTCGTGCACAGGCGGGATGATCGCGATGGCGCTCACCGAAACACCGGGATCGAGTGCGTGGTTCGACCGGGGCTTCGTGACCTACACCAACGAGGCCAAGCAAGACCTGCTTGGTGTGCCCGCGTCGCACATTGCTCACCATGGCGCAGTCTCGCAGGAAGTTGCGCTTGCAATGGTGCTCGGAGCTTTGCGGCGGGCGCCCCTGGCTCTCCTTGCGCTCTCGGTCACCGGCATCGCCGGGCCAACCGGGGCAACGCCCACAAAGCCGGTGGGCACTGTGGTGCACGGGTTTGCCTGGCGCGCGGCGATCGGTGATCCGGGCGGGGCTCCGGCCGCAGAATTGCCGCCGGAAGACAGCAGCGGCGACACCATCCGGCATCGGGCGATGGTCTGCCACTACCCGGGCGACCGCCACCAGATACGTCTTGCCGCCACGATCTTTGCACTCACCCAGGCCTTGCTGCTCGTGAACGGATTGCATCTCCCCGGATAGGCCTCGCAGCGGCTTCGATGCGAGGCCGGATCAGGTGCGCAGGGCCCGGCAAGTCAACCCGGGTCGCGTCCGGGCCTTCCGGGGGCCAGGCCCTTTGGCACCAGGCCCTTTGGCACCAGGCCCTCTGGCGCCAGGTCTGTCGGCGCCGGGTCTGTTGGCGCCAGGTCTGTTGGCGCCGGGTCTGTTGTTTCATCCCCCATTCATCCGGAAGACTGATTGTTCATACAGTATTCCTGTAGAATCATCCCTGGCGCTTCACCCCGTCCACAACCACTGAAGGAACACTCATGGAAGACAGCAAGCAGAAGGCTGAACGTGCCAAGGCCTTGTCGGCCGCTCTCACCCAGATCGAAAAGCAGTTCGGCAAAGGCTCGGTCATGCGCATGACCGACAAGGACATTGAAAACGATCTCGAAGTCGTCTCCACCGGATCGCTTGGGCTCGACCTTGCGCTCGGCGTGGGCGGACTGCCCCGCGGCCGGGTGGTGGAGATCTACGGTCCGGAGTCTTCGGGAAAGACCACGCTCACGCTCCAGGTGATCGCCGAGATGCAAAAGATCGGCGGCACCTGCGCCTTTATCGATGCCGAACATGCGCTTGATGCGCAATATGCCCAAAAGCTCGGGGTCAACCTGTCCGAGTTGCTCATTTCGCAGCCCGACACCGGCGAGCAGGCCCTCGAGATTGCCGACGCGCTGGTGCGATCAGGTTCGGTCGACCTGATCGTGATCGATTCGGTTGCTGCGCTCACGCCAAAAGCCGAAATCGAAGGCGAAATGGGCGACTCGCTCCCCGGCCTTCAGGCGCGCCTGATGAGCCAGGCGCTGCGCAAACTCACCGGCACGATCAAGCGCACCAACACGCTGGTCATCTTCATTAATCAGATCCGGATGAAGATCGGCGTGATGTTCGGCAACCCCGAAACCACCACCGGCGGCAATGCGCTCAAGTTCTACGCCTCGGTACGGCTCGATATCCGCCGTACCGGTTCGATCAAGAAGGGCGACGAGGTGATCGGCAGCGAAACCAAAGTGAAGGTGGTGAAAAACAAGGTTGCCCCGCCGTTCCGGCAGGCCGACTTCGACATCCTCTACGGCGAGGGAATCTCGCGCGAGGGTGAGATTCTCGACCTTGCCTCGGAGGCCAGCATCATCGACAAGAGCGGTGCGTGGTACGCCTACTCGGGCGACCGGATCGGTCAGGGCAAGGACAACGCCCGCGAGTTCCTCAAGGAACACCCGGTCATGGCCCTGGAAATCGAAAACCGGGTGCGCGCGCACTTCGGTGTCGCTGGCCGCGGCGGCCCCGGTGCCCCCGGTGCGTCCGGCGCGGCTGGCGCACCAACTGCCTGAATCCGGGCTGTTCGGGCTCCCTGTTTTCCCGCCCGCCGCGCAGGGATCTGCCGGCGGGCCGCGCACGACAACTGCCGGCAGGTGATGCATGAACCTTGGCAAGAACTTCCCCTCTTCGCAAGCCGCAGACCCGGGCGAGCCGTCTGCCCGGCTCAACAACCAGCTTCTCGAGCGCGCACTTCGCTTGCTTGCACGGCGCGAACATTCCCGCTTCGAACTGTCGCGCAAGCTCGCCCGGCATGCGCGATCCCGCGATGAACTCAACGCAGTGCTTGCAGAACTTGAGTCCCGGCGCTACCTGTCGGAGGAGCGCTTTGCCGAAAGCCTCGTTCGCAAACACGCCGAAAAGTATGGCGATGCGTTCATTCGCCATAGCCTCAGGCAGCACCAACTCCCCGAAGCACTGATCGCACACGCTTCGGCCAGCCTCAAGCAAACCGAAGAGGCACGTGCGAGGGCGCTCTGGGAGCGACGTTTCTCAGGTGTGTCCACCGATCCCGGGGAGCGCCTGCGCCAGATGCGATTCCTGGCCGATCGCGGGTTTCCGCACCACCTTATCCGGCGCATCGTGCGCGACGACTGAGGATCCCGCAGGCGCGACCGGCGATGGGCAGCGCCCTAGAAACCGCCGCCCAGACAACGCCGCCCAGACAGCGCCGCCCAGACAACGCCGCCCAGACAGCGCCGCCCAGACAGCGCCGCCCCGGACCAGCCAAAGCCGGATATCTCGCGCCCCCTTGCTGCGTGGTACCATCCGCCCACTTTATTCCGCGACGCAAGCAGGGACAATCGCATGAAAATCCACGAGTATCAGGGCAAGGCGTTGCTTCGTCTCTTCCATGTACCCGTTCCTGAGGGCAAACCGGCCTTCAGCGTGGATGAGGCGGTAGCGGTTGCCGAGGAGCTCGGGGGCCCGGTCTGGGTGGTCAAGGCCCAGATCCATGCCGGCGGGCGTGGCAAGGGCGGCGGGGTGAAACTTGCGCGCTCGCTGGGCGAAGTGCGAAGCCATGCCGAACAGATCCTTGGAATGCAACTCGTCACGCACCAGACAGGCACTGCTGGTCAGAAAGTGCGTCGCTTGCTGATCGAGGAGGGCGCCAACATCCGCAAGGAATACTACGTTGGCATTGTCACCGACCGGGTGTCGCAGAAGATCTGCGTGATGGCCTCCTCCGAGGGGGGGATGGATATCGAGAAAGTGGCCCACGACACCCCGGAAAGAATCCTGAAGTCCTACGTGGAGCCGTCCGAGGGGCTGGCCGAGGAGCAGGCTGTTGCCCTGGCACGGGGTATCGGCATTCCCGAGGACTCGGTTGGGCAGGCGGTGGATGTGCTGCGCAAACTCTACCAGGCCTATTTCGAGACCGACGCTTCGCTTGCGGAGATCAACCCCTTGATTCTCACCGCTTCGGGCGATGTGCGCGCGCTAGATGCGAAGTTCAATTTCGACAGCAACGCGCTCTACCGCCATCCCGAAATCGTTGCCTTCCGCGACCTCGACGAAGAGGATCCGGCCGAGATCCGCGCGAGCGAGTTCGATCTCGCCTATATCCAGCTCGACGGCAACATCGGCTGTCTGGTCAACGGGGCAGGACTTGCCATGGCCACGATGGACACCATCAAGCTCTTTGGTGGCGAACCGGCCAACTTCCTCGACGTGGGAGGCGGCGCCACCACCGAGAAGGTCACCGAAGCCTTCAAGATCATGCTCGACAACCCCAAGCTCAAGGCGATTCTCGTGAACATCTTCGGCGGGATCATGCGCTGCGATGTGATCGCGGAAGGTGTGGTTGCAGCGTGCCGTGCGGTGAGTCTTTCGGTGCCCCTGGTGGTGCGGATGAAGGGCACCAATGAGGACCTCGGCAAACAGATCCTCAAGGACTCCGGGCTGCCCATCATCGCTGCAGACAGCATGGCCGAGGCCGCCGAGAAGGTCGTGGCTGCCGCGCTGGCCCACGGTGCGTCCTGACCCGCCCACCCGTTTTCAACCGAGGCCGATTCAATGAGCATCCTCATCAACCGCACCACGCGGGTCATCACCCAGGGCATCACCGGGAAGACTGGTCAGTTTCACACGCGGATGTGTCGCGATTACGCCGATGGCAAGCAGTGCTTCGTGGCCGGGGTCAACCCGAAGAAGGCGGGCGAGGATTTCGAGGGAATTCCGATTTTCGCAAGCGTGAAGGCCGCCAGGGAGGCGACCGGTGCGACCGTATCGGTGATTTACGTGCCTCCTGCGGGCGCGGCAGCCGCGATCTGGGAGGCGGTTGAGGCTGATCTCGATCTCGCAGTGTGCATCACCGAGGGCATCCCGGTGCGCGACATGCTCGAGGTGCGCAACCGCATGAAACGCGCGAACTGCCGCACCTTGCTCCTTGGTCCGAATTGTCCCGGTCTGATCACCCCCGAAGAGATCAAGATCGGGATCATGCCAGGCCATATCCACCGCAAGGGAAGGATCGGCGTGGTGTCGCGCTCGGGCACCCTCACCTACGAGGCGGTGGGGCAGGTTAGCGATCTCGGGCTGGGACAGTCGTCGGCGGTGGGGATTGGCGGAGACCCGATCAACGGACTCAAGCATCTCGATGTGCTCAAACTCTTCAACGACGATCCCGAGACCGATGCCGTGATCATGATCGGCGAGATCGGCGGGCCCGACGAAGTCAACGCGGCGCGCTGGGCGAAAGACCACATGAAAAAACCGATCGTAGGCTTCATCGCAGGCGTCACCGCGCCTGCCGGAAAGCGGATGGGACACGCCGGGGCGCTGATTTCCGGAGGCGACGATACCGCGCAGGCCAAGCTCGATATCCTCGAGGCCTGCGGAATCCGCACCACCAAAAACCCCTCGGAGATGGCCAAGCTGCTGCGCAAGGTGATGTGAGTCGCTGCGCCCGCTGGCTGGACGATTCAGGGCGGTTCGAACCGGCGGCTGGGAGAAGTGCGGATCCACCCGCTACAGTTCGGATCCATCCGCTACAGTGCGGATCGATGAAACCCGATTCGGTTGAGGCAGGAAAGCAATGATTTCTGGAACGAAGGATCGACGATGGGCGAGTTGAGGGAGCGGGTTCGCAGGGGGCTCGACATATCGCGCGGCTCGGAGGTGCGCGAGGGAATGTCGTTGCTTGCCTACCTGAGCCTTCTGGGGTTTTCCGGCGTGGCGGCGGCCCTTCTCGCGCGCTGGCTGCTCCAGGCTTGATCGTCTTCTCAGGCTGCGCCAGTGAGCACCCCCGTGAACCGAGTCTGGATGTGTCTGATCTGCGGGTGGCTCTACAACGAGGCCGAGGGTCTTCCCGAGGAAGGTATCGCGCCGGGCACCCGCTGGGAGGATGTTCCAGTGAACTGGACCTGCCCCGAATGCGGGGCGCGCAAGGAAGACTTTGAAATGATCGAGGTGTGACGGGCTAGCGAGGTCGGGTGCTTCCCGGCGCGTGCGTCCTGCGAGCCCTGCAGAAGGAGCGCTAGCGCCAGCAGTGCCAGCGCGAACGGTTGGGCGCACCTTGCGGGGCGGCGATCTTGCGGAGTCATCTCGGTTTCCTGGCTGACTGGACGGCTGCTTCGCCGGGAGCCTTCACGACCTGGTAGCGCAGAAGGGTGCGCTTGCGCGCTGCTTCGTGGTCGACGATCGGCAACGGGTAAGGGTTGGTGCACGGCAAGGGGCTGTCCACCCCCTGTTGGGGAAAGAGGGTGGTTTGCTGCAGCCCGGTCCTCAGGAGCGCGGGCTGCCGGAGTGCGGTCTGAACGGAAGCGGTCTGCCCGGGCGCCGATTGCTGCAGCGTGGACTGCTCCTGCGCCGAAATCCGCTGCGCGGACTGCTGCTGCGCCGATTGCTTCCAGGGGGCGTGGATATCCCGGTCGCTGAGGGCAGCCAGTTCGGGAACGTAGCGACGGATGAAAACGCCCTGCGCATCGAACTTCTCGCTCTGGCTCACGGGATTGAAGATGCGGAAGTAGGGTTGGGCGTCGCATCCGCTGGATGCAGCCCACTGCCAGCCGCCATTGTTGGCCGAGAGGTCGAAGTCGATCAGTTTGCGCGCAAACCAGGCCTCACCCCGTCGCCAGTCGATGCCGAGGTCCTTGCAAAGAAACGATGCGGTTACCATCCTCAGGCGGTTATGCATATAGCCGCTGTGGAGTAACTGGCGCATCGCCGCATCCACAAGCGGGTAGCCAGTGCAACCCGCACACCACGCCGCGAAGTGGCGATCAGCCTGCTCGCCGGTCTCCCATCGGATCCGGTCGTACTCAGGCCTGAAGGCGCTGCTCGCCGCGTGGGGGTAATGGTGCAGGATCTGCATGTAGAAGTCGCGCCAGACGAGTTCGTTGAGCCAGACCGAGGCGCCGCTTCCCGACGCACGGCTTCCAAGAGCGAGCCTCAATGCGGCCCGGATCGACAGGGTGCCGAAACGCAGATGCACCGACAGGTACGAGGGACCTTTCCGCGCCGGGTAGTCGCGCGCTGTGTCGTAGGCTGTGATACGTTGCGCGAAGTCCTCGAGGAGCGCTGCTGCGCCAGGATGCCCCGCGCGAACCCCGAGGCTATCGAGGTCGGTGCCCTGGAAGCCGATCTCTTCGAGGCTTGGCGGCGCCCCGAGCCAGAGGCGCGATCCCTGCTGGGCAAGGAATTTCCTGATCCGCTCCAGTGCCGCTGCCGGCGGTGAGCGCAGTTTCTCCAGGTTGACCCCGTGCTCGGCTGCAGCCTCCGGATGAAGCTCAAGCCTCTTCATCCAGGCGTTACGGTAAGGTGTGAAGACGGTGTAGGGCCTGCCCGTCTGCGTGAGTACCTCGGCGCGTTCGAAGACCGACTGGTCCTTGAAATCGATGCAGCCAATGCCTGCTGCATGAAGCGCCTTGCGGATTGCCGCGTCGCGCTCGAGAGCCTGCGGCTCATCGTCGTGGTTGAACATCACCACGTTTGCCTCCAGCGCGAAGGCGACGGCCGGCACAACCTCCCGGGCGTTGCCATGGGCGCAAAGGAGCGAGGCCGCTCCGGACAGTTCCTGCTGGATCGACTGCAGACACTGCCAGATGAAATCCACCCTTCGATCGGCGCGGTCTTGCAGCGGATCGAGGATTGCCCGGTCAAAGACAAAAAGCAGGTGCACTTCCTCGGCGCGCGCGCATGCGTACGCCAGCGCTGCGTGGTCGCTCAGGCGAAGATCCCTGCGAAGCACCACCAGTGCCCGCGGATACCTGGCGGATGGGGACATGGATGTCAGGCTTGCTTTCGG